>ERZ1027266.803-NODE-803-length-19428-cov-8.827337_pt1 | contig 19428 bp, 17 predicted proteins | sample MGYA00519257_ERZ1027266 | MGnify/ENA primary metagenome ERZ1027266 (study PRJEB26926, sample SAMN06164683) | human gut metagenome | biome: ENVO:00009003; feature: ENVO:2100002; material: ENVO:00002003 | host: Homo sapiens | place: USA | collected 2012 ... | reverse complement strand
GTGTGGTACACTTTTTAATTAGAAAGTGGTACACTTTTAAATTAGTATATACACTTCATAAGCTATTAATTGATGGTTATACGATATCAAAGATAGTATTGTTGAGGTGCAGCCAAACTTATACAAGATTGTGCAAAGATATGTTTTTTGAATTATCTACCCCAAAATATGAGTTCGAAAAAAATTCAATTTTAATAATGAGGAAGAAAAACATTCGAAATTTATTCGAAAGACATTTGAAAAATGTTTGAATAGAATTTGAAAAATGTTTGAATAGAATTTGAAAAATATTTGAAAGCCTCTTTATGTTATTGACATACAAGCCTTTACAAAAGCTGTCAAAATTACTCATAATGACATCCTTGTAAGAAGGCATGGCATAATTGCTTGTTCCTGTATGCGGCACAGTAATCTTGCTTCTGCACATTACTGTTGCGACATAATTGTTTTGGGGGTACAAAATTATATTATATGGGCGAATAAACCAAGAAATCCAGTTGACAGATATTTGACAAATGCTTTTTATAGGCATAAAAATTTGACAAGAATTTGACAGCGGGTTGACAAGAGTTGACAAGAATTTGACAGCGGTTGACAAGAATATGACAACGAGTTGACAGATATTTGACAAGCATCGTGTAAGTCATTGATTATATGCCATTTACCCAATCCTCACTTTCTGCTAAAGCCATAAGGTTTTCACGTGCATATTCGCACAGGCTAAGCAGCATAAACAATAATAGTAAAACGTGTTTCATAAGCAATAATATAAAAAATTGGTGCAAATATAAGGAAAAAGCAATATAATGAGCTAAATTAGAGTTGAATAAAAGTTGAATTCTGGTTGAATAAAAGTTGAAATAAAGTTGAATGAAAGTTGAAATAAAGTTGAATATTATAGGTTCAACTTTTATTTAAGGTTCATTTAGATATTCTATCACTTCATATTCCCTATGAAACTTATTTAACTCCATCAGGAACAACAGAACAGCATCAAATAACGAGAACCCAACAACATAAGAGTGGATTTTGTTTGGCTTTTAATGAGTAATAGCGAGCTATTGCGAATTTAAAACAGACAAATGCCCTGTATATGTCCGACAAGACATTTGCTGCATAATATAACTCAAGATGCAGGATAAGACAAAAGAACTCCGCCTAAGTTCCACAACATACATGCGGAACTTAGGCGGAGCCTGTTTTATTCCTTGAATTGCTTTACATTGAATAATGCAAGCAATCAGATATTAATATGTTTCGAGAACCTGCTTTGCTGTAGCATTCTCCGGATCAAGCTGCAAGAGCTTCTCGAAGTATGGCTTAGCAGCAGCAGCCTCATTCTTGATCTTATAGAGATAGATGCCCAGATATGTGTAAGCCTCTGACAGACGAGCCTTGTCTGAATTATCCTTTACACCCTTCTCTTCAATAAGCTTGGCAAGCTTCTCATAATATGGTCTTGCAAGACCCTTTGCCTGAGTAGCGTCAATCAAGCCAAGTGTACGAGCAGCCATGAAGTTGCAGAAGTCAGCATTGCTTGGGTATTTCTCCTCCATTGTCTTGTAAATCTCAACAGCCTTGTTTACAGAAGCCACCTGATCAGCACCATGCTGGTTTGCAGCCTGGTTGCGATAGATGTTTGCAAGACCATTGTAGTCGTTGATACCAACCTTCGGATTCATCTGCAGATACTGCTCATAAAGTTCAAGAGACTTTGCGAAGTCACCCTTGCCCTTGTAAGAATCAGAGAGACTCTTGATAACGTCTGCCTTCTTAACAGCGTCTGTGGTAACCTCCAACTGCTTGTTGAAGTATGAGATAGCATTGTCATACTGCTTCAAAGCGGTGTAAACGAGTCCGGCATACTTATAGTCGTTTGCTGTAAGCTCTACGGAATCGCTCTTGTTTACAAGTGCGTCAACATAGTTAGCTGCCTCGTCATACTGCTTCAACTCGAAAGAGTTGTAGAGAGCAAGACGGTTGTAACCTGCATTGCGAGGCTTCTTAGACAAGCCGAAAGCTGCAATCTGCTTTGAAACATCATACTTCTGGTTTGCGAAAGCTGCAAGCGCATACTCTGTGAGATAGCTTGGGTCGTGGTCATACAGCTTTGCAGGTGTTACCTTGCCGTAATATTCAAGCACCTTCTGCATATAGGCACCATTCTTCTTTGCTGCCTCATAATAGATATGAGCTGCCTCAGCGTCAACTGGGTAGTTTGGATCGAGAGTGCGAACCTTCTCCAACTGCTCTACTGCCATATTTGGAGATACACCACGCATAACACGAGCATACTTCACATAGGCTGTAATATTGTTTGGCTCGAAGGTATAGGCATTCTGATACATGGCAGCTGCTGCTCCTGGATTATCCTTGTAGTACTCAAGGTCACCCATCAGCATAAAGCCATCACCGACCTTACCTGTCTTCATCTTATTTGTAAGGGCAATTGACATGTCAGCATACTTGCGTGTGCTTGCTGTATCCTTAACATCAAGATAAGCACGGCCAATGGCTGCAAGAGCCTTCGGGTTTTTCTTGTTTTCCTTTACTGTAGCCTTAACGATACTTGCAACGGCTGCTTTGTCCTTGTTTGTCTTTATGGCATTAACAGCATCATTTACTGATGTCTGTGCCATTGCCGAGCCACTGAATACTGTCATCAGTGCTCCCATGAATAAATATTTTATAGTTTTCATAATTCGGATTTGTTTATTAATGAATTCCTAACTTTTCCTATTCCATCACATCAATTATCTAATTAGATGCAAAGATAACTACTTTTTATCTTATCTAACTGAATAATGTCAAATAAATTATATTAAAAAGAGTAATAATGTTTATCTTTTAATCATCATTAACCTGAACACTGCGCCATTCGAGGTCTCCACGGTATGGCAACAGGGCTGATTTGAGGATGATTTTCTGTCCTTGCGGCGACTGCATGAAGTTTGCCACCCCCACCGGAAGCCCATGGAACGGGTCTGCAAGAAGAGCATAAACGGTACGGGCAAACGGATATCTGCCATCAAGAAGATACAACTGATATGGCTTCCAACTGTTCATCTCGGTAGCCTTTTCCATCTGGCAGACAGACATTACCGTGATGTTCTTCTTGAATGTAACATTTGTCGTGTCACGTTTGTCGTTAAGCCAGTTGCTGCCAATGATGCCTATGGCGTTAGGGGTCTTTTCTACATACTTGATAACCTCCGCACTCGTCTTGACGGCAGAAATGTTCGGACTGTTGATTGGCTTGCCACCCAAGATAGAATCGACAGCCCAACGCACAGCAGCAGACTGCTTGTTGTCAAATACCACATCTATCGTTCCAAGCTTGGAACCTTTGTTCACCTCAGACCATTTCTGCACCTGACCGGAGAGTATTCTCTTTATATCCTTGACCGTGATGCAGGAATCCACATTGTTCTTGTTTATAATAAATGCCAAACCATCATAGCCAAGAGGGAACCAACGTGGCTGTATCTTGTTTGACTTGAAATATTCAAGCTGCTTTGCAGAGAAATTACGAGCTGTGATGATAAGATGCACGTCTTGCTTCATAAGAGCATTGAAGGCATCAATCTCATTGGTATACTTTGCCGTGACATGAGCATCAGGATACATGGCATGAAAAACCGCAAGCTCTTCCTCAACAATAGGACTGAAGCTCTCATCACACATCAACGTCATCTTGCCGGACGAGTAAGTGTCCGTTCTGGCATTTTTGGACTTCTGTCCACCACACGTACAGAAAACCAATAATGACAAAGTCATAACAATATATGTGAAAGTTAGTCGCTTCATTTTTTTCTTGATTAAAAGTTAATTGATTATTTAATAAAAAAGAAAGGTAGAGACATACCTCAACAAAGAGACATTACCTCTACCTTTCATATTCATATTGCTATGGTATTACTGGAGGCGGAATGTTACAGGTACAGTGTACTTAACACGTACTGCAGAACCATTCTGCTTACCAGGAATCCACTTAGGCATCTGAGCAACCACGCGGGTAGCCTCCTTGTCCAGTGATGAGTCAACACCACGAACAACGTGTACACCAGATACGGAACCGTCACGCTCTACGACGAACTGAACGATTACACGACCCTCGATACCATTCTCGGCTGCCATTGCTGGATACTTGATGTTGCTTCCCAACCACTGGTTAAGAGCGCCCATACCACCAGGGAACTGAGGCTGCTGCTCAACAACGTCAAATACCTTATTCTGCTCAGCTTCCTGCTTCGGAGGCTCAGGAGTTGCGATTTCCTCAACAGCCTTCAGCACGGTACCACCCGACTCATCGTTACCTTTAACGTCGAAAGCACCGATGGCTGTCTTTGTTTCCTTCAACTCATCCTGAGTTTTCATCTCCTCTTCAGGTTTTACCTCAGAGTCCTTCTTAATAACAGGCGGTGTGAAGGCGATAGAAGACTTAACCTTCTCAACCTTCTGAACCTGCTCCACTTTCGGAGTCTCGGTTTTCTTCTCTACTTTAGCCTCCTTCTTGGTTTCGATGAGAGAAGCCTCCATCTCTGCCTCGAACTTAGCCTTCTGAGCTGCCTGATATGAGTTATAAGCTGCAAGTCCTAAATATGTGACAGCTGCGACGGCTGCAACGAACACCATAGCCCAGATGTTACGTTTGCCAGTACTTCTACGCAGTTGGTAAGCACCATAGACTTTGTTTCGTCCTTGGAAGACGATATCAGCCCATTCATTTGATATAAGATCAATCTTTGCCATTTTCTTATTCTTTTAATGTTTAGACAAATTATCAATCAAGTTACTTGACATGAGCAGCGTTCAAGAGACGCATGTCATCATCGTTCACCTTATCAATAACGTACTTACCTATTGCACAAATCTGCATTTCATCAAGAGCATCAACAAGGTTTTTATATGACGCTGTGTCAAGAGCCTTGATGATGATTGTCAGTGCAGGAACCTTACCTGTCTCCAACTCACCCTTCTTGATCTTGTCAAGACGCTGGTTGTATGTAGAGTCTGCCATGCTCTTGTCCTTCGCACGCTCTGCATCGAGAAGTCTCTTTGCAGCCATGATGTTCTTTACAGGAGTATAGCCTTCCTCTGTCTTGTGGTTGATCAGCACGTTACGGATACCGTCAGCACCCCATGTTGTCTTCTTCAGACATGCAGGGTTGTCGTACTGTGGAATACCGTCTACGTGGTAAATCTGATCGTTTCCTGCCAGATAAAGAGTCAGTGTCTGGGATGCCTTTGTTGCCGTGCGATCCTGTTCGTTCACGTTCTTATCGTTACTTGGCATGGTCAACTGCATTGACTGAGGCTTGCTCAGAGAAGTACAGAGCATGAAGAAGGTGATAAGAAGCATCATCATATCCACCATAGGGGTGAAGTCGACACGGGTCTGGACTTTTTTCTGTCTTGAACCTTTTTTCTTTGCCATATTATTCAGCCTCCTCCTTCTTTAATGTAGTGATAAGATAGTAACGGTTCTCACTCATATCCTGAAGCTCAGACATCAACTTCTTTACAACTCCGTACTTTGTTGCTGCGTCGGCCTTGATGGCAATCTTCATGTCGCTGCCGAATGAAGCGTTGCGTGCGGCGTCTACCCAGCACTGGAATTCGCTCATGCCTCCGTTGATGGAGTCCAAAGGAATACCCATGTTCTTCTGTTCGTTGTTGATGTCAGATGCTTCATGTTTGAGAACATCAGACATTTTGTTCATAGGAACACCGAATGATGCAAGTCCAATGAAGTTCTTCTCCTGAAGAGGAGAGAGAGACAATCCGCTGAACTTCTCCTTGAATCCGGTGAGCATCTCCTGCATGTATCCTGGTTTGTCAAGACCGATAAATACCTTACCGGTGTTGTCAACGATAATCTGCAGAACTTGTGTTTCTGGAACCTTGATCTCTGACACTGAGCCCGGCGCGTTTACCTTCACTGCCTCATTCTTCACGAACGTTGACGTCAACATGAAGAAGGTAAGCAGAAGGACCATCACGTCAGACATAGGGGTCATGTCTATCCAGATGTCGGCTTTCTTAATCTTTAACTTACCCATAGTGATAAAAGTTTAAAAGGGTTAGTAAAAAAGATTAAGCCTCTTCTGTATGGTTAGCTTCGTATGTCTTTGCGATAGTGTAACCAACCTCGTCAAGAGCGTAAGTAAGCTTATCGATCTTGTTTGAGTAGTAGTTATAAGCAACAACGGCGCACCATGAAGTCAAAATACCAGAAGCAGTGTTGACGAGGGCCTCGGAAATACCGGTAGAAAGCTCGAGAGAGTCACCACCACCACCTGCTGCCAGAGCGGCGAATGACTTGATCATTCCGACAACGGTACCGAACAGAGCGGTAAGAGTACCGAGAGTTACGAGAGTAGCCAGGATAGGCATGTTCATCTGCAGAGTAGGCATCTCGAGCTGAACAGCCTCCTCGTGAGCCTGCTGGATCTTAGAAACCTTCTGCTCTTTCTTCAAGCCTGATGTTGCCTCCATCTCAGCATAAGCCTTCAAAGAAGCTGTAACAACGTTACCTACAACACCCTGCTGCTTGTCGCAAAGCTGCTGAGCCTTAGCCATGTCGCCTGCTGTAACGGCAGCCTTTACGTTAGCTACGAACTTAACGAGGCTTGCCTTACCGTTTGCTGTACGGAGAGCAAGACCACGCTCTACTGACAGTGCGATCACAGTGAAGAGAAGTGTGATGATGACAGGAACGACGATACCTCCCTTGTAGATAGTACCGAGAAGGTTACCTGGAAGAGGAGCGTTAGCGTTGTTGCCACCCTGGAAGTTTGCAGGGTTACCGAGTACGAACTGATAGAAGCATACACCTGCGATGAAGCAGAGTACGATGATCCAAATCGCTGCGCGAACGCCCTGGAAGCCCTGCTTTTTAGCTGGGGCTGCTTTCTGTGAATTTGCCATAATTCTTTTGATTTTAATTTAAGTTATTAATAAATTTAAGTTATAGAATTCTCGATTAGTCTATACGATTCTGCGCACCTCGCCATGTCTACGCAATAGATTTAAGCTCGTAATGCGTGCAAAGATACTAATTTAATAAATATAACGAAGCGTCGTTAAATCATTTTAACAAGTTAAACGTCTTTTTTTATTAAACATATGCTCTACAGCACATTATTGAGCCAAACTTTGCGCTTTTGCCACATTAAGACAGCAATGCGAGAGTATCTTTTATTCGCTTCAACGCCTCACGGATGTTGTCATCGCTTGTGGCGTAGCTCATGCGGAAGCAATAAGGGTCGCCGAAAGCGTCTCCTCCCACTGTTGCCACATGTCCTACTTCAAGCAGGAACATCGCAAGGTCGGTTGAGTTGTTTATCGTCTTTCCGTTATAGCTTTTTCCGAAGAAGCTGCTGCATTTCGGGAACAGATAGAATGCGCCTTCCGGCTTGTTGACCTCCAGTCCGGGAATCTGACTTGCGAGTTCTACGATAAGGTCTCTTCTGCGCTCGAACGCCTTACGCATTGTCTCGACACATTCCTGAGATGTGGTATAAGCCGCCTCTGCCGCCTTCTGGCTTACGGAGCATGGTCCACTCGTATATTGTCCCTGCAGCTTGTTGCAGCCTTTAACGATCCATTCCGGAGCAGCGATAAATCCGATTCTCCATCCCGTCATGGCATAAGCCTTTGACACGCCGTTTACTATTATCGTACGTTCCCTCATACCGTCGACATGTGCGATGCTATGATGCTTTCCGATATAGTTGATGTGTTCATATATCTCATCTGCAAGTACATACAGGTTGTCATGACGCTTTATCACTTCTGCGAGTGCAGCCAGTTCTTCAGCGGAATATACGCTTCCTGTAGGGTTGCTCGGGGAGCACAGGATTATCATTCTCGTCTTTGGCGTGATAGCAGCCTCAAGCTGTTCTGGTGTCATCTTGAAATTCTGCTCAAAGCCAGCCTCAACGATAACAGGCACTCCGCCTGCCAGTTTTACCATCTGCGGATAGCTTACCCAATAAGGCGCAGGTATTATAACCTCTTCGCCATCGTTCACGAGAGCCATCACGGTATTGCAAACACTCTGTTTTGCACCGTTAGACACGAGAATTTCATTTACGGAATACTCCAACCCATTCTCGTTTTTCAATTTGTTTGAGATGGCTTTTCTCAGTTCCACATATCCTGGAACAGGAGAATACCTTGAGTAGTTTTCATCAATAGCCTTCTTAGCAGCCTCCTTTATATGGTCAGGAGTATTGAAATCAGGCTCACCAACGCTCATGTTAATAACATCCACCCCCTGGGCTTTCATCTCGCCACTCTTCTGCGACATTGCGAGTGTTGCAGAAGGGGCAAGTCTGTTAAGACGATCTGATATTTGTGTCATTTTTTCTTTAACTTGTAATTTTTCCTTGCAAAATTATATTTTTTTCTTGTCTTTAACGAATAAAAGCGGCATTTATTTCATTCGGACAACTTTCTTTTTCACTTTGCAGTATTTATTACAAGTGTAAGTTATGACCCATTCTTTCTTTTTTGGTCTGCAGATACTTATAGTCGTATTTGTTCGGAACGATTTCTATCGGAACGTTTTCAACGATTTCGAGTCCATAGGCTTCAAGCCCGACTCTCTTTGTCGGGTTGTTTGTAAGCAGTCTCATCTTCTTCACTCCGAGCTCTCTGAGTATCTGTGCACCGCAGCCATAGTCTCTCTCGTCAGGCTTAAAGCCGAGATGAACGTTTGCTTCCACTGTATCAAGTCCCTTTTCCTGTAGTTTATAGGCTGCTATCTTATTCATCAGACCGATGCCTCTGCCTTCTTGCTGCATGTATACGACAACGCCTTTACCTTCTTTCTCTATCATCTGCATTGCCTTATGAAGCTGTTCTCCGCAATCGCAGCGCATACTTCCAAGGATATCTCCTGTAGAGCAAGAAGAATGTACACGTACGAGGACAGGTTCATCAGCCTCCCATGAACCTTTTATAAGTGCCATGTGTTCAAGTCCGTTGCTTGTCTGACGGAAAGGCACAAGCTTGAAATGTCCGTATACCGTAGGCATATCCACCTCCTCGCCCTTTTCAACGAGCACCTCATGCTTAAGGCGGTAGGCAATCATATCCTTGATGGATATTGTCTTCAGTCCGTAATTCTCTCCGAATTCAAGTAGCTGTGGCAAACGCGCCATAGTACCATCATCGTTCATAATCTCCATAAGAGCTCCAGCCGGATATAGTCCTGCCATATTGCAAAGGTCGATGGCAGCCTCGGTGTGTCCGCTTCTTCTAAGCACGCCGTTATCCTGTGCATAAAGAGGATTCACGTGTCCCGGGCGACCGAATGTTGTAGCCGTCGATTTAGGGTCGGCAAGAGCCTTGATAGTCTCCGCACGGTCATGGGCTGATACACCCGTCGAGCACCCTTCGAGTTTGTCGACAGTCACCGTGAACGGTGTACCGAGCATCGACGTATTGTCCGTAACCTGATGCGGCAAGTCCAGTTCCTGACATCTTGAAATCGTGATCGGTGCACAAAGCACGCCTCTTGCATGTTTCAGCATGAAATTCACTTTTTCCGCATCAATCTTCTCTGCTGCTATGATAAGGTCTCCTTCATTCTCACGGTCCTCATCATCAACGACAATCACGAACTTGCCTTCCTTGAAGTCCTCGATTGCCTCCTCCACTGTATTCAGCTTTAGTTTCTCCATATCATTATACCTTATTATATATAAATATAAATTTTAATTCTTATTTATCTCATCCAAGCGGTTTGCCAATTTGCCGCTCACGTCTTCTATCTGCACCAGATCGCGCATCAGCCTGAGACGGAATCTCCACATTCTGAAATAGAAGAACAGTCCGACCGGCACGATTACAGCCGCCACGACATTCATCCATTTCCGCTCAAACGGTCGGGTGTGCGCCTTCACCATAATCATCGGATACTCATTTATCAGGTTTATCACCATCCTGTCTCGCGAGTTCGAAAGGTCGGAAATCATCGTCTCCATCCTTTCTCCTATTTCCTCCACAGCATGATCCGGCTGATACTTGAAGAACACATTTATGAAGTTTGGCGGAGTCTTCAGCTTATGGGCCATTGAATATTCCTTTGCCTCTGCAGCAAGCCAGCGTGCTTCGTCGGCATCCTTCCGGTAATCCGAATCCTCTATTATCACATCTTTCCGGCTTATGCTTCGCTTCACCCTCATGCCGAGAATCTTCATCAGCAGGTTCCGGTAAGCATCTACGTTAAACACCACGGAGTCACAGTTTGCCTTGTATGTAAAGAACACGGCGAGAGGCGTAAGCACCGCCACGGCAATACTCTTTCCGAACCACACAGCCCACATTCCGCCTCGTGCCATTCTGTATCCTGTATTGTCGAAGATATAATACACGATAAACACGAGCACCGAGATTATCACCGGCACTCCGAGTCCTCCCTTTCTGATGATGGCTCCGAGCGGTGCTCCGATAAAGAAGAATATCAGGCACGACAAGGCAAGCGTAAACTTGTTTATCGCCTCTATGCTATGCTGGCGCAGCAGCTTGTCGCCGTCTTTTGTCACCATAGCCTTGAATTCCAGATCGCCGACATTGTTCTGCACCGTAGATATTGCTCTGTTCACAATCTCAAGCTTCTTGTCTGCCGGCAGCTTTTCAAAATTCTTCGCAGCATCCACCTTTCCCTCTGCAACAAGTTTCTGCGCCTGCAGCGAATCTTTCCTTGAAATAGGTTTCATGCCGAACTGCAGCATCATAGCATCACAATAGAATGAGCGTCCGATGCTGTCATAATCAGCCCGTATGGAATCCATGTCATGGAATATCTGCGAGAGACTCTTGGCTTTGGCGTTGTTGGAGAGCGAACTGGCATCAGCAAGGTTGAAGTCATTGTCAAAGTCGAGCACTATCCTTTTTGAAGTAAATGTCTCCCTACGATAAGGCACGTTTGCACTTCCCGTAACATCCGACGACTTCATGTTCTCGAACCACTCTCCGCTATGCAACGTCAGCACGAGATGCTTCTTCTCTGCCGTAGACTGCAGCATTCCGGAGTCGGCAAGTATTATGGCGGCATCCTCGAAGCTGTTCGTCATGCGGTATATCATTATGCCATACAGCTTTCCCGTTTCCACATTCTTCTTCTGCACATAAAGGTTGCAGTTCGGTATTCCGTCATAGAACACCCCTTCGGGTATTTCAAGCTCCGGACTTTTCTGCTTCATCGACATCAGGAGCTGGGCGAACTGCATGTTTGCATTAGGCCCTACTACATTCTGGAAATAAAAAGACACGCCCGATATAATCAGCGTGATGGCTATCAGCGAACGGAACGCCTGCATCAGCGATATTCCGGCAGCCTTTATAGCTGTCAGCTCACTGCTTTCGCCAAGGTTTCCGAAGGTGATAAGCGAGGACAGGAGGATAGCAAGAGGCAGCGCCTGCGGAACGAGCATAAGGCTCATATACCAGAAGAACTGCGCCAGCACCTCCATCGAAAGTCCTTTACCAATCAGTTCGTCAACGTATCTCCACAGGAACTGCATCATCAGCACGAACTGGCAGATGAAGAATGTTCCCACGAAGAGCATACCAAACTGTTTGGCTATGAATATATCTAATTTCTTTATTCTGAACATTGACCAATAGGCATTGCAAGTATAGTTTTTCCTTACAATGCTGCAAAAATACTACAAAATTTCGGAAGACTGAAATAAAAGCCTCTTATTTCATAAGTTTTAGGTATTATAACACGGCTGCACCGTTTCCAAAACACAATACCGCCGTTCCCTGCATATCATTCAGCAGGAAACGGCGATACCGTTCTGTTTATTTTCTCTTTCGGTTTGCCCGTTGCTGACGGTATTTGGCCTTCTGCATGGCAGAGCCGCTGCCATGGGCACCGGTGATATAGGCTTTTTTCTTTGCCTTGGTCTTCACCTTACCGTCGCCGGAGTCGCTTTTCTTTGCCGGACGGAAGGTCATTCCTCCTTCGATAATCTGATCTATGTCCATATTGCAAATGAAATTTTATGATGAAGAGAATATTAATGATGGAACAGTCTCACTCCTGTAAACGCCATTGTTATTCCGTACTTGTCGCAAGTGTCAATAACATGGTCGTCGCGAACTGAGCCTCCTGCCTGTGCTACATACTCCACACCGCTCTTGTGAGCACGCTCTATGTTGTCGCCGAACGGGAAGAAAGCGTCGCTGCCAAGTGCCACCTTTGTGTTCTTTGCTATCCACTCCTTCTTCTCCTCCATAGTGAGCACCTCTGGCTTCTCGGTGAAGAACTGCTGCCATGCTCCGTCTGCAAGCACATCATCGTGGTCCTCGCTGATGTATATGTCTATGGTGTTGTCGCGGTCTGCACGACGGATTCCCGGCACGAACGGAAGGTTCATCACCTTCGGATGCTGGCGCAGCCACCATATATCAGCCTTGTTTCCGGCAAGTCTTGTGCAGTGGATACGGCTCTGCTGACCGGCACCGATACCAATAGCCTGTCCGTCCTTCACATAGCAGACGGAGTTGCTCTGAGTGTATTTCAGAGTGATAAGGCTGATAATCAGGTCGCGCTTAGCCTCATCCGTAAAGTTCTTGCTCTTTGTAGGAATGTTCTCGAAGAGCTTTGGGTCGTCAAGCTTCACCTCGTTGCGTCCCTGCTCGAAGGTTATTCCGAACACCTGTTTGTGCTCTATCGGAGCCGGCTTGTATGTCGGGTCTATCTTTATCACGTTGTATGTGCCCTTGCGCTTCGCTCTCAATATCTCAAGGGCCTCTTCGGTAAAGTCCGGAGCTATAACGCCGTCGCTGACCTCTCTCTTCAGCAATGTTGCTGTTGCAGCATCACAAGTGTCGCTAAGTGCCACGAAGTCGCCGTATGAGCTCATGCGGTCTGCACCGCGTGCTCTTGCATAAGCGCAGGCTATAGGAGAAAGCTCTATCTTCAGGTCGTCTACGAAATATATTTTCTTCAGCGTATCGCTCAACGGAAGTCCCACGGCAGCTCCTGCCGGAGAGACATGCTTGAAGCTTGCTGCTGCTGGCAGGCCTGTAGCTTCTTTCAACTCTTTCACCAGCTGCCAGCTGTTCAGCGCATCAAGAAAGTTGATGTAGCCGGGGCGACCGTTCAATACTTCGATAGGCAACTCGCCTTCCTCCATGTATATTCTGGAAGGTTTCTGATTCGGATTGCATCCGTACTTTAACTGTAACTCTTTCATTATCTTGATTTGATTTTATCTCTCTACCTTATTTTTGCCTGCAAAATTACTTTTTTTCTTGCAGACCGCAAAGGGATAACTAAAAAACTATTACCTTTCATACAACAAGTGGCATCATCTTATCCAAAGATAAGCAGCACCTCAGCATAGCAAAATCAAGCAAGCTTGTCTTGTATTGTCTTCGTTTTTGATAAAATCCTCACGCCCGGAAGCGAGAATATATTCTTTCTACGCTCGCTCAATAGGATTTTTGCATTATCTTTGCACCGCATTTGAAAAAAATAATTTTGCCCAGACACTTATAAAGAAAATGACGGAATTTGAGAAAATGAGAAGCCAACAGCTTTATAACTTCGAGGATAAAGACGTGTTGAAGCATGTTGACAAGGCGAACAGGATATGTGCACGGCTGTCTAATCTGACTGTCAACTCTCCTGAATACAGGTCCTTGATTGAAGAACTTGTACCGGGCATACCGGCATCATCAACCATCAACCCGCCCTTTCATTGCGACTTCGGCAATGGAATAAGAATCGGCAAACATACGTTTATCAATTACGACGCCGTCATGCTCGACGGCGGCATCATCACCATTGGCTCACATTGCAAAATAGGACCACGATGCCAATTCTATACTCCACAGCACCCCATCGACTATAAAGAGCGCGAAATGCCTGTAGAGACATGCTTGCCGATAACCATCGGCGACAACTGCTGGCTTGGTGGAGGAGTGATTGTCTGTCCCGGAGTGACAATCGGCGACAGGTGTATCATAGCAGCAGGAAGCGTCGTCACTCGCAACATTCCCTCTGACTCACTTGCTGCCGGAAACCCGGCTGTTGTGAAGCGCCGCCTGCAGCACGAACAATAAAAAACATCAAAAAACAATGGAATACTTACCCAAAGACCCGGCAATACTCGTCTCCAGCATCAATATGCTGTTACGAGACGAAGAATATGACTCTCTCGAACAGCTCTGCTATGCCTTCGGCAGAGAGCCACAAGAAGTAAAGAACCATCTCGACCACTATGGCTACGTATACAGCGAGGAGCAGAAACAGATGAGACCCAAGGGCTTCGACGAATAAAACAACAACAATGATAAGCAAAGACTGCATTGAAACGGCATACTGCTTCTTCCACCAGAAGGAACGGGTGTACGCCCATTCCACGATGGACTGGCAGAAGGATGACATAGAATACGCCATATCGTCGTATGTTGACGATATGGACAAGGGGCTATACGACCAACTGTCCGGCGGTAACTCTGATTTTCTCCGTTGCCACGCCACCTTCCATCAAGACATAAAAACCGCAATGGAGAAATTGGAACGTATGATCTGACAAGGGATAATACTGAAACATCTTCCACAAAACGTCTTGTTTTTAACCCTTACAACACCTACGACATACCTTCTACAGGTGCGAAGTGGTCACTTAGCGCCTGTAATATAAATTTCACTTAAGAAGTTTAAAAAATCATATTTTACCATATTATTCCCCCGAAATGTCGTGGTATTTCCTAAAAAACAGTACCTTTGCAGTCTTGAATGACAACAAGATATCTCCATGCGGATAAAGAAGAGTGCTTCATGGTTATTTGTCGCACTGGAGAAGAAATAAAGACATTCCGGCACTGTTAAGATGCTGATACAAAGTTAGATACACATCTTACAGCGTTGACTTGGCGAAAAACCGTAAGGAACAAAAGGTGACAGTGGTGACAGTGGTGACAGTAGTTTTTATAAACCCCTTACGCGCGCGGGCAGGAAAACATAATAATTAATTTATAAACTAATTATTACTATATATAATAAAGTACTGTCACCAGTGTCATACTGTCACACCCCTACTAATACTAATCACAACTCCACGAATTACAATACATAAATCCGTGAGTTATGATTCATAAGTCCCTGAATTACGATCCATAAGTCCCTGAGTTACGATTCATAAGTCCCTGAGTTATGATTCACAAGTCCATGAGTTATGATTCACAAGTCCGTGAGTTGTTGCGAATTGAAAACAGGCAAAGGGTGAAGGGGCAGTTCTTGCAATCTGTGGATTGGGGAGCCTGCCCCTACTTGTTTCTTTCTCATTTGCCGTTTAAACATTTATTCCCATTAATTGAACATTAATTTTCCCTTGTTGTCTCTATTGCCGCAAAATCCAATATATAAGACTGGGAGGGGGCTGGGAAATAAAAGCATTGTATCAAAAATCCCGGACCCTCCTCTTGTTGATTCTCGAGCGAATACTCCTCACGGTGCCATCGGCAATACCCATGATCTGCATTATCTCGGCACTATTTCTGCCCATATGCTCAAGAATGAGAAAAAACTTCGATTTCATCGACAGACCATCGTATCCGTTATCGATAAAATCGACATATTCAGCATCTATCAAACGATAATATTCCACGAAACTCTCGAAGTCGGCCTTGCCCCAAAGCACGGTGGTCTTGCCCAAACTGATATCGGTAAACAGACGGTAGCCATTGTTCAGCACGTCGCGATGCCTGTCGATAAGCTTCTGCTTGCGCCGCTTTATATCCTCAATCTCGCGCTCCTTGTCCTTGCCCTGCTGCTGAAGCTCAGCCAGCCGCAGCTCATAGTTTTTGATGAGCATCTGGTCGCGGGCAATCGCCGCCTTGTTGCGGAATGTCTTGTAACGCAGGTAGAGCACCACAATCACACCGAAGAGCGAAAGCACCACCACGAGCACCAGCCCCAGCATCACCCTGCGCTCATACTCCTGTCGCGCCTTCATATTGTCGAAGTCTGCCTGGATAATCTTCACGTCGTTCTCGCGCCGCTTCTCCATCACGGTGTCTTTCAGCGCCAACAGCTGCCGCGCTGTGGCAACGGCTTCTCCGAGTCTGCCGCGTTGCACCTGCAGACTGAATATCGCCCCCATCACCTCGTCCTTCACCTGCCAGTCGCCGACGGACAGAGCGCAGTGGAGCTGAGAGTCGGCAGAGGCGTAGTCGCCCTCCTGCATGTGGAGCGTGGCGAGGTTCAGATAAGCCTCGCTCATGGGCTGCGAGCTGATAATCTCTGCAAAGTATTTCCGGGCGGCAGCCGTGTCTCTCTGCATAAAATAGGCACCGATATTGTTGAGCACCACCTTGCGTTCCGCCTGCGGAATATAGCGCAGCATCGACATGCATCTTCTGATATATACCGACGCGCTGTCGGCATTGCCCGTCTTGCTGTGCAGCACGGCAAGATTGTTGCAGGCGTGTACCTGCCACAAGGCGTTGCGCGCATCAGCCGACACGGCAAGCGACTTGCGTGCATACCGCATTGCCGCCTGCAGCTCGCCACTCTCCTCGTTTATTAGTTCGAGGCTCTCGAAAATCTTATGGCGCAGCTCTGCGTCGGGCACGTTCTTAGCGATGAATTCGGCATTTTTCAGAAAAACCACACCGTCTTTCACCCTGCCCGCATCGTAGAGCAGCATCGCCTTGTAATACTGCGCCATGGCAAGCAGCCGCTTGTCGACATTCGATGCGGAATAATGGCTGATTGCATAATCCAGCGGTTTCATCGAAGCCACGGGCTTATACAGCCTGTATGCCACCTGAGTGGAAAGGAGATAGAAATAGGCGGAATCCTGTGATGAAACCAGTGTTTTCTGCTGCAGCGCACAGAGTTTGGCGTATGCCGAGTCCACATATCCCTGTTTCAGCAGCGAATCCACCTGCACCAGTTCGCCGTTTACTCTCCGCACCGGCGAACAACCAATCAGCAGCAATGCCGCGACAATAAGCAAGATGTTTGTTTCCTTCATACGCGATATTTATATCCCGTGCAAAGATAAGACAAAAAACCGATTAAGCGAAATCGGAAATGATATGAATTTATTCACGTTACCCATTTCGAGCACTTGAATGTTGCTTTGTGCAAAAAAAACATGTTGGGGATACAGGACGATGAGAAAGTTTATAGGAATGTTATACAGCGTGGCGTGCGGCATCACCGCATACGCAACATTCTACCATTTCTCAACACCAAAAGTGGAGAAACAGCCCATCAGCATACAAAAGCGCAGCAAGGAGCGTTGCATTTTAAAGCGCAAACAGCGACAAAACGCAAGCAACAAAACGTATAACATTCTGAATATGTGTTAGTTGCAGTACAACAGCCCATGCAGCGCGGCAGAAAAGAGATTGAACGGGAATTTGCACCGTATCGGATAAAAATTGCTATATTTGGGGCAACTTTCAGATGAGAGACATTTTTTTACCGTATAAATTTACTAATAAAAACCAAAAGCTTATGAGACACATGAAACTCATCTCAGCCCTGGTGATAACCCTGCAATGGATGCTTTTAGCCATGCCGGCAGCGGCTGAAGAAACAAAGACAGTGAAGAACAGCCTGAAGATGCACTTCGCGGGAAGCGCTGGTTCAAAATTCGCACTGCTCGTGATGGGAACAGAAAACGGAGAGTACACCCTGGACTGGGGCGACGGAAAAACCACTACCGGACAACTCGCCACCACAGCCACCACCATATACGGCGAACTGCCGAGCCAGGACCTGACGCTGTACGGCAATATAGCCGTGCTGGAATGCTCGGGCAACGCACTGACGGAGCTGGACATAACCGGGATGCCGACACTGACGCATATCATATCGCGCGAGAACTATGTGGCGGAAATGGACTTCTCGAAATGTCCGGAACTGAAAATGGTGTGCATACAGAGTTCGCCGCTAAACAAACTCGACCTGTCGGCAAATGCGAAAATCGACAGCATCATCGTTACGAACAACCGCATCGCAAGTCTGACGCTGCCCGAAAAGTCGCCGCTGGAGTATCTGTCGTGTACGACGAACTCTCCGCTGACGGAACTGAACCTGACGGGATGCGAAGACCTGAAATACCTGGATGCCATGCAAACGATGGTGACGAAGTTCGACCTGAGCAAGAACAAGAAGCTGGAATACGTGGCAGCAGGACTGGGCAAGCCGATAACGCAATTCGTGCTGCCCGACGAGAACAAGATTGACACGCTGATTCTGCCTATGGCAAACCTGATGTCGATTGACCTCTCACAGACGAAGAATCTGAGATACCTGCAGCTGGACAACAACTTCATGCTCTCATCGCTCGACCTCTCGGGCATGACGAAACTCGAAACGCTGCTCTGCGAGGGGGCACCGATAGAGAATCTCGACCTGACAGACACGCGCAACCTGACGATGCTGACATGCAACAACAACTATATGCTTACCACGCTGAACCTGGCAGGACTGTCGAAGCTCGAAAGCGTGAGCTGCTACAGCTGCTCGCTGAGCAATCTGGATCTGACGGGGTGCGAAGTGCTGAAACACCTCGACTGCTCGGAGAATATGGAACTGGCAGAGGCGGCATTCCCGCAGTCGCTCGTGAGTCTGAACTGCAGCGGATGTGCCTTCACAAAACTCGATGCCACGAAATTGCCGAATCTGACCGACCTGCACTGCAACAACAACCAGATAGCGGCGCTCGACATGAAGGCAATGAAGAATCTGCTCGCCATAGACTGCGGCGACAATGCCATCACATCACTCGACTTCAGCCAGAACAAGCTGATTGCAGACGCGGTGATAAAGAACAATCCGATTACGGAGGGAATAACGTTCGAGGGAGCCAATGACCTGCGCTATGTTTCGGTGGACGGAACGAACCTCGGAGTGGAGGCGCTGAACAAGCTGTACATGTCGCTCAGAGAGAAACGCGAGGGCGACGATATGAACGACGTGGGCGGACTGCTGCTCTTCAACAACGTGGCAAACGACCTGGCAAAGGAGAGTGCAACGAAGATTGCAACAGACAAGGGTTGGATGGTGAGCGTGGAAGGCACGGGCACCACTTCGATCGGCGCCAGCCCCGAGACAGCCACATTCAGCATCAGGGAGACAGCCGACGGTCTGGAGGCAAGCGGCATCAGCGGCGACGTGGTAGCCCTCAGCATCTATGCTGCCGACGGAAGTCTCGTGAGCATTGTGCCTGTGGTGAACTCCAGAGCAAGCATCAACATACCGGGCAAGGGCATGTATATGATTGCCGGCAAGGGTATGAAGACCATGAAATACAAGAAATGACACATCACCCGAAATACGGGGATGAACAGACTGTGATATCGAAATAAGCCCTGCGCCTTCCGGCGCAGGGCTTATTTCGATATCTGTCTCCTATACACATCTCCGAGCCCACGAGA
>ERZ1027266.800-NODE-800-length-19515-cov-46.097739_pt1 | contig 19515 bp, 15 predicted proteins | sample MGYA00519257_ERZ1027266 | MGnify/ENA primary metagenome ERZ1027266 (study PRJEB26926, sample SAMN06164683) | human gut metagenome | biome: ENVO:00009003; feature: ENVO:2100002; material: ENVO:00002003 | host: Homo sapiens | place: USA | collected 2012 ... | reverse complement strand
GCCGCATTCTTCATAAGCTGGAGCAGATAGACGATGAGGAACTGCAGCGCCTCCGGGCCGTTCTGCTTACCGAGATGGGATTCATCACCAGTTCGGCTTACCGCGAGCGTGCGGCCTATTCTTTCTTCGTAGAAGCCCCGAATGCCATCAAGAAGAAGCAGACGGGCACCTACGATTATAAAGACCAGCTGGACGCCATAGAACAGCAGCTGCACGCCTTCCCCCACAATCTCTACCCAACATTCAAGGCCGACCCTGTAGATTTCCTCCGTCAGGTGTTCTATAAGCGTGTGCCAAGAAAGAAGATGCTCCAGCTGCTCTCGGGCATCGTGCTGATGATTATGAACGGCAGGGTGAACGATGTGAAGCAATGGGGCAAGCACGGCGATGAGGAGTCACTGATAGCGATGAAGACTGTGGGGAAGAAACCTGCGATTGGAGAGCATAAGAAGGAACTCATGGCACTGGTGAAAAAGGCAGTCTTGAAGATTGCTGTTTATCAGAAGAGGGGATATTATGGCGTGTTTCTTTCAAAACAGGCCTATTGGTATCCTATTTTCCGCCTGATGGGCGATTGGGAATTACTCCCATCCAAATCTCCTCAATCGTTCTGTACATTCTTGGAAGAGCTATTTGAAGGCAAAAAAATATCCGGTCCGAAAGCTCGTCTCTGCGGTAGGGATGATTTGAGGCAAGCAGGAATCGCTCCCTTTTCCAACCATGAAGCTTTGAAATGGAAAGATCTGGAGCAGGAAGAATTGATTAATACACAAGAGGCAAAATTCAACCGTTATTGTGAGATTGTTGATATTTTTATGAAAATCCTGGGAGAAGAAGCTTTTAAGAAGGGTATTATGTTAGATGATTGGCTAAAAGAATAATGGGCGTTGGCAGCGGATTTGTAATCTGTTGCCAACGCTTTTTTCTTGTAGCCTGTTTCTTTTCTTCTCCCTTGTTTTATACCTCTCTTTATACCTGAATCTAAAAACTTTTATCCCTCTTGCCCGATATTTTTATGCAGCTTTTACCGGCAGAGGTATAATAATGGAGTTACTTTCTTTTTCCTTATCTTTGCACCGCTTTTCAGAATGGAAGGCGGCAGGTTTCTGCAAAGAGCCTGTCTTTTACAACTAAAAAAAATATAGATTTATGACACAAAAATCATTAACCTTTGATGAATGCAAGCAGCTCAGCAGCCGCATCATCGCAATGAACCCTAACCGCAGAGCGAACATGGGACAGATTTCATCCCATCTCCTCGATTACTACACCGAACTCACCAAGCAGCCTTGGCTCGCACAGCTTGTTGGTCAGATCCGTGACCTCACCGCCCAGCAGAACCAGATGATGCAGGAGGAGATGAAGGCGGGAGAGACTTACCAGCAGCTCGACCGCAAGATTACTGACCTCAAGAAGCAGCTGCCTTTCCGCTCACCTCACTACTTCCACTTCCTCGAAGACCATCGCGCCCAGAAATTCATCGACCCAGAGGCTTTCACCTTCCAGACAACCGTAGACATTGATAATCCTGAGGAGGTTGAGCCAGCGGTGAAGAACGCCCTTCTGCTGAACGGAATGTTTGATGAGCCTACAGAGAAGCTCTTCAGAGAGAAAATCTTCTCAGCCGAAGACATTGAACTCTGGAAGGGAAAGGTGCTCCACATCGAGCGCTCAGCCCGCAACAAGGCCCACATCGACATCCGCATCCCGGTAGGAATGACCATCGCTGAGGCTCAGAGCGCCTTCTGCAAACTCATCCACGCCACCGAAGACCCTAGCTGCGTAACCCCGGAGCGCATCATCTTCATCACCGATGCGGCAAGTCAGATCTATACTGCCGACGACTGGTACAAGCGCCTGGATAAGGAAGCTGTGGCTGAATATCGTGAGGCTTACCGCAAGAGAGGACTGGATATTGACGGACGTCCGCTGGATGTAGATTCAGCCCGCTCAGGAGCCTCTCAGAGTTCAGCAAATGCATCTTCTCAGAGCCAGGCATTTCAGAATGCATCGTCTGCTCCAACCGTAGATTTCGAACCCATCGAGAGCGAGGAGGAGAAGGCGAGACGGGCTGCCAATGCCGTGCAGTATGAGCAGACTTACGACGGCGTTCCTTACGAGGAGATTGTGAAGGCGCTGGTAGAGCTGATGGGCGGCGCTCCTGTCCACGGCAACCGCAACAACTTCATCTATCGTGAAGCCTGCCTGCTGAGATACATCTGTAATAGTGAGGCGGCTTGGATCAAGCAGGTAATAGAAACCTTTGGCGAAGACGAGGCGAAGGCGTTCGCCACCGTAGAGAATGCCTGCAAGGTGGCGCAATCTACCGCGATTCCAGATTTGGTAAAGCAGGCTGTAGAGACTGCTCGCAAGAATCATCTTGCCAAGCAGGCCACCGAGAAGGCGGGAATCTATGCCGATGTTCCTCCTCAGTTGCCAGCCAAGCTGCCTAAGCTCATCAAGTTGCTCACCAGCAAGGTGCCTGCCGATTTCAAGGCGGCTGTGGCAATGGCGGTCTTCCCTCCGCTTGCCGCTCATCTTAAGGGCGTAACCTTCCGCTACACGGATAATCAGGTGCACGAGGCGGCGATGATGAATCTGCTCATTGCAGCCATGTCGTCAGGCAAATCGCTCGTCAACGGACCCATCGACTGCATCATCGAAGACCTGGTTCAGATGGATAAGGTGAACCGCCAGAAGGAGCAGGACTGGAAGGACGAGGTGAACACCATGGGCGACAACAAGAAGAAGCCTGTGCGCCCGGAAGACATCTGCATCCGCATCGTTTCGCCCGACCTTACCCGCGCTGCCTACATCCAGCGTCTCGACGATGTGCAGAAGGCTGGCGATGCTTATCTCTACTGCAAGATGGACGAGGTAGACATGCTCAGGAAGTTTAACGACCCTAGCCAGCTGATTCGCCTCTGCTGGGACAATTCAGAGGACGGCCAGGAGCGAGTAGGAACCAAGAGCGTTACAGCCCGCGTAAAGACCCGCTTCAACTGGAATGCTTCGAGCACCATTGCCGTTACGCAGAAGTTCTTCTCGGTTCGTGAGGTGGCTGATGGAGCCGTGAGCCGCCTGTCGCTCGCCACCATCATCCGTCCCGATTTCGCTCCGCGTCCGGAGGTGGGCAGTTATGATGCGCAGTTCAAGTCGCAGCTTTCTCCTTACATCCAGCAGCTGAACGCAGCCAGCGGTTTCAAGGAGTGCCGTAAGGCTCGCCAGCTTATCGAGCGCCTGGAGAATGAGATTATGGAGATGGCTCAGCTGGCTTACAACAAGCCTTACGCCGAGTTTGCCAAGCGTGGTCTGGCGAATGGTTTCCGCCGCGCGATGGTGCTTTATCTGGCGAATGGCGAGAAGTGGGAGAAGGCGATAGAGGATTTCATCGTATGGAGCGTGAAGTATGATCTGTGGTGCAAGATGCGTTTCTTCGGCAATCAGATGCAGGAGGCGATAGATGCAGACAGCCGCTCTGTGTGTCATACTCCCGGTGTGAGCAATCTTCTTCTCTACGTTCATGATACCTTTGACAAGACTGAGATTCAGAACATCTGTCAGGTTCATGGCACCAAGACGAAGCTTGCCATCCTGCTGTGCAACTGGAAGAAGCGTGGCTTCATCATGAAGAACGAGGACGGCACCTTCACCAAGACCGCCCGTTTCATAGCCAAGTACGGGCACTACGGAACGCCAGGAGTGGCTGCGTAGAATAGATTAGGCACGGATTATGCGGATTACACGGATGTTCTATGAGATTATGAATGTGTTTTAATTGATGTGGGAGACTTAAATCCGTGTAATCCGAGTAATCCGTGCCTGATTTGTAATGAGAATGTAAATGTTCTTGACCTTAATCAAGAAAAAAGGGCTTTTTGAAACTTTTCTCCTAAAATGTTTGTGTGCGCACACAAAAAGTTGTACCTTTGCACCAGAAAAAGAAAAAAGGATAAAAGATTGATTCAGTAAGGATAACTTACGAAATCGATTCGAGACAAGTTTGAGACCGGTTCGGAACCTGGTTCTGAGATTCGGTTGAAGACTTCTGGAAAATCTCGAAGAGATTGATTAAGAGGTTAAAAGAAAGGAAAAAGATTATGGTAATGTTCGGGATAATGACAGTAGCAGTAGTAGCATTCGCAGTAGTTGCTTGCGCAGGTATGAACCTCGGAATGAACTGCGGTAAATAAGCTACGAAGCTAAGAGAGCATAGAAATCCTCCTCTGGGAGGTAAGAAATAAAGAGAGTTAAGATTTTGTTAGGTAAAACTACAAGATTGTATATTTAAGATAACAAATTTAAGAAAGGAAAAGATTATGTTAGTATTAGGAATGATTTTCGCAGTAGTTGTTGCATGTGTAGCTGAAGTTGGTGCTATTAGCAACAAGTTGGCTTAATCGGAGATTAGCCATGCGAAGGGCTCCAAAAGAGCCGAGATTAAAAATGGCTGGCAGCAATGCACAGCTGAGTAAAAAACAGTAGGGAGCCAAAAGGGCTTCCGAAATCAGAGAGGAGAGTAAAAACTCCTTTTCATTTGAAATTCATACTGTCCCCTGAGAGTTTTCGTGATAAATTCTGATTGGGGATTTCATATATAGATTGTTAAGAATTCGTTTTAGGTTTTATAGATTTTCATTTTAGGTTTTTAGGTTTAAGTTTTTAGGTTAATTGTTAGTTGTTTTTAAGAAAAAGCAGTTTTTAATTCATTAAATTACGAAGGCAACAACGAGGGAAGTCGCATGACGCCCCAAGTTGTTGCCTTCTTTATTTTCTTATTACTTGAGCTATTTGTCTGAAAATCAACATTATCTGAAAATCAGCGTGGTGAGCCTGTCTTTATCAAACAATTCTTGAGCCACGGCCTGTATCTGTTCGGCAGTAATCTCATCCACCTGCTCGTAGAGTCGGTCTACATTCTTCTCCCAGCCATAGTGAAGGAAGCTCTTGCCGAAGTCGAGGGCAAAGTTCTCGCGGTTGTCGCAAGCCACGCCTACCTGTCCCTTAATCTGCTTCTTGGCGGCCTTGAGCTGCGCCTCGCTCAGCGGTTTCTGCATGAACTTATCCAGTTCCTTGCGAACCAGTCTGAGGCAGCGCTTCACGTCGTGCTCATCGCAGCCGAAATAAATGCTCCAAATGCCCGTATCGCCATAAGCCACCATCGTGCTCTCTACGGTGTAAACCAGTCCGTTGTGCTCGCGCAGGGCGAGATTCAGCTTGGCGTTCATTCCCGGTCCGCCCAGCATATTGTTGAGCAGATAGAGCGGCATTCTGCGGCTGTCGTTCACATCGTAGGCGCGGGTTCCAATCATCACATGGGCCTGATGCGTATTCTTCTGTATCACAATCGTCTGCCCCTCGAAGGAGTGTTGAGTGTTGAATGTTGAGTGTTGAATATTGAATTGGGCTTGCGCCTCTGGACAATTGAATTGGCTTTCCCTTCGGTCGCCGAACGTTGTTTCTTCACTCTTCACTCTTCGTTCTTCACTTAAAAAGCTCTTCTTCAAGAGTCTTACCAGCTTCTTGAAGTCAATGTCTCCGTAAGCGAAGAATATCGCATTATCCGGCCGGTAAAGTTTTCTTGTAAAGCGCAGCGCATCTTCTGTCTTGAACGAGCGAACCTGCTCAGCTGTGCCCAGAATATTGTGGCCCAGCGGCGAACCCTTGAAGATGATATTTTCGAATTCATCATAAATCAGTTCGGCAGGAGAATCGTTGTAACTCTCTATCTCATCGCAGATTACCTCTACCTCCTTGTCGATTTCCGCTTGCGGATAAACCGAATGGAAAACGATGTCGGTGAGCAGATCTACGGCTCTTGCGATGTGCTCCTTGAGAATGGCGGAGTAATAAACCGTGCCCTCCTTGTTGGTGTAGGCATTCAGGTCGCCTCCCACGCTCTCCAGACAGTTGAGAATGTGCCACGCCTTGCGGCGCTCTGTGCCCTTGAAAGTAACGTGCTCGCAGAAGTGGGCAAGTCCTTCTTCGCCCGGCTCCTCGTTTCGGGTGCCGGCGTTAATCTGGTAACCGCAATACACCACCTTGCTGTCTGAAGGCAGGTGGATGATGCGGAGGCCATTATCGAGTGTATAAGTATTGTATTTCATTTCAAGGTGCAAAGTTACACTGAAAATGTAATTTATCCCAAAAAAAAGTCATTTATTTTGCATTATCGCCAAAAAGACTTATCTTTGCCACCAAAAATAAAATATAGACAACAAAAACAATGCGCAAAGTAATAGGAATAGGAGAAACCGTGCTTGACATCATCTTCAAGGGCGGCAAGCCGATAGAGGCAGTACCGGGTGGCTCATCATTCAATGCAGTCATCTCGTTGGGCCGTGCGGGCGTAAATGCTTCGTTTATCAGCGAGGCGGGCAACGACCGCATAGGAGAGTATGTGATTCAGTTTTTGAGAGATAATGGGGTGAATGCTGACAATGTGAGCATCTTCCCGGAATCCAAGTCGCCGCTCTCGCTGGCTTTCCTCGACGAGAACAACAATGCTGACTACATCTTCTACAAGGATCATCCTCACGACCAGCTGGAGTTTGCCACACCGGAAATCAATCCTGGCGACATCGTGCTCTTCGGTTCGTTCTTCGCTCTGAATCCTGTGGTCCGTCCTCAGGTTGCCGGCTTCCTGGAGTATGCGAAGGAGCACGGCGCCATTCTTTATTACGACATCAACTTCCGTGCTTCTCATCAGAACGAAATCATGAAGATTACGCCTAATCTGATAGAGAACCTGGAGATGGCTGATTTCGTACGCGGAAGCCACGAGGACTTTGGAATCCTCTACAAGAAACCGGAGGCGGATAAGGTTTATAATGCCGAAATCAGTTTCTACTGCAAGAAGTTTATCTGCACCCAGGGCGCTGAGCCTGTAGAGGTTCGTGCCGAGAACGGCTTTGCCAAGAGTTATCCTTCGGAGAAGATGAAACCGGTGAGCACTATCGGAGCCGGCGATAATTTCAATGCCGGTTTCGTTTTCGGACTGATCAAGGATGGAATTACCCGCGAGGACATCGACCGCGGCTTATCTGAGGCGCAATGGGACAGTCTCCTTGTTTCGGCTCAAGAATTCTCCACCGAATGCTGCAAGGACATCTACAATTATGTTTCCAAGGAATTCGGAGAAGAAAAGAAGAAGGAATTATAAAAATATAAAAGATATGACAGAAATTACAAACAAAATTTATTACGTAGGCGTAAACGACCGCAATAAGCATCGTTTTGAGGGCCTCTGGCCTTTGCCTAACGGAGTGAGCTACAACTCTTATATCATTGACGATGAGAAGGTAGCGCTGGTAGATACTGTAGAGGTTGATTTCTTCACCCAGTTCCTCGAGAACATTCACGAGGTGATTGGCGACCGAGAAATCGATTATCTTATCATCAACCACATGGAACCTGACCACAGCGGGTCTATCGCCCTCATCAAGAAATATTACCCTAACATCAAGATTGTGGGCAACAAGAAGACGCTGGGAATGCTGGAAGGCTTCTACGGCGTAACAGATGACGTGGTAGAGGTGAAGAATGGCGAAACCCTCTCTCTGGGCAACCACGAGCTGAGCTTCGTTCTCATCCCTATGGTTCACTGGCCAGAGACCATGGTAACCCTCGATGCGAAGAACAAGGTGCTCTTCTCAGGTGATGCGTTCGGTTGCTTCGGTGCGCTGAACGGCGGAATCATCGATACGGAAATCAACTGCGAGACTTTCTGGCTGGAGATGGTTCGCTACTACTCAAACATTGTGGGTAAGTATGGAATCCCTGTTCAGAATGCCTTGAAGAAGTTGGCTGGCGTGGAGCTGGATTACATCTGCTCAACCCATGGTCCGGTTTGGCACGAGCATATTGAAAAGGTAATCGGCATGTATGATAAGATGTCGAAGTACGAGACGGAGCCGGGCCTCGTTATCTGCTACGGCACCATGTACGGCAATACTGAGCGCATGGCTGAAATCATCGCCCGTGCGGCAAGCAAGGCTGGCGTGAAGAACATCGTAATGTACAACATCTCGAAGACTCACCACAGCTACATCCTGCGCGACATCTTCCGCTACAGGGGCCTTATCGTAGGTGCTCCAACCTACAATGCCGGTCTTTATCATGAAATGGAGGTTCTCCTCTCCGAGCTTGCCAACAAGGACGTCAAGAACCACCTTCTTGGCTGGTATGGTTCTCATTGCTGGGCAAGCAAGGCTGTGGCTAAGATTCAGGAGTGGAACGAAACCAAGCTCCACTACGAGCCAGTGGGCGAGCCGGTGGATATGAAGCAGGCGATTACTCCAGAAGTAAAGGCGCAGTGCGAGGCTCTGGGTAAGGCGATGGCTGAGAAGCTGCTGGCGGAATAGGCAAAACATCATTCATCATTCATCATGGATTACAAGAGATTACCATACGGAATATCATCCTTTACCCAGTTGCGCAACCAGAATTGCTATTGGGCAGATAAGAGTATGTTCATACCACAGATAGAGGAGGCGGGAAACTTCCTCTATCTCATCCGTCCCCGACGCTTCGGAAAGAGCATCTTCCTGGGAATGCTTTCTGCCTATTATGATGTGGAGGGAAAGGAGGATTTCCCATCTCTCTTTAAGGATACTTGGATAGAGCAGCATCCCACTTCGTTGCAGAGTCGCTATCAGGTACTGTTTTTTGATTATTCGCTTGCTGCATCGGGCACGGGTTCGCTCGATGATAACTTCAATGCCTACTCCGGTATTGTGCTCGATGAGTTTATCAAGAAATATGCGAAGTATTATGATGAAGATACGGTTGCGAAGGTGAAGAGCTGCCAGGATGCTGCCTCTAAACTCAATACGATAACGATGGCGGCAAAAGCCAGGAAGATTCCTCTTTATCTGATAGTTGATGAATACGACAACTTCACCAATAATGTGTTGAGCGAACAGGGTGAGAAGGTGTATCATGCCTTGACCCATGCGCAGGGTTTCTATCGTGATTACTTCAAACTGTTTAAGGGTACTTTCGAGCGTATTCTGATGATGGGAGTAAGTCCTGTTACGGTGAATGACCTTTCGAGCGGCTATAATATCGCCACGAATATCTCTATGGATTCTACCTTTAATATGATGCTGGGATTCAGCGAATTGGAATTGCGTGAGATGATAGCGTATTATAGTGAGTTGGGATTGATCAAGCTGCCTGCCGATCAAATCGTGGCAGACATGAAGCCATGGTACGATAACTATTGCTTTGCCGAGCAGAGTTTTGGTGTGGATCCTTCGATGTTCAACAATGATATGGTTATCTATTATCTCCGCAGCATCATCCGAACCGGTAAGCCTCCTGTAGAGATGATAGATCCGAATACGATGACTGATACGGGTAAGTTGAAGAAAATCATCTATCTGGATAAGTTGAAGGGCGACAGGCATAGTTTGCTTCGCGAGATTACCAACCAGGGTTATATTTATGCCGAACTGCACGAGAGTTTCCCTGCGCAAGACTTGGTAGATCCGGAGTTGTTCCCGAGTTTGCTCTATTATTATGGTTTGCTGACGATTGTGGGCAGAAAGGGTCGCCGGGTGAAATTGGGGATTCCTAATGAAAACGTGCGCCGCCAATATTATGCTTATCTGATAGAGGAGTATGGGAAGGAAGCTGACATCAAGGCTTCTGTTATTGGTGACTATTATGACGAGATGGCTTTTGAGGGGAGTTTTGTGTCGGTTTTCGAGTATATTACCCAAGGTTATCAAAACTGCACCAGTATTCATTCGAGCATTCAGCAGGAGCGTAATATACAGGGCTTTATTGCGGCTTATCTGAATCAGGCAAACTATTATATGGTAGTGCAGGAAATGGAATTGAACGGTGGTTATTGCGACATGGCGTTGATTCCTGACAAGATTCATTATCCGGAGATAGCACACAGCTATCTTCTGGAATTGAAATATCTGAAACCAAGTGCTTCTGATGGAGATGTGGAAGAAGCATATAAGCAAGCTGCCAAGCAACTTGCCCAATATGCCAAGGATGCCCGTTTGCCGCAGATGATGAATGGAACTCAAATTCACCAAGTGTCTGTTGTGTATCGGGGTAGTGATTTGGTAAGGATAAGGGAAGTAACAGTATAAAGTTTAAGGGCGGAAGAACAACTGGGGTTAACAGAGTTAACAGTTAACAGTTGTTTTTCCGCTCTTTCTTTGTTTAAATACCTTTAAATATTCCGTGTAATTCCCGATAAAACTTGGTGAAGTCGAGTAAAAAACGTATATTTGCTCCCAAAAATGAGTCTTTAGTATCTTATTTAAATATGATAGGTATGAAACATCTGATAGCTCTCTTTGCGGCTTTAGCCATGAACGCATACGCAGGTAATGCCAAACAAACCGGTGATACGTTGTATTATCTCTGCGATAATAACGAGAAGGGAAAACTGGATTTCGAAGACGAGATTCTGGTGATTGCCCGAACCCCGGAGGGTGAGTATAAGGGGAAGTTCTACGGAACGAGCGATGAGTTTATGAAGGCTAGAAAAGGCTTTCTGCCAGGCTTTTATGCGCTGCCGTTTGCCTTCAGAAAGGGTGAAAGTAAAGAGATAAGTTTCACGTTGAGTGCAAAGGACAGACGATTTCTCAACATGCCTATCAGTATCAATTTTAAGAATCATTTTGATGCGATCGATGCCTTAGGCGATGTGCAGTATTTGGGGTGGAAGCAGAGTCAGGATATCCTTGATAAGGAGGTGGTGACTTTTTGTGGAGAGCTGAATGCTGATGGGATTGTACTGGAAAACAGGGATGTGGCTTATCCCGAGAAAAAGCGTCTCTTCAAACGTGTGAAGGCAGCTGAACTTGCCGCTTATGGTGCTCAGCTCATGACCCGAAAGCAAAGCAAGGAAAACTGCGGTAGGCTTTATCCGGTGCAAGGCAGAAGCGGCAAGGTGGTGGAGCTATCAGATGGTAATTTCTATCCGCTCATAGAGAAGGATGAGGAGCAAGGCTGTTATGTTCTTGACGGTCAGGAGTTTTCTAAGGCTTCTATGGATAGGGGAACCGTAAGGGAATACAGGGCAGAGGATGGTAAGGGGTTCATTTATCTTACCAAGAACATCACCATCCATGTTTATGATGCTCCATCCACAGATGCCAAGAGAATTGGCACCCTCAGAGGCAGTAGCCATGAGATTCCTGAGTGCTATCAGGTGTTGAACTATCAGAACGGCTGGTATAAGATTAGAATTGAAGGCGCAGCCGGGAATAAGGGTTCTGAAGGCTATGTGCCGGAAAAGCATTTCAGCTGGAATCCTAAGGGCATTTAATTAGGAATCTATTCATTCAGAATGAAAGTTTTTGGGCGAAAGTATTCATTCAGAATGAAAGATTTTTGAGAAATTGTTCATTCTGAATGAAAGATTTTCGGGTTTTCTCTTGCTGCTTTCAGATATTTTTCTCCACGAATCATAAATTTGCGACTGAAAACCGTGTCTTGACACAAAAAAACGTCATAAAACTATGTATTTTGAACGTAAAGCATACTTGAAAGAACTCATCTCGGCAGAAGGCAATGGGATGATAAAGATTATCACCGGCATTCGCCGATGTGGTAAATCCTTCCTTCTGTGCAGAGAATTTCTAATACGTTCAAATCTGTTGGAGGAGTGGAAATCGGTACTAAAACCATTGGCAAGTATTTGGAATACCTGCAGGATTCCTTCATCATCAGCGAGGCTTTGCGTTATGATGTGAAGGGACGCAAATACATTGGTGCTGGTACCAAGTATTATTTCGAGGACATCGGTATTAGAAATGCCGTGGTAGATTTCCGACAGATAGAATTTACCCATATCATGGAAAACGTGGTTTATAACGAATTGCGGAAGCAGGGTTATACTGTGGATGTGGGGTCAGTGGAGAGCTTCAAGCGGGATGAGAATGGCAAGCTGCAGCGTAGGAATCTTGAGATAGATTTCGTGGTGAACCGTCATGATGAACGCCTCTATATCCAGTCGGCTTATGCTTTGCCTGATAAGGAGAAGGTAGATCAGGAGCAGGCTTCTCTTTTGAATGTAAACGATGGATTTCGCAAGCTGATAATCGTAGGGGATAGGTATCGTTCGGGTTATAATGAAGAAGGCATTCTGATGATGAGCCTCTCCGATTTCCTTTTGGGGAAAGAAAATAAGGGATAGATGGTCTTGAAGAAAATATCAAGGGCGGAAGAACAACTGGGGGTTAACAGAGTTAACAGTTGTTTTTCCGCTCTTTCTTTTGTTTCTGAGTATTTCGTTTATAGGTTTCTATTCCTTCCTTAATATCAAAAATGTGCAAGTTTGCCACTTTTTGATATGAGAAATGTGCAAGTTTGCCGAAAAATCATATTAATGGGAATTTTCAACTATCGCCTTTAACTCTTCCAGGTTATCCGCTACTTCTATCACATCTCGCCAATCGCCACGAATCATGCTTTTCTCTGCCATGTCATCCAATAGGGCGATGGTTGAGTTCCAGAAGCCTTTCATGTTGTAGAGAATCACCATTTTGTGATGGTAGCCGATGGTGTGGGCGGCGGCGATGGTGAAGATTTCATCCAGGGTGCCGACGCCGCCAGGAAGGGCTACGAAGATGTCGCTCTGGGCGAGCATCAGGTCCTTGCGGTCGCTGAGATTATCACACGGAATCTCGATGTCGAGGTCTGGGAAGGTTCTGCCGCCTCGCTCTACAAGCGTAGGAACCACACCGATGGTTCTGCCGCCATTTGCCTTCACTGCCTTGCCGATGCAATCCATCAGACCGGAGTTGCAGCCGCCGAAAACCAGGTCATGGCCGTTCTCAGCCATCCACTTTCCCATCTCTTCAGTCAACGTGAAGAAGTCGGGGTCGATATTCTTATTTGCTGAACAAAAAACTGCTATTTTCATGTCTTTATTTTCTATTTGATGATGTTTTATCTGTTGTTTATGAATGTTTTATCCGTTATTTATAAATGTTTTAGGCAAAGGTACGCAAAAATATCGAGATTATTGGGCTCTTTTTGCGGATAATTTCTTAATTTTGCAAACAATAACTAATCTTATAAACAGGAAGATAGATTTCTAACAAAACAAGACAAGAGAATGAAAAGGATTATCACATATAGTATCATCGCTTTGTTGCAGGCATCGGTGGCGCTTGCACAGACCTCTGTGCCGTTTGCAAAAACCTCTCCGAAGCCGAAGTTTCAGAAGCGGGAGAAGTATGAATGGCAGGGAGAGATTCCTACCTATGTAGAAACGCTGAAGAAGGAACTGACCTATCCGATGGCTTGGGGAAACAGTCCGATTAAGAACTTCAAGAAGTGGAAGAAGGCGGCAAGGGCGAAGGTTCTCGAATGCATGATGACGCCTCCGAAAGCGGCTGCGGCTTGGGATATGGAAGTGCTCGGTGAGGAACAGAGAGACGGATATAAGGCGCAGAAAATCGCCTTTAATATCAACGCCTATTCCCGAATTACGGCTTATCTCCTGATTCCGGATGGCAAGGGACCATTCCCAACAGTCAATGCGCTTCATGATCATGGTGCTCATCTCTTTATCGGAAAGGAGAAGATGATTCGCCCTTTCTTTACTCCGGAAGAAAAAGATTCCCCTACGAAGCAGGCGCTCTGTCAGGAGATTCTGGATGATGCGGATGCGTGGGCAAGGCAGCTTTATGATAATCAGTACGTGGGCGATTATCTGGCGAAACATGGCTACGTAGTCTTTTCGGCAGATGCTCCGATGTGGGGAGAACGAGGCCGAAAGGAGGGCGTGGATAGAAACAAATACGACCTGATAGCCGGCAACATGATGATGCTTGGTAGAGACCTCTCTGCCTTCATGACTTACGATGATATTTCCAGTACCGAGTTCCTGGCTTCGCTGCCGATGGTGGATGCGAAGCGTATCGGATGCGTGGGGTGTTCGATGGGAGCCTATCGCTCGTGGATGCTCTCTGCCTTATCGGATAGAATCAAGGCGGGTGCTTCTATCTGTTGGATGATTACTACGGACGCTCAGCTTACCCGGAGATTCGGAAGAAAGGAGAATGGCGGTTTTGCGAATTGCATCCCGGGGTTGAGGCAATATCTCGACTATCCTCACATCGCCTCCCTCGCCTGCCCGAAACCGATGCTTTTCATCAATGGCACAAAAGATAAGCTCTTCCCCGTATCTGGTGTAAAGGATGCTTTCGCCGAAATGCATCAGGTTTGGAAGAGTCAAGGAGTTGATAATCTGCTGGATACGGAGCTTTGGGAAATCCCTCATTCCTGCAGACTGAAGGCACAGGAGAAAATGCTGAAGTTTCTGGATAAGAATTTGAAATAAGAAATAAATAAAGAGCGGAAGAACAGCTTGGGGTTAACAGAGTTAACAGTTAACAGCTGATTTTCCGCTCTTTCTTCTATAAATCTGTAAAAGTCTACTACGCTAACCCCTTAAAAAATGGCGTTAGCGTAGTGAACTTTTTGAGTATGCTGAATGCATCTTTACCACAACTCCTTAGGCGACAGGTCTTTATCCTTTCTACCCATCAGGTAGTAATCGGCAAGGAATTGGAGGTTTGCCTGCGTAATCTTCAAGCCTTCTTCCTTTACATACTGGCTCGTAAAGATGTTTGCGTCAGGAATCAGGTTGTTTTCTATCAGTTTGCAGACAATTTCGTAAGGGAATGGGAGACCATTGCCGCTGATAATGCCAAAGCTGTCGGTCTCTGCACGCTCCTGTACATAGTATGGGTTCTCAGGCGAAGCGATGCAATGAGCCAGACCGAAACTGATGTTGATGCCTGTGTATGGACTTCCGCTTAAGATGATGCCCTTCTCGTATTTCTGAGGGAATCGGATGTCCTTTGGCAACTCGAATTCAATCTCCTTGAGGAATTCCTTCAGCGTCTTCACATCTTCCAGGAAGATGAACTTGTCTTCGTATCCCTTCGCCTTGAGCAGATTGTAGTCGTGAATCGCCTTCTCATGATCTGCCTTTTCATGTAGCTCTATAGCCTTCTTCCTGAACTCCTCATCCTCCCAGAGCTTGTGGGTAGGCATGTTCCTGCAAATTTTGCGGAGCCATTCGTAAGAAGTGAGCGTCAGGAGATTGTTTCTGCCGACGATGGTCATTTCCATCTGCACAGAATAAGCGAGCGGTTCGGTGAGACCCTGAGGCGAGTTTGCCATCTGCTGGAGGGTAAACTGCAGGCGCTTCTGGTTGCCTACGTTGAAATAGCAACCATAATGGAACCACGCCAGGGTGTCGCGACGGTGAATCTCATCCAACTCCTTGTTCTTCTCGATGTCCTCTTCGGTCGTTTCAGCGTTGCCCTCTATCTCAGGCATTTCGCTGAGATAAGTCAGAAGACGCTCGTTTTCCGGAGCCGTTTCATACTCTCTGTCGAGAATGTTGTAGGCAAGTTTGGCAGCCAGTTCCAGGGTTCCGAAGAGGAAAGGAACGGCTTCCTGTACGAAACTGCTCTGCTGGTAATGGTGCCAGAGCAGGAACTTGACATCAGCGATGTTGATTTCCTCAGGGTCGTAAGCCGGGTCATCTTCGTTGAGTGTACTCTTGATGAATTCGCTTTCTTTCTCATAGAAAGGAATGTAGGTGCCGTAGCGCTGCTTGCATTCTTCCGTGAAAGTCTTCCAAATGCCTGTGCCCGAAATCACATCTTCGAAATAACCGGCAATGCTGAGTGCCAGCTGCTTGGCTTCATCCATATTCTTGAAGTTATGGGTGTAGCACGCCTCGTCAAGAGCGTGGTATATTTCGTTGGCGAGTTCTGTATAATACAGATCTGTTTCGTCTGCTTTTTCGTATGGATGCAAAGCAATCCATTCTTGGGTGAAAATAACTTTTTTCATATATTTCAAGTTTTCTTGGTTATCTGTTTGTTGTAACTTTCATGCAAAGGTAATAAAATATTGCAGAAATCTGCAAGAAACTCACATTTTTTTCGTATCTTTGCACCCGAATTTAGGCAATCTTAATAAATGCGTGGGATTGCCGCAAGCGTTTCGGAAGGATTTTGCACCCTAATTCATGGCTGGGAGGGTGAATTCGGCCTTCCATTTAGATTATAATGAATTAAGGTTAAAAAGATTTGAAGACATTTGAAGAATTAGGCGTGAGCGAGGAGATTCGCCGTGCCATTGAAGAGCTTGGATTTGAGAATCCAATGCCAGTTCAGGAAGAAGTAATCCCATATTTGCTTGGTAATAAGAACGACGTGATTGCGTTGGCGCAGACCGGTACGGGTAAGACTGCATCTTACGGTATTCCGGTTATCCAGAAAACTGATGCCAGCAGCAAGCAGACACAGGCTATCATCCTCAGTCCTACACGTGAACTCTGCCTCCAGATAGCAGACGATTTGAACAGTTTTGCCAAGTACATCGACGGTTTGCATATTGCCGCTGTTTATGGCGGTACCGACATCGGAAGCCAGATTCGCACCCTGAAGCATGGTGTGCAGATTATCGTGGCTACCCCTGGCCGTCTGCTCGATTTGATTAATCGTGGCGTGGCTCAGTTGGAGAACGTGAACAACGTGGTGCTTGATGAGGCTGACGAGATGCTGAACATGGGCTTCTCTGAGAGCATCAATGCCATCTTCGAGAACGTGCCTGAGGATAGAAACACCCTGCTCTTCTCGGCTACCATGAGCAAGGACATCGAGAAGATTGCCCTCAACTACCTGCACGACCACAAGGAAATCGTAGTGGGTTCGCGCAACGAGGGTGCTGAGCATGTAAACCACATCTACTATCTGGTAAATGCCAAGGACAAGTATCTCGCCCTGAAGCGCGTGGTGGATTTCTATCCACGCATCTTTGCAATTATCTTCTGCCGCACCAAGCTGGAGACTCAGGATATTGCAGATAAGCTGATTAAGGACGGTTATAATGCAGAGGCACTGCACGGCGACTTGAGTCAGCAGCAGCGTGACCTCACCATGCAGAAGTTCCGCAACCATACCGTTCAGTTCCTGGTGGCTACCGATGTGGCTGCCCGTGGTCTAGACGTAGATGATCTGACTCACGTTATCAACTATGGTTTGCCTGATGATGTGGCAAGTTACACCCACCGAAGCGGTCGTACCGGTCGTGCCGGAAAGAAGGGAACATCCATCTCTATCATCCATACCAGAGAGAAGTTCAAGGTTCGCCAGATTGAGAAGCAGATTGGCAAGGAGTTCGTGGACGGCGTTTTGCCAACCCCAGAGGAAATCTGCAAGAAGCAGCTCTTCAAGACCATGGACGACATCATGAAGACCGATGTGGATGAGGATCAGATTGAACCATACATGGCAGAAATCAACCGCCAGTTTGAGTACATCGACAAGGAGGACATTATCAAGAAGATGGTGACCATCACCTTCGGTAAGTTCCTCGATTACTATAAGAACGCTCCTGAGATTATCAAGCCAGAAACAGGCAAGGGATCCCGTGGCGGCGAAGGTCGTGGAAGTCGTGGCGAAGGCCGTGGCAAGGTTTCCAAAGGCCGCAGGAAGCATGAGACTGAGGCTGGTTTCAAGAGACTGTTCATCAACCTGGGTAAGGCGGATGGTTTCTATCCGGGCGAAATCATGCAGTATCTGAACAAGCACGTGAAGGGTCGCCAGGAGGTGGGTCACATCGACCTGCTGAGTAAGTTTGCCTACATCGAGGTGCCTGAGGAGGATGCGAAGCGCGTGATGAAGGCTTTGAACGGTACAGAGTACAAGGGCAGAACCGTGAGATGTAATGATGCAGATGAGGAAGGTCATGGCAGAGCAGCCCGTGGCGGCCGCAGTTCTGAGGGCAGAGGCGGTCGTGGTTCAGAAAGAGGCGGACGCAGCCGCAGAGGTTCTTCTGATGATGCAAGAGACTCTCGAGATGCTCGTGGAAAGGGAGGACGTGGAAGCCGTGGCGGCAGAAAGTCTCGTCCTCAGGAGGATACAGGCGATTGGCGCCAGTTCTTCCAGAACAACGACAACGTGAAGTTCAAGGGTGAGGAGCCAAACTTCGAGGAAGAAGGTTGGGCTCGTCGCAGACCTAAGAAGAAGTAGTTTAGGCAGCGATTTATAATAAGATGAAAGCCTGCATCAAAGGGATGATTCTCCCTGTTTGATGCAGGCTTTTGCTATTTTATAATGTATTTCTAATACCGCATGTAGACGATATTGCCAGTTGGTGCACTCTGTGATAGTACACATTTTAGCTAACATTCCAAGTTTTTTTCATGAAATTCTAAACTTTTCTGCAAAAGTTATTGTGTTTTTAAATATCTTTTGTATCTTTGAGGCGGATTTGGTGAAGACCATCTCCAGACATGTTAGAAATTAATAAGAAGCGTTATGCTTATCTTGTGAATTGGAAACCTAGGAAATTTCTCAAACGCACAAGGGTGGCATAGTGGTTCTCACGCATAGCGTGGGCTGCTATTACACATTTGTGCGTTAAGGTTTTCCTAGGACCTCCAATTTAGAACGTGGCATAGTCAGTACCACGCTTCACGTTTAATTAGAGGTTCATCTTAAGTACTGGGATGAATATTGAAGATAAAAATGAAGTGGCTATTATCTTTGATTATTTTTGTGTTCAGTTTGGCAGATGTTTCATCCCAAACAGTTACAAATGCTTTTTGGGGCGTAACATGGGGAATGAAAGATTTGGATGCTTTTTATGTCTTAAAAGAACAACAATTATCTCCAGAGTTTCAGCAAATAGGAAATGAGACGTTGGTTATTATAAATAATGTATCTTACCAAAATGTAAGGTGGGAAATATGTGTCTTTGCCTTCTCTTCCTTTAAATTGTATGATGTGCAATTTATAAAAAATAATTTTAGAAAAAGTGATGCTTCTGAAGACTATTTGGAGTTAAAGAATATAATTTTATATAGATATTCAAACTTGTATCCTTTGCAATTTAAGTGGCGAGATGATGCATTGGATTCGTATTGTATAGAAGATAAGAAAACAAGACTTTGTTGTGAACATTTTTATAATCATATGTTAAGAACCTATGGCGTGTCTTTAAGATATACGTTAAGAAAACATATAAAAAACATGTAACAGGTTATTTATGATAAATATTTAGATTTTATTAATATTAAGAATTATATGATGCTATGTTATAATAAAGAAAGTGGCAAGTTGTACCATGCAAACAGCGCCCCTGCAATAGACGTGCTCTTTCATAGCTATGACGATAAAGGTTTCAAGGAAAGTGAAGCTATCAATGTGGGAGATACTGGTTTTTCTGTTGTGATTAAAAGTAATTTTGGTTATGGAAATGCATCATACTTGCAGTTCAAAGCAACCTATGAGACAAGCCGCTTGCTAGATTTTGACGCAGGTTACCAAAATATAAATAGCTTGCCATTTTTCATGGTTGTTCCTACTACGGATAATTGGGAGAAACTATTTAGTAAAATCGAGGAAGTTTTTAACCAAAGAGAAACATGGAATAGCAATAGTTTCACTAAATTTGGGTCACCAGTAAAAGTGTGTGGATTAGGCATAGATCTTCATTAGTCTGAAG
>ERZ1027266.794-NODE-794-length-19671-cov-7.082586_pt1 | contig 19671 bp, 19 predicted proteins | sample MGYA00519257_ERZ1027266 | MGnify/ENA primary metagenome ERZ1027266 (study PRJEB26926, sample SAMN06164683) | human gut metagenome | biome: ENVO:00009003; feature: ENVO:2100002; material: ENVO:00002003 | host: Homo sapiens | place: USA | collected 2012 ... | reverse complement strand
GAGATGTGTATAAGAGACAGTCCTTAGAGCGAACACCCACGGCACGATTAACCGTACGGCCGTCCCGAATCACCAGCAAAGTGGGAATGCTGGCAATGCAAAAGGCCTGGGCCAGCTCCGGCTGCTCGTCCACATTCACCTTGCCCACCTTGACGTCGGTGCGCTCTTCGGCCACCTCATCCACGATGGGGCTGAGCATGCGGCAGGGGCCGCACCAGCTGGCCCAGAAATCCAGCAGCACCGGCTTGTCGCTGTGCAGCACTTCCTGCGCAAAGTTTTCGGTCGTAATGGTCACAACTGCCATATTTTATCCCTCCGTAAAAGGTGTTTGTTTTTTCTGACAGCATCAGTATACCCCGGATGCCGCATGTTTTTCCGTGACCGGGTCACATAAAAAACGCGCCGCCGGGCACTCAGGCACGGCAGCGCGCTGCAAAATCGATTTTACTTGTTCAGCATCTCATGTGCGGTCTTGCAGATGGTGGCAGCATCCAGGCCGTACTTTGCCAGCAGGTCCCATGCGGGGCCGGAGCAGCCGAACTTGTCCTGCACGCCCACGCGGCGGACAGGGGTAGGCAGCTTCTCGCTCAGGACGGCGCAGACAGCCTCGCCCAGACCGCCGATGACGCTGTGCTCCTCGGCGGTGATGACCTTGCCGCACTCCTTGGCAGCCTTGAGGACGATCTCCTCGTCCAAAGGCTTGATGGTGTGGATATTGATGACCCGGGCGTGAATGCCCTCGGCAGCCAGCTGCTCGGCAGCCAGGCGGGCCTCGTTGACCATCAGACCGGTGGCGATGATGGCAATGTCGTTGCCATCGGTGATCTGCTCACCCTTGCCCAGCTCAAAGTGGTAGGTAGCCTCATCGTGGAACACAGGCACAGCCAGACGGCCGAAGCGCAGGTAAACAGGGCCCTGCATGGCGTAAGCGGCACGCACAGCGGCACGGGCCTCCACATCGTCTGCGGGGCAGATCACGGTCATGCCGGGCAGGCTGCGCATCAGGGCAAAGTCCTCGCAGCACTGGTGGGAAGCACCGTCCTCGCCCACGGAGATGCCGCCGTGGGTGGCACCGATCTTGACGTTCAGGCGGGGGTAAGCGATCGAGTTGCGGATCTGCTCAAAGGCACGGCCTGCGGCAAACATGGCAAAGCTGGAAACAAAGGGAACATAACCCATGGTGGCCAGACCTGCGGCCACGCCCATCATGTTGCCCTCGGCAATGCCGCAGTCGAAGTGACGGTCCGGGTGTGCCTTACGGAACATGCCAGTCTTGGTGGCGGCAGCCAGGTCAGCGTCCAGCACCACCAGGTCGTCGTGGCCCTCAGCGGCCAGCTCCTTCAGGGTGTTGCCGTAGCTGTCACGGGTAGCGATCTTCTTCACTTCTGCCATCTTACTTGTCCTCCTCTTCCAGCGCGGCGTATGCTGCATTCAGCTCCTGCATAGCCTGTGCGTATTCCTCATCGTTGGGGCCCTTGCCGTGCCAGTCAACGGAGTTCTCCATAAAGGAAACGCCCTTGCCCTTGAGGGTATCCAGAATGATGCAGGTGGGCTTTTCGTTCTCAGCGCGGAAAGCGGCGATGGCGCTCTCAATGGCATCAAAATCGTGGCCGTTGATGGTCAGCACGTTGAAGTTGAAGGCCTTCAGCTTCTCCTCCAGCGGGGCGCTGTTCATCACGGTCTCGGTGGTGCCGTCGATCTGCAGATGGTTGCGGTCCAGCATGACGCAGAGGTTGGACAGGCCGTAGTGAGAAGCAAACATAAAGGCTTCCCAGCACTCGCCCTCTTCCACCTCGCCGTCACCCAGGATGGTGTAAACATTGATGGGCTTACCGGCGTGCTTGGCACCCAGTGCCATGCCGCAGGCGGCGCTCACGCCCTGACCCAGACTGCCGGTGGACATATCCACGCCCGGCACACTGTTCATGTTGGGGTGGCCCTGCAGGTAGCTGCCGATCTTGCGCAGGGTCTTGAGGTCCTCCACCGGGAAGAACCCACGCTCAGCCAGCGCGGCGTACAGCGCCGGGGCCGCATGGCCCTTGGAGAGCACCAGACGGTCACGGTCAGGGTTCTTGGGATCCTTCGGATCCACCTTCATCTCTACGAAATAGAGGTACGCCAGCACCTCGGCGATATCCAGGCTGCCGCCCGGATGGCCGCACTTGGCGCTGTGAGTGCCCTCGATCACGCCCATGCGGATGTGGCAGGCGTGTTTTGCCAGGGTAAGCTTTTCTGCATTTGTCATCTTTGGTCCTCCCGTATGAACCTCAGCGTTTGCATCGGATATGATACGCACCCGGGCCGTACGCCCCGATGCGCTATTTCTCAAGTCTATATTATCTATTCTATGCAAAAACGTCAAGGTTCTTTCGTCAAAATGTACATCCCTTGGCAAAATCGCTTGTAAATGTTCCCGTTTTTGTTGAAAATGCAGGGCCATTTTGCCCCCGCAAAACATTTTTGCAGCTTTTGACCGGCTTGCTTTCTGATGCCGAATTGAATGCAGCCTCCGACAATGGTTATTCTCACGTCAATGTCTGTAACAGTACATTTGCGGAAGGCCCCGGTGAAGATTCCTTTTATTACATCTACAAATTTCAAAAATCGGCAAACACCGCCCCGTAACCATCCTCATCCGCTGAGCTTGACAAGGCGGCTTTGCATCTGCTATACTTTTTTCACAATTCTCGGCTGAAGCCGGGGCTTTGCGGGCCGAAGCCCGTGTTTCTCCCCGCAAACATTATTTTGAAACAGACACCATGAAGGGGTCTGCCGCTGGCGCGCGTGCTGGCGGCAGGCCCTTTTTGTCTGCGCATTTTCAGGAGGAATCATTGATGAATACCAAGACCCGTTCCGCGACCCGTGATCTGGTGCTGGCCGCACTGTTTCTGGCACTGGCCTTTGTGCTGCCCATGATCACCGGCCATGTGCCTCAGATCGGCAACATGCTCTGCCCCATGCACTTCCCGGTGCTGCTGGCAGGCTTTGTGCTGGGCGGCCCCTGGGGCCTGGCACTGGGCTTTGCCGCCCCGCTGCTCCGCTCGGTGCTGTTCGGGATGCCCCCGATGTACCCCATTGCCATCGCCATGGCCTTTGAGCTGGCCACGTACGGCGCTGTGGCCGGTTTCATGTACCGCAAGGTGCAGCACACCCTGCCCATGATCTACGCCGCCCTTGTCACCTCGATGGTGGCAGGCCGCCTTGTCTGGGGTGCGGTGCGCTTTGTGCTGGCCGGTCTGTCCGGCTCCAGTTTCCCGTTCAGCGCGTTCCTGTCCGGTGCGGTGCTCACTGCCGTGCCCGGCATCGTGGCGCAGCTCATCCTCATTCCGTTGATCGTGGCTGCACTGCAGAAAGCAAAGCTGACGGCTTAAAATCCCTGCGCTGACCGAACCCACACAGCAAAAAAGCCCGGAACCGTACCTGCTATGGCGGCAGGTGGTTCCGGGCTTTTCAGTTCATATTACAGTGTGGCAGCAGCTGTAACAAAAAAGAAGGAGAATCTTCAACCGGCAAATTGGAGAAGATCAGCCGGCAAAGCTTGCATTGACAGCGCGGCGGTTGCTCTGGTTGACAAAGTTCTTCTTTGCGCTCTCGAGCAGGCTTGCAAAAGCCAGGCCAATGCCGCAGTTATCGGACACGCCCTCGGTGACAGTCAGGTAAGCGTCCATCATAGTGTTGTCCAGAATAGCAGTGTTCTTGTTCATCATAATAAATATCCTCCGTATATCGGTAAATGTCATTGTGTTTTTTGGCAGGGCTTCTATCTCCCTGCATCCTCAAAGCGGAACCGTTCAGAACCCTTCGTTCTTTTGTTCCCCTCTCTGAGGATGGCCATATTATGCCACTCAATTATGAAATCGTTTTATAAATTCTATGAACAAACTATGAATTTAGTGATACATTTTTAACGTTCTTTCGTCCTTTGCGCAACTAGCACAAAACGTTTTTTATGAAAAATAAAGTTCTTGTATACATGGACGATTGAAACCTTGTTTGGAAAGTTTTTTCAGATTTTCTCTCCGTTTTGCCCAGAATTTCTTCTGCAAAAGAGGATACTCTCATGCAAAATCCGTCAGAATCCGTCAATTTCAAACAGGACGAGGGCTTTCCTGTGCAAAATGCCCAGAAAAAAGTTCCAAACAAAAAGGCCGCCGTGCCAGCAGCACAGCAGCCTTTGAAAAGCCATTTCAGTTTTGTCAGTTTTGCATCACTTGCACAGGAACGCCGGCAGGGGCTTGCCTTCCTTGCGCCACTGGTGATATTCCGCAGTGGCGGCAAATTCCACGTCACCGGCGGAGTTCAGGGCAGTTTCCACGGAATCCTGCACCACGCCGATGATGAAGCCGACACCGACCACCTGCATGGCGATATCATTGGAGATGCCAAACAGGGAGCAGGCCATGGGGATCAGCAGCAGGGAGCCGCCAGCCACGCCGGAAGCGCCGCAGGCACCCAGAGCGCTCATCACCGAAAGAAGGATGGCGGCGGGCAGGGACACCTGAATGCCCAGCGTATTGGCCGCAGCCAGCGTCATAATGGTAATGGTGATGGCGGCACCATCCATATTGATGGTAGCGCCCAGCGGGATGGAGACGGAATACATATCCTTATCCAGCCCCAGCTTTTCGCACAGATCCATATTGACTGGGATGTTGGCGGCAGAGCTGCGGGTGAAGAAGGCGGTCAGGCCGGATTCACGCAGGCAGCGGAGCACCAGCGGATACGGGTTGCAGTGCAGATACACAAAGATGATAAAGGGCGAGACGACCAGTGCCATAAAGAGCATGGTGCCCACCAGCAGGAGCAGCAGCCTGCCGTACTGGGTAAAGATGGACAGGCCGTTGCTGGACACGTTGGTGTACACAAGGCCCATGATGCCGAAGGGTGCCAGATTGATGATCCAGCGGACGATCTGGGAAACTGCATCCGCTGTGTTCGCCAGGAACAGCTTGGTGCTGTCTGCGCCGTACTTCTTCATAGCCAGACCGAACAGGCAGGCCCAGAACAGGATGCCGATGTAATTGCCGTTCAGCAGGGCGCTGACGGGGTTTGCCACAAAGTTGGTGAGCAGGGTGTTCATCACCTCGCCCAGACCCTGGGGCACCACCTCGGATTCTGCCGCCTCAGCCAGAACGACGGTCTGAGGGAACAGGAAGCTGGTCACCACCGCAATGGCGGCGGCCAGGAAGGTGGTGAGCATGTACAGCCAGATGACCGTGCCAAAGCGCCGGTCCAGCTTGGACGTGCCCTGCGCCAGCGCACTGGCCACGATAACGAACACCAGCACCGGGGCAATGCCCTTCAGGGCACCCACGAACAGGCTGCCGAACTCTTCCACCCAGCCCGCACCGGGCACCGCCAGTGCCAGCACCGCACCGACCGCAAGGCCGATGACGATGCGCAGGATCAGGCTGGTGGCGTTGTACCTTGCCGCAGCCGCTTTCAACGTTTTCATAACTTTTCTACTCCCCTATCCAGATTGTGCGCCTACTGCGCACAGTTTTCCCATTCCTCTACACGGAACAAGTACGATTATACGCCCTGCAGGCCGAAAAGTCAAAGATTTTCCCCGCTTTTTTGGTTTTTCACTTCAAGGCATACGGACACGAACTTTTTTCACTGTCCGCACATAAAATACAATTTTACAAAAAGAGACCGCACCCCGTGGGTTTCGGGATGCGGTCTGTTCCTGTTTCAGTCGAGATAGGACACCTTGCAGGGCACAAAGCCCTGAATGCCCATGCCGGGCGCGTCGGAGACGGTGATGTTCTTTTCGTCAAACACGGCACCGCCGAGGATGTGATCCTCGCTGCAGAGCACCGGGCCGTCAAGGTCGATCTTGGTGATGATCTTCTTGGCGCAGGCCAGCTCCACAGCGGCGTTGACGGAGATCTTTGCTTCCAGCATACAGCCGATCATGCACTCCACGCCGTACACCTCAGCGGCAGCGGCAATGCGCAGGGCATTGGTAATGCCGCCGCACTTCATCAGCTTGATGTTCACCAGGTCGGCCGCGCCGGTCTGCATGATCCGCAGAGCATCTGCCGGGCTGAACACGCTCTCGTCGGCCAGCACGGGCACATCGGCATGGCGGGTGACATACTGCATCCCCTCAAGGTCTGCGGCGGGCACGGGCTGCTCCACGAACTCAATGTCCAGCCCCTTCTCCTGCATCTGGTTCAGGATGCGGACCGCCTGCTTGGCGTTCCAGGCCTGATTGGCATCGATGCGGAGCTTGATGTCCCGGCCCACGGCCTGCCGCACCGCGGCAAGGCGGGCCACATCCAGTTCCGGGTCAATGCCTACCTTGACCTTCAGGCAGTCGTAGCCCCGCTGGACGGCGGCGCGGGCATCCCGGGCCATCTCCTCCGGCGGGTTGACGCTGATGGTGATATCGGTCACGATGTTTTTGCGGGCACCGCCCAGCATCCGGTAAACAGGGGCGCTGTACTTCTGGCCCAGCAGATCCCACAGGGCCATATCCACAGCGGCCTTGGCGCTGGTGTTGTGGACAAGCGCCTTCTGCACAGCGGCGGTCAGATCCTCAAATTCATCGAGGTCGCGGCCCAGCAGGGCAGGGGCGATATGATCCTGAATGGCACCGAGGATAGCCCCGGTGGTGTCGCCGGTGATGACACCGGTCGGGGGTGCTTCGCCGTAGCCCACCGCACCGGTATCGGTGTGGAGCTCCACGATAACATCCTCAACGCTGTTCACAGTGCGCAGTGCCGTTTTGAACGGCACCCGCAGCGGGGTGGAAATGCGGCCCAGCCGCACCTGTGTGATCTTCATAGTCCCGTCCTCCTTCTTATTCCAGCGGCAGGTTTGCCAGCTTGACAATGGCGTTTGCAATGATCTGGGCGTTCTGCACCAGACGTTCCAGATCGATGCATTCATCGGGCTGATGCTCTGTGACCGGGTCCCCTGCGAACAGGGGGCCAAAAGCCACCACATTGGGCAGCATCTTGGCGTAGGTGCCGCCGCCGATGCACTTGGGCGGGGCATTGTCGCCAGTGGCATCCCGGTAAACCTCCAGCAGGGCGCTGACCAGCGGGGTCTCGGCAGGGTAGTAGAGCTTTTCCTTGTGCACCTGCCCATCCAGCGCCCAGCCTGCGGCCTCAAAGGCGGCCTGCACAGCGGGCTGGCAGTCTGCCCGTTCCATGGTCACAGGATAGCGGTAGTTCAGCTTGACCCACAGATGCTGCGCGTCGCCCTCGATCAGCCCCCAGTTGCAGCTCATGGGGCCGGAGAGCGCATCCTCCAGCCGGTGGCCCAGCAGGCGCTCGCCGTAGGGATTGGTGCCCAGCTTCTCGGCCAGAAAGTGCACGGCCTGCTTGGCATCCCCCTCCAGCGGCAGCCGGTCGAGGTAGCACACCAGCCGCCCAATGGCGTTTTCGCCCTGCTCCGGGTGGCTGCCGTGGGCCGAAACGCCCACTGCTTCCACCTGATAGCCGCCGGGGACGGCTGTCACGGTGATGTGCTCCGCATCCGGCAGGGCGGCCCCCGCCGGGGCGGTCAGCACAGCGCAGGCGTAGTCCGGCACCACATTGCCGGCCACGCCGCCCTGCACCCTGCTCAGCTGCCAGGCCCCGGTCTGGTGCAGCTGCACAGCATAGCTTTCGTTCAGGATGCCCTTTTCGCCGTTGATGAGCGGATACTCGCCGTCCGGGGTAAAGCCCAGCACCGGGATCTCCCCGCCGTGGGCCTTGTAGTACAGCACGTCCCGGTCGTTGGTCTCCTCGTTCAGGCCGAACAGCAGCCGGACACGGCGGTTGAGCGGAATGCCCAGATCCCGGATGGCTTTCAGCGCGAACAGGCTGGCCACCACCGGGCCTTTGTCGTCAATGGAACCCCGGCCATACAGCCTGCCGCCCTCGATCTCGGCGGCGTAGGGCGGGTGATGCCAGCCCTCGCCCTCGGGCACCACGTCCAGATGCCCCAGCACCGCCACCATCTCGTCCCCGGTGCCGATCTCGCACCAGCCGATGTACCGATCCATGTCGGTAGTCTCAAAGCCCAGCTCATGGCAGAGGGCCAGCGCCTCGGCAAAGCAGGCATCCACCTCCTCGCCAAAGGGCTTGCCCGGCAGCGGGTCGGCCTCCACACTGCGCCTGCGCACCAGCCGCTGGAGCGCCGCCACCATCTGGGGCCGCAGCGCCGCCACGGCCTCGTTCAGTTTTTTGTCCATACGTTCCACCCCTTTTGTGATTCATTTCACAGCTTGTATTATAGAACGATTGCCCCCGCTCCACAAGCCCCCAGTTCCACGAAAAAACGCCCCCGCATACTTCATCAGAAGTATCCGGGAGCGCTCGGTTTCAATTGAAAATTGTCAAATCCTATGATATACTGTTTTTAATGCTGGTAACAGCAGGAAAAAAGGTGCTGTCTGCAATGCAGGTGGTCATGCTTCTCGCTCCTGGTGTGCTTACAACGCCGCGCAAGCGGCAACGTTGCTCCGGGAAACGGAACTTTTTTGATTTTGTGCCCTTTCCCGGAGCCTTTCAGGCGAAGGGAGGGATGTCGAATGTCTCTGACAGAAGTTTGTGCTCTGTTGACGGTAGTGATCAGTTTGCTGGCTCTGCTTGTCACGGTCGCGAAAGCCGCATTTGATGCTGGCTGGAAGATTTCTCACGAGAAGAGCGATAAAAACAAAGAAGATTGACCGCCACAGTTCCCCAACTCAAACGGTCAATCTTTTTTGATCCACTAGAAACGGGAAGCTGACCAAACATTGCTCGTCAGCACCTTTTCTATTTGTAGTATAGTCAATTTTAAACGATTTGTCAAGGGATTATCCACCACTGTCAGACTGCCGTCTTTTTTGTTCCACAAGCCCCCAGTTCAGCGGAAAAGGCTTGACCTCTAGCAGCAGGTACGTTATCATGTATATAAGAGGTGATGCACGATGACGACCACCAAGGATGGCAACGCTGTCCTGCTTCCCGAGGAGGATTACAGCGGTACCATGGAAACGCTTTACCTCGTCTCCATGCCGGGAATGCGGGAAAAGCTCATGGCGGCCAAGGCCGAATCACTGGAAGATTGTGTTGATGAATCGGCTGTGGAATGGCAGCCATCAAGATTTTAAGCCTTTGGACACATTACGAAAGATGACCCCAAAACGGACTGTTTTGCAGTTCGTTTTTTTTTTTCAAATTTTTTTGAAAAAGGGTGAAAGGATTCCGCGCGGCGTGTATTTAAGGAAGTAAGAGCATCCATTTTTGCCGGAGCTCCACTTCCGGCCCAAAGAAAGTGAGGGACCCCCTATGAAAAAACGACTTATCAGCCTTCTGGTGGCGCTGTGCATGGCGGTAACGCTCCTGCCTGTGTCGGCAATCACAGCGTGGGCGGAGGAGAGCGGCTCCAACTTGAAGCCTTTGCAATTTCGGAGAGGTTATCCAGTAATTACCGATGACATGCCTTCTAAAACTGATTCCAAGGGGCATACAATTTATACCGGTGATGGCTGGAGTTATGATGGAACAGATAAAGTTTTGACCTTAGCCCCCGAAAATCCTACTACCTATGATTTGAAAGCTGCCTGTCTACCCCAAAACAGCATTGCATGTTCTATTATCATTAAAGAAAACGCAACGATTACAGATGGGAGCTTTATAAATAATATAACGAATTCTGGAACGATTACTGGTGGAGTCTTTCAGCCCTTGAGTGGTCAGAGTTTAACATTTGAAAATTTTGGCATCATTACAGGCGGTAAGTTTCTTTCTACTTTGGGGCCTCTATATTTTACAAATAGCATTTCCGGAACCATTGAAGGTGGTATCTTTAGTGTCTCTCGTCTTTCTAATAGTGGTGCCATAAATGGCGGCGTTTTTCCCACAAGACCAAATGGTGGCAAGGTTGCTGCTGGCTATACTTTGAATGCAGAATCCCCGGACAGTACTACCGAGGCAGGCATCGAATATTTCAAGGCCTCTCGTTATATTATTCCCCATTCTTCCTATACAACTAGTATCACCGTCCTGTATCATAATCGCCGTGGCCTTCAACCATTTCCTATTGATGTTACAATCGACAATACTCAGCAAATGCTTCTGACTGAATGGGCCGGAAAGGTAGAAAGCTCCAGCGATCCCGATGGCCTTTATGTCACTTTCACCGCACCTTCCACCGATGCGGAAACTGTTACCCTGAGCAAGCTGACCCGGCTGGTGATTGACGAAAACGGCTACCCCGTTGGCACCAAGGGCGGCACCCAGGGTTACAGCGGCAACGGCTGGAGCTATAACCACACTGACAAAACTCTGACCCTGAACCCCAGCACGCCGACAAGTTATGATTTCTCCGGTGAGAAAAACGCACTGCGCCCCCTGAACCCGGATGTGAACTTGGTGGTTGAATCCGGTGCAACGCTGACCGGCGGCGCATTTGCGAAAAAGCCCACTGGCGAAGGTGCAGGCACATTCAGAACAGTCACCCTGAACGGAACCGGTTCTATCACAGCGGTCAATGGCCTTGCGTCCGGCGACTGGGGCAACAAACTTTATGTAGTTCCGACAGGAGCCAATACCATTACTGCCAGTGAGCCTATCCGGGATATCAACATCAAGGCAATATACGATGATGATGTTGCGGATTTATATCCTAATCAAAGTGACCTTTCCACCATTCGTCTCAATGTTGGAGAACTTGAATATCGGGGATATATTAAAGAAAATGCAGATATCGTCCTCAACCAGGGAACTTACACCACTCTTAAGATGGCTGATGATGGTACACCGATCACAACTGGTCTTGCACACATATCGGATGGAAACCTTCATGCCTACTTTGGCAACGGTTGGCATTCCCAGGCGTTAAGCGGCGACCCCGACATCATATATCTGGAAAGCGGCAGCTATAATTTCCTCTACACCGACCCTGTTAACAAGAACGGCAACAACTTAAGTTCTGTAAACTGCGTTATTGTTAACGAAGGCAGTATCATTGAAGATGGTGTTTTCCATAATACCGTAGCAAATGGCTCGCCCGAAGATGCCCCTGCCAAAACACGCAAAATAGAAGGCGGTACATTTGCAGCTGGTCTGTATTATAACAACGGCGAGATAACCGGCGGTGCCTTCAATGGAAAAGACAGCATTTTCACCCATGGAACCGTGCTGAGCGGAAATTATCGCTCCGTTACCGTAAAAGATGGAGCCATCCTGAAAGTAAACGATACGCTTCCTCTTGTTTACGGTAAGACCGCCTATGATTTTGTTCGGGGCTTTGCATGGGATCTGTATTCTTATGCAGAAACCGTCCTCACCGTAGAATCCAATGTAGATATTACGAATATCAACGGTCAGGAAATCGGCAAGGCATTCAACAGCTACTACCTGAACGGTGAAACCAACAAAAAAGTGGTATGCTTTGAGATGCCCGACAGCGATGTGGAGTTGAACTCGACCAAAATCGTTGTTCCCGACCCGAAGCCCGAACCCACACCTGACCCCACTCCCGAAGCCCCCACCTACACCCTGACGGTGAAGGGCGGCACGTTCACCTACAACGGCAACGAAGCCATGACCAGCGCCAGCGTGCCGGTGGATGCCGAGGTCAAGGTGACGCTGAACCAGAGCGCCGTGCCCGAGGGCATGGTGTTCGACCTGTGGGCCATGGATGAAGCCAGCCTGCTGGGCAACCCGGCGGTCGCCTACAACCAGGAGAGCTTTACCATCCCGGCGGGCAGCGTGGCCAAGGACAGCACCGTGACCGTGGAAGCCCAGTACCGGGATGCTACCATCGAGAGCGAGCCCAGCGTTCTGGGCACTGCCGCCATCATCGGCGTGGCCGGTGCAGGCACGGCAGTCATCGTGTGGCAGGGCTACCGCATCGGCATGGAGCTGTACGAGAAGTATTTCCAGCCCACGCCGGAAGAAACTGCGGCAGAGCAGCCCGCCCCGGAAGCTCCGGCAGCTGCCGCCGCTTCCTGAACGCAGGCGCACCCGCTCCCTTCCACGGCTGACAGAACCGCATAAAAACAGCGTCGCTCCATCGTTTGGTGGGGCGGCGCATTTTTGCGGTTCAATCCCGGCGCAAAGGCAGGGTAAGGGACATTTTCTGGTAGGCAATGCGGGGCGTGCCATCCTCCACATGGATGATGCCGCACCTGGTAAAGCCGTTTTCTTCCAGCAGGTGCTGCATGATCTTGTTGTCGGCGTGGGTGTCGGCCCGCAGGCTCTCGCAGTGCTCCAGACACCAGGTGATCACAGCGGCGGCAACGCCGGGGTGCCTGCCCGCCGAAGCCAGCCGGTGGATGGTGCCGTAGGGCAGGGTATCGTTCAGCCACTTGCCATCCTCGATCCGGGCATAGGTGGGGTCCGGGCCAAGGATAAAGGCAAACACGCCCTCCAGCTCGCCGTTGACAAGGTAGAGGAACAGCCGGTTGGAATCAATGTCCTCTTCCAGCAGCTCCTGCGGCGGGAAATGATCTCCCCACTGGGTGGGGTTGCCGGAATCCGCCATCGCCTGCCGGGCGCGGGCATAAATTTTCAGGATCGCATCCAGATCTGCACGTCTTGCTCCACGAAACATCTTCATCCAACCTCTCTTCCGGCAGGCCGCTGCCCGCCCTGATCGTTCTGCCTTAATATAACACAAAACGGCCCTCTCCGTCAAAGCCTGCTGCAAAGGCGGAGAGGGTCGTTCACTGATGCGCTTATGTGCGCTGGCTGCGTGCCCGGCGGTACTCCCGGGGGCTCTGGCCATACCGCTCATGGAACAGGCGGTAGAAGTAGCTGGTGTTCTCGTAGCCCACCTGGGTGATGATCTGCTGGATGTTCAGGTCGCTGCGGCGCAGCAGGCGGGCGGCGGTCTCCATCCGGTGCTTCTGCAGCAGCTCCTTATAGGTCTTTCCGGTCTGGGCCCGGACGCACTCGCTGACATATGCCAGCGAAACGCCGTAGCTGCGGGCCACATTGGAAAGGCTTGCTTCGCGGTAATTCTGGGTGATCTCCTGTAATGCCGCCTGGACCAGCGCTTCGCGGCTGACCGCCTCGCCGCGCGTTTCCAGCGGGAAATTCTTGGTCTGTACCATAGCGTAAAACCCTCCGTTGCGGCAGCGGCGGGCGGGGACAGGGGGATGCCGGACACCCGCCGCAGCCAGTTCATCAGGCTTTCTGGGGAAGCCTTTCTGCCTATAATACGGGTGGGGCACAGAAATAATTGCAGGAAGCTCAAATTTTTACAGAAACAAGAGATCAGAACATATTTTCGTTATGATAACGCCCGCTGCGGACGAACTCCACCCACTCGGCCAGGTTCACGGCGTGGTCGCCGATGCGCTCCAGATATTTGATGACCATGAGCAGATCCAGGGCGGCATCCACCTTGCCGGGGTCGGCGGCGATCTCCTGCGCCAGCGTATGCTTGATGGCGTTGAAATCGTAGTCCACCTCATCGTCGGCGGCAATGACCCTGAGAGCGGCCTGCTCGTCCTCAGAGGTCAGGGCATTCAGGGCATCCAGGATCATCTTGTGCGCCTTCTGGCCCATCTTGATGGCCTGGCTCACAGCAGGGTCACCCTCCTTGCGGACAGTGACCAGATGGGGGATGATCTCCGCGATATCGGAGGCATGGTCGCCGATGCGCTCCACATCCGTGACCACCTTCATGGTGGTGGAGATGCGGCGCAGGTCGCCTGCCACCGGCTGCTGGCGGAGCAGCAGGGTCATGCAGCGGTGCTCAATGTCCCGCTCCATGTTGTTGATGCGGCCATCGCCCTGCGCCACGGCGGCGGCAGCCTCGGCATCGGCGGTGCAGAGGGCCTCCATTGCAGCTTCCACGGCATCGGCAGCGTTCTGACCCATCTCGGTCAGGGCCGTTTTCAGGGCGGCAAGGTCATTTTCGTATTGTGTACGGTTGCTCATTGCGTTTTTCTCCTTAGCCGAACCGGCCCGAAATGTAATCCTCGGTGCGCTTATCCTGCGGGGTGCTGAAGATCTGCGCCGTGGGGCCGGCTTCCACCAGCTCGCCCAGCAGGAAGAAGGCGGTGCGGTCGCTGATACGGGCTGCCTGCTGCATGTTATGGGTCACGATGACCACGGTGTAGTTCTTTTTCAGCTCGCTCATCAGCTCCTCCACCTTCATGGTGGAGCCGGGGTCCAGGGCGCTGGTGGGCTCATCCATCAGCAGGACTTCGGGCTTGACAGCCAGGGCGCGGGCAATGCACAGGCGCTGCTGCTGGCCGCCGGAAAGGCCCAGAGCGCTCTTTTTCAGGCGGTCCTTGACCTCGTTCCAGAGGGCGGCACCCTTCAGGGAGCTTTCCACCAGCTCGTCCAGCTCTGCCTTATTGTGCACACCGTGCAGCCTGGGGCCGTAGGTGATGTTATCGTAGATGCTCATGGGGAAGGGGTTGGCCTTCTGGAACACCATGCCCACCCGGCGGCGCAGCTCGGTGGGCTGCATCTCGCGGGCAAAGATATCCTGCCCTTTCAGGCGGACATCACCCTCGATGCGGATCCCGGGCACAAGGTCGTTCATCCGGTTCAGGGTCTTCAGGAAGGTGGACTTGCCGCAGCCGGAGGGGCCGATAAGGGCCGTGATCTCCCGCTCGCCCATGTCCAGCGAAATATCTTTCAGCGCCTTGAAATCCCCGTACCAGAGGTTCAGGTTTTTGGCTGTGATAATGGGTGATACGTTTTCCATAGTTTTCCTCTTGTATTGACTCCCTCAGTCGCGGCTATGCCGCGCCAGCTCCCTCTGAGAGGGAGCCTTTTGCGTTGCGGGCAGGATAAGCCTCCCTCCGTGAGGGAGGTGGCATCGCGCAGCGATGACGGAGGGAGTTATTTACTGCTTCTGTTTCAGTTTGGTTTTGGCCAGCCGGGCTGCCAGATTGATGGCAAGCACCAGCACCAGCAGCACTGCACCAATGGCCCAGGCGGAGTCGAAATCGCCGTCCTCAAAGGCACGGAGGTAGAGCAGCACCGACAGGGTGGCACCGTTGGAGGTGTAGGCCTTGAGCACGCCGTTGGCAATGACCTCGGCGGCACCGGCGGTGAAGAGCAGCGCGGCGCTTTCGCCCACGATGCGGCCCACGGCCAGGATGCAGCCGGTCACGATGCCGTCGATGCTGCAGGGCAGCACAATGGTGCGGATGATGTGCCACTTGCCCGCACCCAGACCCAGCGCACCCTCACGGTAGCCCTGGGGCACCGTTTTCAGGGATTCCTGGGTGGTGCGGATGATGGTGGGCAGGTTCATGATCACCAGCGTCAGGCTGCCGGAGAGCAGGCAGGTCTGGAAGCCCAGTGTCTGGGCGAACACCAGCATACCCACCAGACCGTAAATGATACTGGGGATGCCCGCCAGCGTCTCGTTGGTGAACTCGATCACCGAGATGACCTTGCGGTTCTGGGCGTACTCGGTCAGGTAAACGGCCGCGCCCACACCCAGCGGCAGTACGATCAAAAGCGTCAGCAGGATGACATACAGCGTGTTGAGGATCGCAGGCAGGATGCCGTCCGTGCCCTTCAGCACACTGGCGGTGGTGGTCAGGAATTTCCAGCTGATGTGCGGGATGCCCCGCACCAGCACCATGCCCAGAATGCCCGCCACCAGTACAATGACCAGCACGGCCGAGGCCCAGACCAGAGCGTTCATCACGCGGTTCCAGGTGCGGCGGGAGGCAGAAGCACTGTTATTCATCGCGCTTTCCTCCCTTCAGCACCACATTGAGCAGGATATTGATGCCCATGATAAAGACGAACAGCACCAGCGCAATGCTGAACAGCGCCTGTTTCTGCAGGCCGCTGGCGTAGCTCATCTCCTTGGCAATGGCGGTGGTCAGGAAGGTGACGCTGCGGAACAGGCTGTCCGGCATGTTGGGGCTGTTGCCAGCCACCATCATCACGGCCATGGCCTCGCCGATGGCGCGGCCGATGCCCAGCACGATACCGGCGGCAATGCCGCTCCTGGCAGCGGGGACGCTGACCTTGAACCAGGTCTCGACATCCGTTGCGCCCAGAGCCAGGCTGCCCTGCTCATACTCCGGCGGCACAGCGTTGAGCGCTGTGACCGACACCGACACGATGCTGGGCAGGATCATCACCGCCAGCACCACGATGGCGCTCAGCAGGCAGGCACCGGAGGCCTTGCCAAAGGTCTTGGCCACGGCGGGCACCAGCACCTGCATACCCAGCAGGCCGAACACCACGCTGGGGATGCCGCTCAGCAGCTCAATGGCGGTCACGACCACGGTGCGCACCTTCGGGCCTGCGGCCTTGGAGAGGAACACCGCCGTCAGCAGGCCAATGGGCACACCGATCACGGCGGCACCCAGCGTGCCGTAAACGCTGGACAGGATGAAGGGCAGGATGCCGTAGGCCGGGTCGGCAGCGGTGGAAGCCCACCGGGTGCCGAACAGGAACCGGAACAGCCCGATCTTCTGGATGGCAGGCACACCGGAGAGGACCATGTACACTGAGATCAGGAGCACACAGCCCACCGCCAGGATGCCGCAGAGGAAGAAGATGAAGTTCATCACCGCTTCCAGCCACTCAGCAGGGGTTCTGGGGAGAGAAATCTTTTTGTTGTTCATAGCATCATTGCTTTCCGCAATTACTCATTCACAGGAACAGCACCGGCAGTGCGGATCAGGTCAGCAGCATCGGCACTGGTGGCAAAGTTGAAGAAAGCCTGTGCCTGCTCAGACAGGGTGACAGACTTGTTGGTGACGAACACGAAGGGACGCTGCACCTCGTAGCTGCCGTCCTTGACGGTCTCCTCGCTGCACTCCACACCGCCAACGGTGACCATCTTCACGGTGTCGCCCACAGCGGACAGGGAAGCGTAGCCGATGGCCAGAGGGTTGGCCTCCACAGCGCTGATGACAGCGCCGGTAGCGGTCAGCTCCTGCGCGTACTTGCAGCTGTCCTTGACATCCACGATGCTCTCAAAGCCATCACGGGTGCCGGAGCCAGCCTCACGGCCGATCAGAACGATCTCGCCGTCGTCGCCGCCCACCTCAGACCAGTTGGTGATCTCGCCGGTGAACATCTGCTTGAGCTGGTCAACGGTCAGATCCTCGACCTTGCTGTCCTTGTTGACGATGATGGCGATGCCGTCCAGAGCTACGATGGTGCCGGTGACGCCGGTCTCGTCAGCCTTCAGGGCGCGGGAAGAAAGGCCGATGTCCAGAGTCTTATCGGTAGCGCCGGTGATGCCTGCGCCGGAACCGGTGGGGTCATAGCTGATGGTGACATCCGGCTCGAGCTCAGCGAAGCCCTCGGTCAGGGCGGCGATGACGTTCTTCATAGAGGTGGAACCGCCGGTGGCGACATTGCCGGACAGCGCAGCCGTAGAAGAAGCGGAAGCTGCGGTGCTGGATGCGGCGGCAGAAGAGGCAGCAGTGGAAGAAGCTGCACCGCCGCAGGCGGTCAGAGCAGCAGCAGCGGCAGCAGCGCCGCAGACGGACAGGAACGAACGACGAGTGATCTTTTTCATGATAATATCTCCTTCAACTGGGCCGGCCCTTTTGTTCTGGCCGGGCTGTTTTCCTTTTCCTTGTTGTGTCTCTCTTGGAACGCCTTTATTGTAGCGCACCGCCCATCCGGCTGCGACCATGGCGGCGCAAAATGCAGGTAAAGCTTTGTGCGGTGTTTTTGCGCTGCTGTCATCCTTTGGTAAAGCCGGTGTGGAAAACATAGCAGTTGATTTTACATTTCCGGTCAAACTGTCAAAAATCCGCACGTTCGTTTGTGCATCCCGCCCGCTGAAGGGTGCAAAAAAGGCTGCTTCACAGAACGTAAAGCAGCCTTTCAGAGCCTATGATCGAATCAGAATTTCTCTTCCGTGCCGTCCGGGCGGTAGAGCTGGACATATCTGCGCCACTTGTCCGCGCCCATCACCCGGCTGTAGCAGTCGGCCAGCTCTTTGTTGGCCGTCTCCGCATCCAGCGTCTCCCCCTCGGCAGGCAGGACCAGCACCCGGAACCATGCATCGAAAAGATGCTCCGTCCAGCCGGTGTCAACGGTCCCGCAGCGGGCATAAAAGCCCAGACGCCGGACGGCCATGGCCTCGTCGTCGGCCTTCTCGGGACACTCGGCCTCGATGAGGATGGCCTTTGCGCCCTCCTCGTGGGCGGGCAGAGCGGCCAGCAGACGTGCGCCAATGCCGGTGCTGCGGTAGGCGGGCAGGACGGAGAAATAGTCCAGCTGGCTCACTTCACAGCCCATAGGCCGCACCATCAGCAGATAGGACACCAGCGTCTCCCCCTCGAACACGCCCCAGGTGTGGGCCATGCCGACGGCTTCGCTGTTGAGAATCATGCTCAGGGGTTTCAGCTCGCTGGGCGGGAAATCGCGGTGCATCTCGTCCAGATACACCCGCGTCAACTCGTCGGCGGTGAGTTTCTTCCACGTAAAGGTCTGGGGCTTCATATCAAAATTCCTTTCCGATAAAAATACCGCCGGGCCGGGCGCAGCGGCCCGTTCCCGGCGGTGTTCGAGAAGCTGTTTTCGTGAGAAAACGGCTTCTTCGTTACAGCTGCTTGCGCAGGGCATCGTACACGGCCTGCACATCGCCCTTGATGACCACCTGGCAGGCGTTCTTGGCCGGGCGGATGACGCCCTCTGCGCCTGCGGCCTTGGCAGCGGCCTCGTCCACGGAGGCGTAGCTGTGTACCTCAAAGCGGAGGCGGGTGGCGCAGTAGTCCACCTTGACGATATTGTCCTTGCCGCCGAGGGCTTTCAGGATGCCGGAGGCCAGTGCCTCGCTCTCGGCAGAGCTCATGCTGGGCGTCTCGGCCCCGCCGTTCTTATGGTTGTGATAATACTTGCGTCCAAAGTAGAAGCAGGCCATGGCCACCATGGCAAGAACGATCTTGAACGGCAGCGTGATCGGAAGGAATGTGACGATGAGCGCGATGACGATAGCAGCGATCCAGCTATAAATATCCATTCCCAAAAACATACGATAATTCCTCCTTTGGGGAACGATGCGGCGGGCGCTTCCGGCAGGAAGCCGCCCGGACCCAGTCCGGGTACAACACCATATTAACATACTGCCGGGAAAAAAGAAAGCCTTTTCGGGTATCTTTCGGCCCGAGAGCTTGCATCCCGGGCCGGAATCGGGTACTATAAAGACAGTATATCCCCAATACACGGAAGGAGCATCCTTATGGAATGGACTGATATTCGCCTGACCGTATCCAAAGCCGACGCCGAGGCCGCTGAGGCCGTGGCCACCATGATCGCGGAGGGCGGCATTTATATCGAAGACTACAGCGACATCGAGGAGCAGGTGGAGCAGATCGCCCACGTGGACCTCATCGAGCAGGAGCTGCTGGACAAGCCCCGGGACACCGTCATCATCCATATGTACCTCGAGCCGGGCGCTTCGCCGGTGGAGACGCTGGCCCTCATCGCGGCCCGGATGGAGGCCGCAGGCATCCCCTACACCTCCGAGACCGAGGGCGTGGAGCAGGAGGACTGGCAGAACGGCTGGCGCAAGTACTACCACCCGATGGACGTGGGCCAGCGCCTCGCCATCGTGCCGTCCTGGCAGGACTACGATACCGACCGCGTCAAACTCATCCTCGACCCGGGCCTTGCTTTCGGCACCGGCGGCCATGAGACCACCAACCTCTGCCTCGAAGTGCTGGACGAGCGGGTCAAGGGCGGCGAGCGGGTGCTGGACATCGGCACCGGCAGCGGCATCCTGGCCATC
>ERZ1027266.790-NODE-790-length-19764-cov-5.800548_pt1 | contig 19764 bp, 19 predicted proteins | sample MGYA00519257_ERZ1027266 | MGnify/ENA primary metagenome ERZ1027266 (study PRJEB26926, sample SAMN06164683) | human gut metagenome | biome: ENVO:00009003; feature: ENVO:2100002; material: ENVO:00002003 | host: Homo sapiens | place: USA | collected 2012 ... | reverse complement strand
CCCTAGAGTTCGTCGGCAGCGTCAGATGTGTATAAGAGACAGAATCGAATGAAAGCTGTACTCAAATATGCGATCGTCGTCGCAGCGGGCCTCTTGCTGGCCGGTTGCGGGTACAAGGTGAACTATTCGTTGTCGGGCGCTTCGATTCCGCCCGATGCCAAGACCTTCAGTGTGGCCTATTTCCCGAACAACGCCCCGATGGTGGCTCCGATCCTGAGCTCGACGCTGACGGATGCCTTGCGGGACAAGTTTACGCGCCAGACGCGTTTGACGCAGGTGGACGAAGGCGGCGATTTCGCTTTCGAAGGCGAGATCACCGGTTATACTTCGACGACGGCTTCGGTTTCGGGTTCGTCCGAAACGGCCCTGTTGAACCGATTGACCATTACCGTCAATGTGCGCTTCACCAATGCGGTGGACGAGAGCATGTCGTGGAAAAAGAAGTTTTCGGCGTTCGAGGATTTCGATTCTTCGAAACTGCTGAATGAAATCGAGGGCGAACTGATTCCCCAAATCGTCGATAAACTGGTGACGGACATTTTCCAGGCATCGGCGGCAAACTGGTAGCGGATGGCGGATTTCAAGGAATATACGATGTCCGGAGGCACGGTAGGCCCGGTCGATGAAGCGCAGCTCGATGCGCTCGTCGAGCGTTACGAGTGGTTTACTCCCGCCCGTATCCTGCGCGTGCTTCAAACCGGGCGTTCCGATCGTCGGGTGTCGATCGCGGCGGTGTCGCGTCTGTTGCCGCTCGGACGGTTCACGGTCGATCGGGAGGCGCTTTGTGCGCTTTCGCCTGCCGACCTGATCGACCGTTTCCTGAAGGAGGGGGGACATCGGATCGTGGCCGAGGAGGGCGAAGTCGTTGAAGAGGTCCGCACCGAGGCCGAATTGAGCGGTGACGACGACCTCGTTACGGAGGATCTGGCGGAAATCTACCTGGCCCAGGGGCTTTGCGACGAAGCAATCGCCATTTATCGCAAATTAAGTTTGTTAAATCCGGAAAAAAGTGTTTACTTTGCGTCGCTTATTGACAAAATCGCAAATAAATAATTAAAACGATAGGAACATGTTATACACTCTTTGTATCATTCTGATTCTGGTTGCAAGTATTCTCATCATTCTGGCTGTACTCGTTCAGAATCCCAAAAGCGGCATGGCTGCCAATTTCGGCGCTTCGAACCAGGTGATGGGCGTTCGCCAGACTTCGGATTTCCTGGAGAAATTTACGTGGACGATGGCCGTCGTGATCGTCGTGTTGAGTCTGTTGGCTACGCTGGCTATGGATCGCGGTCTGGTGGCTCGCAGCAACGTGGAACTCGAGAAAGATGCCAATGCGCTGATGGAGAAGATGATCGTCGAAGATCCCGCTCCTGCGGTTCCGCAGGCGGAACTTCCGGCTTCCGATCAGCAGCCTGCGCCGGCCGCTGCTCCTGCCGAATAAGCGGGCGATTCATTCCGATATAAAAGGCTGTGGATTTTTCCACGGCTTTTTTTATGCAGCTTCGAACGGTCTGGTTGGCCATAAGGTCAGAACTTCGGCCGGGCCGGTTTTTAGGCGGGAGGACAAGATTCGGATACGAAGGGCTGTTCGCACGGTCGAATTTTCGATAAGGTTTCGGTTCATAGTTTGGGCCGGGAGGCCGGGACAGGGACCCGTTTGCGATCTTGACCGATGGAATATTCGGTGACGACAGTTGTTGGAATATTCGAAGGTTCCCCGTGCAGTGCTCCGGTCCTTGGTCTAACGTTTTCGGGTATTGTAGGGCGTGCCGCTGCCGGGAAATTTTGTCGGCGGCGGCTCGCAGATTAGAGGGGCGTCGTGGGTTTTATCGAAGGTTTTCCGGCCGGGTTTCCGGTTCTGTTTCTGCGTATCCGCTCGTCCGGATCATGTACAGGACGTGCCGTCGTAGAGGATGTCCCGTTGGTAGTGCGGGGTGGTCGAATTCCTGTAATCGTGTCATACCGAGCCGTTGCATGACCCGTTGTGAGCGCAGATTGCTCAAGGCGGTGAAAGAGATAATGGATTCCATTTTCGACAGGCTGGCGTAATGAAGACAGCTTCGGGCCGCTTCCGTGGCATACCCGTTGCCCCACATGTCGCTGCGCAGTCGCCAGCCGATTTCCACCCGGCCGTACAATGGTCCGTCGAACGTGACCCGGTGAAGTCCCGTATAACCCAGCAGCTCCCCGTCCGTGCGACGTTCGAGGGCGTAGAGTCCGAACCCTTCCGTTTCGAATTCCCGGCGGATGCGGTCGAAGAAGGCGGCGGATTCCGGGAGGGAGAGCGGAGCGGGAAAATACTCCATCACCCGGGAATCGGCGTTCATCCGGGCGAATGCGGGAAAATCTTCATCCTGCCAACAGCGCAGAATAAGACGGTCCGTCGGGGAGGGGAGCAGCATGGTATGGTGATGTGAAGAGTGTCTAACTACCCATCGTCGCGTGACGGCCTTTTTGCCGGTTGGCTCCGAAATGACGTTGTAATAGATTGGCCAGTTGATCGGGAGCGATGTCGCGGTGGATCGTCCCGCCGTGTGCGATCGAGATGCCGCCGGTTTCTTCGGAAACGACCAGAATGATCGCGTCCGAAATTTCGCTCATGCCGATCGCGGCCCGGTGACGCGTACCGTAGGATTTGGGAACGTCGCTCTGCGTTACGGGGAGGATGCATTTGGCTGCGACGATGCGGTCGCCTTCGATGACGACGGCGCCGTCGTGCAGCGGTGCGTTCTTGAAGAAGATATTTTCGAGAAGCGGCGTCGAGATTTTGGCATCGATGGCGATACCGCCTTCGGTGATGAGCCGCAGGTCGCTCTGGCGGCCGATCACGATGAGCGCTCCCGTTTTGTGGGCGGACATCTCCCGGCAGGCCTGGACGATCGGTGCGATGATCGTTACCGATGTATTGTCGTTTCGGTTGAAGATGCGGGCGATGAAGTTGAACCGTTTCTGGCGCATGCCGATCATCTGCAAAAACCGCCTGATTTCGGGCTGGAAGACGATGATAAGGGCGATGACGCCGACGCTGACGAACTGCCCCAGGATGTTGGAGAGCAGCTCCATGTTGAGCGTGCGTACGACAACCCACATCAGGTAGATCATGATGATCCCGGAGATGATGTAGGGGGCGTTTGTTCCCCGGGTAGCGCGGTAGATCCAGAACATGATCGCCGCTACCAGGATGATATCTATGAAATCGATGAATGTGAACGGAACAAATCCCATGGTGTATTTCGTTAAGGCAATTATATCTTTCAATGTGTCGCTGTCCGACGGTCGCGGCATCGTATCCGAGAATCGTTCGTCCGCGATCCGTGTCCGCGTTTGTACTCCGCTCTATCCCTAAATCTTCTCCTCGACGGGAAAATGGGTCGTTGCGCCCAGGAGGGGTACTAAAAGCATATAATCACGTTCGTTAATTAGAGGCAAAATTACTTAAAAAAGTAACGACTCTGAAACAAAGCCGTTACTTTTTTGTCGAGGTACGGACCCCGGGTGAGCGGAGCGCTCTTCTATTTCTTGTCCTTGTCTTTCTTTTCCAAGGCATAAAGACGATTCACCTCCTGAAGCACGGCGGGCGTGATGTCGAGCGTCGAATCGGCGTCGAGCAGGGCATTGGCATTGACGATGAGTTTGTAACGACCATCGGCATTGAGGTTCTCGATGGCGCGGTGCAGCAGGTCCTGAGCCCGGTTCGAGAAGACGAAATTCTCTTCGTCGAGCGCTTTGGCTTCCTTCTGTGCCGCAGCCTGGTACGAAGCTATGCGGCGCTCGATGTTCTCCTGTGTGGATTGCGCGTCGTTGGTGGTGATAAGCCCCTTTTGGTATTTCTCCTGGAGCTGGGCTACTTCGTACTGGAAGTTCTGCTCCTTCTGTGCCCAGCTCTTCTGTGCCTTTTCGGTCTTGTCTTTCAGGGCGATGCCTTCTGCATTGTAAAGATCGGACTGCGCGAGCACGGCTTCGACCTGCACGTATGCGATGTCACCGCCGCCCACTTCCCTTTGCTCGGTTGCTTCGGTAGCTGCCGTTTCGACGTTTTTGGTGCCGCAGGCGGTAAATCCTGCCAGGGCGATCAATGCCGCGAAGAAGAGTTTTTTCATGTGTTATCCGTTGTTTTGGTTAAAAATATCGCTTTGAAAGGCAAAGGTAGAAAAAAATCTTTACTTTTGTCAAGCCACATTCAAAATTAGAAACTCATGTACGAATATCTCTCCGGTACCATTTCCGAACTCGCTCCCACCCATGCCGTGTTGGATGTCGGCGGAGTGGGGTACTTTCTTCAGATATCGTTGCAGACATATTCCGAAATCGAGCACTCCGACCGAGTGAAACTGTTCGTTCATTACGTGGTTCGGGAAGACGCCCAGTTGCTTTACGGCTTTGCGTCGAAGGCCGAACGGGAACTGTTCCGCCACCTGATAAGTGTCTCCGGCGTAGGCGGCAATACCGCCCGGATGATTCTCTCGACCTATTCGCCGAGGGAGTTGCAGGGGATCATCGCTACCGAAAACGCCGTCCTTCTCAAAAATGTCAAGGGATTGGGGCTGAAAACGGCGCAGAAGATCATCGTCGAGTTGAGCGGCAAGATGGCCGGCCTGGGACTGACGGGGGATACTGTTACGGCCCCCGTCGCCGGCGGGGATTACGAGGAGGCGCTTGCGGCGCTGGTTATGCTCGGGTTCGGGAAAGCGGCGGCGGATAAAGTCGTAAAAATCGTTGCTCGGGAAAATCCCGGAGCTTCGGTGGAGGATCTGGTCCGTATGTCCCTTAAACGATTGTAGCATATAATCGTACATTTCTATTTCGCAGGGTACTCATATCTTTCGATGTAGCTTTTTTTGATGGTTGCAGCATCGAATCCGAGGGTCGCTTATTTGCGGTATGTGTCCGCGTCTGTAATGCGGACCTTTCCCTAAATATCCTTCTCGAAAGGGGCGTGGGGCGCTACGTTCCCGATTAATTATTACGTTTTTGTAACGGCCTTCTTGTTTTTGTCGATTTAATATTTTTGAAACTTTTTTTTATATTTTTCTTAAAATATTTTTGGGGGGGGGAATTTTTTTATATTAGTTTTGCGCCGAAAAGAGTAAACGAACCCCCAAAATGTTTATCGTAAAAATGGAAGGATTTGCAGGCTTTGTCGGCCTTATGTTTGGTCTTGTTGTTTTATCGGTCATCATAACCCTGGTCGTATGTGCCGTTAAGAGGCATCGCAGGGAGTGGCTTCAGGACGGACAGCGTAGAGTCTGATTTTGTTTTGTAAAAAAGTTATTGGAGCTGCCGGAGCGAAAGAATCGCTCCGGCAGTCGATTTTTTTTGTTCGGTTCGTTTCCGGACGTTTCGGATGGTCCGAACATTCGGAAGGTCGGACTCCATATCGTTTTGTCGTGACGCGGGCTTTCGTGTACAACTCCGGTTCTGTGTCGGGAGCGCAGGAAAACCGGCCGCCGGACCGTCGGGTTTCTTTGCCAGAGAGGGAAACGTTGTTTTTCGGGGGCGGCCTGACTGCGGCGTCTGCGTTGGCAGCATCCGGCCTCGCAGTCGCTGCAGCGGATTTGCAATCACGGTTCGCGGGGTGTGTGGGCGTGGTATCGCCGCCGTAAGCGATGCAGTGTATAGCCGAGCCGCGATACGTTCGGGGTGTAATCGTCGTTTTTTATCCCTGTACGAATACTAAAATCGTCCGGTCTGCCGTATTGTTAAGAAGAGCACCGGCGGGCGAGGCGAGCTTCGGTGTGTGGAGTTGCCGGGCCGGGGACGCGATGCGAATGATTCCGGGTTTCCGGACTTCGGGACTGTCCGGGCGATGTCGGTCGGGAAAACGAAGAATGAAGCCCGGTAAATTTTGCAAGTCCCGCAGGATTTGTTAAATTTGCACGATTGTATGTCGAAAATCCGTTTCCATATTTTGCTTGCTGCGCTGTTGGTTGTTACCGGCTGCGGCGAGGATGACAAGGTTCTTCCCGAACAGCAGCAGCAGTTCGAGAGTTTCCTTTCCGGTAGCCACCAGCCCCGTCTGGTGACCGAGCAGGAGGCTATGAGTTCGGATGAAGACCTCGATTTTTACTCCACGTTCGGGCGCTGGTCGTATCGATATATTTACCATTATTACGATTCGGAACGTCAGACGCGTCCTGAAGCGGAGATCGGCGATGAGGTGGATCTTGTTTTCTGGGTCTATCTGTTCGAGAATCGGGCAATCACTGCGAGTACGATGCCGATCTACACCAACGACAGAAAGTGGGCCGAAAAACTTCAGGAGCAGGGACTCGATACGAAATACTGGAGTTTCGAACCCCGTCCCGTCCGTGTCGGCGGCGGTTCTTTCGTCGAAGGGGTCGAATTGTCGCTGCCGGGCTGCCGCGAGAAAGATACGGTCGAAGTATATATGACATACAATATGGCTTACGGCGATGCGCTGATCAATTTCATTCCGGAGCAGAGTCCGATCGCCGTTTTTTATACGATTGATTCGGTTCGTAAATAAGAAAACAATGAATAGTATGGGACGTTGGTTGCCTGCGATACTCCTTTTCGGTCTGACGACGCTCTGCTCCTGCGCTGAGGAGCCTGACAATGCTTATCCGGGGAATACCCAGAACAAAGCTCTGAAAGCCTGGATGACGCAGAATCGTCCCGATCTGCTGGAGAATTACCAGGAGGAAGGGGAGTATTACGTGGATGTCATTTCGCTGGGCGATCTGGCGGACAGTGCGATTCTGGAGACGGAGAGCTGGGTGTGGTACGATATCACGGGGCGGGATTTGCAGGGGAATATCAGTGTGGCCCGGGATTCCGTTTATGCGCTTCAGCAGGGAACTTTTACTCCTTATACACATTATGTTCCTTACTATCAGTTCTACGGTGAGCTGGCGAGCGGAACTTTCAAGGAGGGGACTTATCTGGCTATGCGGAACCCGTTGAAGCTGGGTGAAACGTATGCCGCGCAGAAGGGATTTCCCCGTGAGGTCGAATTGCGCGTGGGGGCCGAGGTCGTGCTGTATATGCCTGCGACGATCATATCCACCGAAGCCAATGGCGACGGAGGTTACGAGGGACAGTATGCATTGAGTGCCAACCACCCGATGATCGCCCGGATCAAGCTGGTCGGAAGATCGAGTCAGCCGATTGAAACGGAGAGCGTCGCGGTCGATGATTTTGCGGCGGCGAACGGCGGACTGGACCCGACGGCTCCTCCGCAGGACGACGATTCCGAAACGGCTTCGGTCAAAGCCGGAGAGCCGGCCCCGTCGTATCGTTGGAAAATCGCCACGTCGGAGGCGCCTCAAATCTATGTGAACGAGAGTTTCAATCCTGCGGACGATGCGACCGGACTTTTCACCTATTCGAATGTTTATGTGGGATCGCAGCAGAAGGCGGACGAGATCGATCGTAAGATCAACAAGGCTTTGGTCGAGCGCTTCGGTACGGACGAACCGGGCGAACTGATCGATCCCGAGAAGAATGTCCGGGTCTGGTACATCGCCCGATTCCTGGACGGGTTCGTACAGAGTACCAATATCGACGAGGTGAAACGAATCGTTTACGGCGAGGTGGAATCCACCGGTACGTACATGAGCTACACTCCTTCGCTGAATAAGGACAAACAGATTCTGGCCTGGTATTACGCCTTGCCGCACTTCCGCTACGGAAGCTGGGGCGCTTTGCTGACCGTTTCGAGCAATGCGTACGGTGTGGTCGGCATTACCGGGACAACCCAGACCAGTTCTTCTACGAATTACGCCGCTACGTACGCTATGATGAATTATTACGGCATGATGAACAATTACTACGGTAATAATTACATGGGCAACTATTACGACGATTATTATGGCAGCTATATGAACGGTCTTTACGGCGGTTCGGTCTATAATCCTTACTACGTGGACAACTCCACATCGACCAGTACGACGATCACCGAGGTTTTGCCCTATACGCCGCTGTTGATCGAATTTTATATCGAGCCGGCTCAATAGTCCGTTGCCGGTTTTGTTTTCTGGCCGTCTGCAGGATTCCTGCGGGCGGCTTCGGTTTTTATTCCTTTGGCTGCGGGGCTTTTCATTCCCGACTCATTCCCGGCATTGGATTTGGAACATTTCGATTGTAAGACGGATTCTGTCGGTAAATTGGGTGTAATTGACGATTTTTTCAACTTTTTGTTCCGGAAAATTTTGAAATTATCGGAAAAGGATTTAATTTAGAGGAAAGAAAAAGAGGCCATCTCCGGTCTGCCGACAAATGGGTGCCGAACAGGGTCGGACTTTGTCGGAAGCGGAGAAGACGAAAAATAAATTCAACCTAAATAATTAGCAGTATGATTATCACATTTAATGAGTTGCGTCGTATCAAGGACAGACTGCCCAGCGGCAGCTCGCAACGGATTGCAGACGAATTGGGAATCTCGGTCGATTCGGTTCGTAATTATTTCGGCGGACGGCACCCCGAGGCGAAGGAAGGCGTAGGCATTCATATCGAACAGGGACCGGACGGCGGTGTTGTGACGCTGGACGACACGACGATTCTGGATGCGGCAATGCGTATTTTGAACGAAAAATAGGATCGGGATTCCCGATTAATGCTCCCCGGCTTGTTAGAAGCCGGGGTTTTTATTGCTGATTCAGTCCCGTGTCGCTCCGGGAGTCGGCGTTTTCAAGTCCGTTGCGGAATGACAACGGCAGTTGAAAGACAGTTGGCGGCTGTCATTGTGGCAGTCAGGATGTCAGGCTTCCCGGCGGTTTTGTCAGATTTTATTCTTTGAAAAAGCCGGATGGTGCGAAAAAAACATTTGGTACAACCTTTGTTCACTACCCATCGTCCGCAAGGCAGTGACAGAGCCGGGAAAGCGGAATTGAAAAAGAAATTATTAAACTATAAATCAACGATATTATGGCAAAGATTATTGGTATTGACTTGGGCACGACGAACTCTTGTGTCGCAGTGATGGAAGGTAACGAACCCATCGTAATTCCTAATTCCGAAGGGCATCGTACGACTCCTTCGATCGTCGCATTCACCGACAATGGAGAACGTAAAGTGGGAGATCCGGCTAAACGTCAGGCAATTACTAATCCTAAACGTACGATTTTCTCGATCAAACGTTTCATGGGCGAGACCTACGATCAGGTACAGTCGGAGATCGAGCGTGCTCCTTATAAGGTAGTACGCGGCGACAACAATACGCCGCGTGTGGATATCGACGGACGGCAGTACACGCCGCAGGAGATTTCGGCGATCATTCTTCAAAAGATGAAAAAGACGGCCGAGGATTACCTGGGGCAGGAGGTTTCGGAAGCGGTGATTACCGTTCCGGCCTATTTCTCCGACTCGCAGCGTCAGGCCACGAAGGAGGCCGGTGAGATTGCGGGACTGAAAGTGCGTCGTATCATCAACGAGCCGACGGCCGCTGCATTGGCTTACGGTTTGGATAAAAAAGGCAATGACATGAAAGTCGCTGTCTTCGACCTGGGCGGCGGTACGTTCGATATTTCGATCCTGGAGCTGGGCGACGGCGTGTTCGAAGTGAAATCGACCAACGGCGATACGCACCTGGGCGGTGACGATTTCGACCACGTGTTGATCGACTATATGGCCGAGGCATTCAAAGCCGAACACAACGTGGATCTGCGCAAGGACCCGATGGCATTGCAGCGTCTGAAGGAGGCTGCCGAGAAGGCGAAGATCGAATTGTCGTCTTCGACTACGACAGAGATCAACCTTCCGTACATCATGCCGATCGACGGTATTCCGCAGCACCTGGTTATGACGCTTACGCGTGCCAAATTCGAGCAGTTGTGCGATCACCTGATCCACAAGACCATCGAGCCTTGCAAGGTAGCTCTGCGTGATGCCGGGCTCGATGCCAAGCAGATCGACGAGGTGATCCTCGTGGGCGGTTCGACCCGTATTCCCGCGATCCAGAAGGTCGTCGAGGATTTCTTCGGTAAGGTGCCCAGCAAGGGAGTGAACCCCGACGAAGTCGTTGCCATCGGCGCTGCGATCCAGGGCGGTGTCCTGACCGGTGAGGTGAAGGACGTGCTGCTGCTGGATGTCACTCCGCTGTCGCTGGGTATCGAAACCCTGGGCGGTGTGATGACCAAGCTGATCGAGGCCAATACGACGATCCCGACCCGTAAGAGCGAGGTCTTCTCGACGGCGGCCGACAACCAGCCTTCGGTGGAGATCAACGTCTGCCAGGGCGAGCGTCCGCTGGCCCGCGACAACAAGTCGATCGGCCGCTTCCACCTGGACGGTATTCCGGCCGCTCCGCGCGGTGTGCCGCAGATCGAGGTGACCTTCGATATCGACGCCAACGGCATCCTGAACGTATCGGCTAAAGATAAGGGTACGGGTAAGGAGCAGAAGATCCGCATCGAGGCTTCGTCGGGTCTTACCGAGCAGGAGATCCAGCGTATGCGCGACGAAGCCAAGGCTAACGAGGCGAAGGACAAAGAGGAGAAGGAGCGTATCGACAAGATCAACGCCGCCGATTCGAACATCTTCGCTACCGAGAAACAGCTCAAAGAGTACGGCGACAAGTTGCCGGCCGACAAGAAGGCTGCCATCGAAACGGCGCTGGGCAAGTTGAAGGAAGCGCATAAGAACGCTGACGTAGCCGCTATCGATACGGCTTTGGCCGAGCTCAATGCAGCATGGCAGGCTGCTTCGCAGGATATCTATGCCGCGCAACAGCAGCAGGGCGGTGCCCAGCAGGGTGCTCCCCATGCCGATGCAGGAGCCGGTACGAACGGTCAGCAGCAGGGTGGATCCAATCAGCCCGAAGATGTAGAGTTCGAAGAGGTTAAATAAAAAGTTGGAGGGAAGGTTCGGTTTGCGGACTTTCCGGTAGAAGAGCCAGGGTCGGCAGTATGTCGGCCCTGGCTTTTTTGTCTGTAGGGCGGATTGCGGGCTGCGGTTTCGGGGAACAGGTGCTTCGATACCGCTTTTCAGCGCCCTTGTTGCCGGTCGGGACGGTCGGACTCCTTCGGTGTTTTCCCGCGCGTCCGGTGTGCGGTCTTTGCTGTCGGGGTGCCGCCCGGAAATGAAATCGCACTCCTTCGATTTTCGGTTTCAACGGTGAAATCGGATGGTTTCCAGCGTTTTTTTGTCTATTCCTTTTTTGTTTCCCGCAATTTTTTCTATTTTTGTGCGTTTATTGGGATTTCTGAAATCCCGTTTCGGGTAACGGAAAAGAAACAAACAAATTATAACAAACTAATTTATACCCAATGCAAAGTAAAGGCGTAATCAAGTTACTTGCAATCCTGCTGGCGATTGCTTGTATCTACCAGCTCTCCTTCTCACTGAAAGCGAGAAGCGTGGAGAAAAAGGCGGCCGAGTATGCCGCGAAAGTTTCGGAGTCGGATTCGCTCCGTCAGGCGGCGGAGATCTATTACCTGGACTCCGTGCAGAACAGGCCCGTTTATGATCTCGGATTCATTTCATTCACCTACAAGGAGGTCAAGGAGAAGGAGATCAACTTGGGTCTCGACCTGAAGGGCGGTATGAATGTCATGCTCGAGGTGCAGGTGGAGGACGTGCTGAAAGCCCTGGCAGGTGACAGCGCACACGATCCGATGTTCGAGGAGGCCATCGCCCGTGCCAACAAGGCGCTTAAAGAGGGTACCAACAACTACATCGGCGAGTTCGCCAAGGCTTATCGTGAGGTTTCCGGCGGTGCTCCGCTGGCTGCGCTTTTCGTAAGTCCGGATCGTAAGGATATCACGCCGAACAGCTCGGACAGCGAGGTCGAGAAGATCTTGCAGGAGGAAACCGACGCTGCGATCGACGCTTCGTTCAACATCCTGCGCAGTCGTATCGACCATTTCGGCGTTACGCAGCCCAACATCCAGCGCCTGCCCAATTCGCACCGTATTCTGGTCGAGCTGCCGGGCGTGAAGGAGCCGGAGCGCGTACGCAAGCTGTTGCAGGGTACCGCTTCGCTCGAGTTCTGGACGACTTATAATAACACCGAGTTGGTGCGTGCCCTGGAGCAGGCCGATCAGCTTTTGCGCGACGAATTGGCTGCCGGGGCGACCGATGCGGCCGTGGAGGAAACGCTTACTGAGGAGCAGCCGACTGCTGCCGGTACCGAAGATACGACCGAAAGCCTGATCGCAGAGGTGCAGAACAATGCTCCGGCTGCGGAGGAGGCTGCCTCGGCTTCGGGGGCATCCCGCTATACCCGCGAGGAAAATCCGCTCTTCTCGCTGCTCAATCCCTATGATGGCGGAGGCGCTGTCGTGGGTTCCGTAGCCGTTGCCGATACGGCGACCGTTGCCGGCTACCTGCGTATGGATGCCGTGCGCGAGTTGCTGCCTTCGGACGTTCGTTTCGAGTGGGGTATCAAGGGCGAACCGCAGAACAACGGGCGTTTCTCTCTTTATGCGCTCAAGGTCAGCACGCCCGACGGCAAGGCTCCGCTGGACGGCAGCGTGATCGTGGATGCGCGTGAAACCTATGCCGAGCGCGGTGCCGAAGCCAAGGTTTCGATGTCGATGAACTCGGAAGGTATTCAGGACTGGGCGCGTCTGACGGGCGACAATATCGGCCGCTGCATCGCCATCGTGCTCGACGGTTATGTCTATTCCGCTCCGGTCGTTCGCCAGAAGATCGAAGGCGGAAGTTCGGAAATCTCGGGTAACTTCACCATTCAGGAGGCGAAAGACCTCGCCAACGTGCTCAAGTCGGGTAAGGTGCCCGCTCCGGCACGTATTATTCAGGATACCGTCGTAGGTCCGTCGCTGGGGCAGGAGTCGATCAATGCGGGTATTCTTTCGTTTGTACTCGCGTTCGTGCTGGTGCTTCTCTATATGGGCCTCTACTATAAGACAGCCGGCTGGTTGTCTGATATCGCCTTGTTGTGCAACGTATTCCTGCTGCTCGGTGTTCTGGTTTCGTTCGGTGCCGTGCTGACGCTGCCCGGTATCGCGGGTATCGTGCTGACGATGGGTATGGCCGTGGATGCCAACGTGATTATTTACGAACGCATCAAGGAGGAGCTTCGCGGCGGTAAGGGTTTGAGCCTGGCTATCAAGGACGGTTTCTCGAAAGCATACTCCGCGATCATCGACGGTAACCTTACCACGATCATCACCGGTATCGTTCTGTTCATCTTCGGAAACGGTCCGGTGCAGGGTTTCGCCACTACGTTGATTATCGGTATTCTGACCTCGCTCTTCTGTTCGATCTTCATTACCCGCCTGCTGATCGAGGGCGTAGTCAATAAATGGGGAAAGATCTCCTTCTCGCGCAAGTGGTCGGAGAATCTTATGGGCAACGCTCATTTCGACTTCCTGGGCAAGAGTAAGATCTCCTACATCGTTATGATCGTCGTTTTGGCCGTTTCGTGCGTTTCGTTCGCGGTACGCGGTCTGAACATGGGTGCTGAGTTCACCGGCGGCCGTGCATACGTGATTCGTTTCGACCGCCCGGTACAGGCAGAGGAGGTACGTATGAAGTTGCAGGATGTCTTCTCCGGTTACGAGGATGCCGCTAATGTCAGCTTCGAGGTGAAGCAGTACGGCAATGAGAACCAGATGCGTATCGTGACGCAGTACAAGTACGACGACACTTCGGACGAGGCTACTTCGGAAGTGGATCGGATTCTGTACGACGCGCTGCATGGTCTGTACGGTTATCCCATCACCTTCGAGAATTTCCGCAATACGCAAAACGATATCAACGGTATTCTTACGGCAGACAAGATCGGTCCTTCGATCGCCAAGGATATGACTTGGGGCGCTATTTGGTCGGTGCTCTTCTCGCTGATCGCCATCGGCCTCTACATTTCGCTCCGCTTCAAGAAATGGCAGTATGCGACCGGCGCTACGACCGCGCTGGCATTCAATGCCCTGGTGGTGATCGGCGTCTTCTCGCTCTGCTACGGCTGGCTGCCCTTCAACCTGGAGGTGAACCAGGCCTTCATCGCGGCGATTCTGACGATCATCGGTTATACGATCAACGATACGGTGGTGGTTTTCGACCGTATCCGTGAATATCTGGTGCTCTATCCCAAGCGCGATCTGCGCGAGAACGTGAACAATGCGCTCAATGCGACCCTGTCGCGTACGATCAATACGTCGGGTACGACATTGGTTACTCTGCTCGCCATCCTCTTCTTCGGCGGCGAGACGATTCGCGGGTTTATCTTCGCATTGGCTTTGGGTGTGGTTGTCGGTACGCTTTCGACCCTGTTCGTGGCGACTCCGATCGCTTACGGTCTGATGAAGCGCGAGGGCCTCGGCAAGAAATAAAGGTCCGCTTTTTGAATAAAATAGGCTGCAACGTATTGTTGCGGCCTATTTTATTTTTAACTTTGCCTGACTTAAAAATTGTCTGTCATGGAGCGTTTCGGTTGGCTGCGTCGTTATGTATCTCCGGTCTTTCTGGCTTTGCTCGTCGCGTCGTTCATCCTGTGGTATATCGCCAAGTTGAACTATACCTATACGACCGAGCAGCCCTTCACCGTGAATGTGGACGGCGAGCGTTTCAAAGTTTCCTGTGTGGTGGAAGGAGTCGGTACCAACTTGTTCGGCTATCGAGTCTATATGAGTAAGCGGCTCCGGATTCCCCTGTCGGAGTTGAAATTCCGCTCCGTGAAGGCCGAGGACGGAGAGAAATTCCTGAAGATAGATTCTCTCTCTCTGCACAACGCCATTTCCGTCCGGTTGAGCGATATCAAGGTCATCTCCGTCGGATCGGTTCCCGAAATTCCGGATCCCCGTCAGCAAGAAAAATGATTAAGGTAGGTATAACAGGAGGTATCGGCAGCGGTAAATCGACCGTCTGCCGGCTTTTTGCCGCTTGCGGCGCCCCTGTCTATGATTCCGATACGCAGGCCAAACGCCTTATGGAGGAGGATGGGCCGTTACGGAGGCGGCTCGCCGCACGCTTCGGGGAGGAGGTCTATGCGGGCGGACGTTTGAATCGCAAGTTGCTGGCCGGCCGTGTCTTTTCCGATCCTGCGGAGCTTTCGGCGCTCAACGCGCTGGTGCACCCCGCCGTGATGGAGGATTTCGAACGGTGGTGCGGGCGGCAGTCCGGCGCCGACTATGTGGTTTTGGAGAGCGCCATCCTTTTCGAGGCCGGATTGGAGGGGTATGTGGACCGTACGATCGCGGTCACGGCTCCTATCGACGTGCGTATTGCACGCACCTGCCTGCGTGACGGGGCTTCGGCCGAGGAGGTACGGCGCCGTATCGCGGTCCAGCTCGACGAAGAGGAGTTGCGCCGGCGGGCCGACTATACCCTTGTCAATATAAATCTCGGGGAGCTCGAATACGAGGTTGCCCGTCTGGATAAATTGTTACGCGATGAAAACCGAAAACATTCTGCCTGATTTGACCACGCCGCGCGTTATGGCGATCGTCAATGTCACGCCCGACTCCTTTTTCGCCGGCAGCCGCACACCGGATGCCGAGGCTATCGAACGGCGTGTCCGCGAAGCGGCCGATGCCGGTTGCGATCTGTTCGACGTCGGAGGCTACTCCTCCCGGTCCGGAGCCGCCGAGGTGACGCCCGAGGAGGAGTGGCGTCGTGTGGAAGCGGGGGTGGCCGCCGTGCGGCGGATCGCTCCCACACTGCCCGTTTCGGTCGATACGTTCCGTGCTGAGGTGGCCCGGCGGGTGCTCGAAACATTCGGCCCGGTGATCGTCAATGACATCTCGGCCGGAGAGATGGATCCGGCCATCGTCGATGTGGTCGCCGAGTACGACGTTCCCTATATCGCTATGCACATGCGGGGTACTCCTGCGACGATGCAGGGGATGACCTCTTACCGCGATGTGGTGGAGGAGGTCGTTTCCTATTTCCGGCTCCGTGCCGAGCAGTTGCGTCGCTGCGGCGTGCGTCGGTTGATTTTCGATCCGGGCTTCGGGTTCGCCAAAACCCTCGAACAGAACTACGATCTGCTTCGGGGGCTGCACAACCTTTGCTCGCTGGGCTATCCCGTACTGGCCGGAGTGTCGCGCAAGTCCATGATCTATAAAGTGCTCGATACGACGCCCGACCGGGCGCTCGCCGGGACGATCGCTCTGGGCTGGGAGTGTTTGAGGCAGGGTGCCGCGATCCTGCGGGTGCACGATGTGCAGGAAGCGGTCGATACGGTACGTATTTTCAAAGCATTCCGCCCATGATAAAAGCTACGGATATCCATAAGAGTTACGGTGCGCTGGAGGTGCTCCGGGGAGTATCGCTCGAGGTGTCGCGCGGCGAGGTGGTTTCGATCGTCGGTGCCAGCGGCGCCGGCAAGACGACCTTGCTTCAGATACTGGGTACGCTTTCCAAAGCGGATCGTGGCAGCGTCGAGATCGACGGACAGGATGTTTCATCGCTCGGTGATCGGGCTTTGTCGCGGTTCCGTAACGAGAAGATCGGATTCGTTTTCCAGTTCCACCACCTGCTGCCCGAATTTACGGCTTTCGAGAATGTCTGTATCCCTGGCCTGATCGGACGGCGTCCGAAAGCTGAAGTGGAGCGGCGTGCCGGAGAGCTGCTGGCGCTCGTGGGGCTGACCCAACGCCGCGATCATAAGCCCGGCGAGCTGTCGGGCGGCGAGCAGCAGCGGGTGGCCATTGCCCGGGCGCTGGTGAATTCTCCCGCCGTGCTGTTGGCCGACGAACCTTCGGGCAACCTCGATACCCGCAACAAGGAGGAGGTGCACCGCCTGTTCTTCGACCTGCGCGAACGCTTGGGGCAGACGATCGTGCTGGTGACTCACGACGAGTCGCTGGCTCTCCGGGCCGACCGTCGGATCGTAATGAGCGACGGTCTGATCCTTCCCGAGTGACGGGAGTGACTGTTCTGAAATTAGTAGATTCCATTTACACGATTCTTATGGAGTTCGAACCGCTGCGCGAGTTGCTCGAAACCCTGTACGACCGCTACAACCGGACGGAGTTCATCGCTCCCGATCCGATCAGCGTGCCGCATCGTTTCGAGGGGCGCGAAGACCGTGAAATCGCGGGCTTTCTCTCGGCGACTATCGCCTGGGGCAACCGCCGCGCGATCGTCGGCAATGCCTGCCGGATGATGTCGTATATGGACAACGCCCCTGCGGATTTCGTGAAAAATGCTTCGGAGGAGGAGCTTCGCAAGCTGACAGTCTGCGTGCATCGGACCTTCAACGGCGAGGACCTGATCGCTTATGTACGGGCGCTGCGTTCGCTTTTCCGTCGTTACGGCAGTCTGGGCGAGTTCTTCGAGGGGCGTTATGCGGCCACGGGCTCGATCCCGTCCGTTCTCTCCGATTTTCGCCGCGAGTTTTTCGCCGAGCCGCACCCGATCCGTTCGGAGAAGCACCTTTCGTCGATCGACAAAGGCTCGGCCTGCAAGCGGCTGAATATGTTCCTGCGCTGGATGGTGCGCCGTGACGATCGGGGCGTGGATTTCGGGCTCTGGCGCTCGATCCCCATGTCGGCGCTCTACCTGCCGCTCGACCTTCATTCGGGCAACGTGGCACGAGCTTTGGGATTGCTTGTCCGGCGGCAGAACGACTGGCGGGCCGTCGAGGAGGTTACCGCCGTGCTTCGCACGTTCGACCCGGAGGATCCCGTGCGTTATGATTTCGCGCTGTTCGGCGCCGGTATGGACGGTTTTCTAAAAGGATAGCCATGTTCCGGTTCAAACAGTTTGCCGTGCGGCAGGATCGCTGCCCGATGAAGGTCGGAACCGACGGGGTGCTGCTCGGTGCCTGGGCCGAAGTACGTCCCGGGGACCGGCGGATGCTCGACGTAGGTACGGGCACGGGCCTGATCGCCCTGATGCTGGCCCAGCGGAGTGCAGCCCGGATTACGGCGGTGGACGTCGATGCGGAGTGCGCGACGCAGGCGGCTGAAAATTTTGCCGCGTCGCCCTGGGCGGACCGTTTGGATGCAGTAGCCGTCGCGGTGCAGCGATACGATCCGGTTGAAAGATTCGATCTGATCGTGTCAAATCCGCCTTATTACGTCGATTCGCTGCTTTCGCCCGATGAAGGGCGCAACACCGCCCGCCATGCGGCGGGATTGCCGTTCGGGGAGCTTGCGGCGGCTGTCGTTCGTCTGCTTGCGCCCGGCGGACGCTTTGCATTGGTGTTGCCGCCCGTCGAGATGCAGCGATTCCGTTCGGCGGCTCTCGGGCGGCTCTATCCCGTTCGCTGGACGGAGGTTTATTCTACGCCCCGGCGCGGGGTGCGGCGTATCCTTGCGGAGTTCTGCACGACGCCCGTACCGCCGCCGGAACCTTCGCGGCTCGTGATCGAACTCGGCGGCTCGGACTCCTATACGGAGGATTACCGCCGTCTGACGGGGGATTTCTACCTTAAATTTTGATTATACGGGCAATTCGTATAAATTTGCATAAATTAAAATTTTCCGTGAATATGAAGAGAATGTTATGGATGCTTCCGCTGCTTTTCGCCGGGATGACGGCTGCGGCCCAGAATCAGGATATGGCCCGATTGGGAACCTATATGGACAACGGCGAGTTCGTGGTCGGCACGGCCGAAACCGTTCTTGCGGCCGATATTACGGTGCGTTGCGAGAAGATCGTCTGCGGTCCCTATGCCCGCTATGCCCAGAAGTTCCTCGGTCTGCGTGCGCCGCTTACCGACAAGACTGTCTATACGGTCGCCGATGCCGCCATTGCGCTGATGCCGGGCGAGCGATACGTGACCGCCGGGGAATTGCCCGCTTCGACCTGTCGGGTGGAGAGTTACGAGGCCCAGGGGGCCGATTTCGCCCGGTTGCAGACCGACCGCCTCGACATGACCGAACCCGATCTGCAAACCGCTGCCCGAAATGCCGCCGCCGCGATTTTTTCGCTGCGTAAACACCGTCTTGACCTGATTAGCGGCGAGGCTGGAGAGAATGTCTTCGGTGCGGGACTTCCTGTGGCGTTGGAGCGTCTCGACCGGCTGGAGCAGGAGTATCTGGAGCTCTTCCTCGGCCGACGTGTAGTGACGACCGAAACCCGCCGTTTCCGCGTGACGCCCGCCGAGGGTAAATTGCAGCAGATCGTCTGCCGTTTCAGCCCCGATGCGGGGTTGTTGCCGGCCAACGACCTGACGGGAGATATCGTCCTGTTGCAGTACGAGCCGCAGGGTATGGCTGTCGATGAAGCCGGTGTGCGTCCCACTTCCTCTACGATTCCGTACCGTATTGCCGCTCTCACGCGCTGTTCGCTCATCGCTGCCGGGCAGGAGCAGGCCGCGCAGGTGCTGCCCGTTTTCCAGTTCGGCCGTACGATAGCCCTTCAGGTTCCCAGAAACCGCTAAACCAATGGATTATACGTCGCGGATGGCTGCCCTGTTGGGGCGTTTTCGCCGGGAGCGGAACGGCGTGGTGGCCGATACGATGCAGTATCGGGGGAAAGCGTATGGACTGAATTACGGTGTGAGCCTGCCGACGATCCGTGCTGTCGCGCGAGCCGAGCGGCCCGATTCCGACTTTGCCCGTTTCCTCTACCGGCAGGATGTGCGGGAGCTGAAATTGGCCGCTTTCTGGATCGCCGATCCCGTGCAGGTGACTTCCGTCGAATTTTCCGACTGGGGCGAAGGTATTGCCAATTCGGAGATGGCCGAAGAGTGTGCCTTCGCGCTGATGTCCCGGTCGCCGCGCGGCGACGAGTGGGGCAGAGCCTGGTGCGATACGGGGAACGAATTGCTCGGGTATGCCGGCTTGTTGGCTCTTTCCCGTATTCCGCATCCCGATTTCAGTTCCTTGGTCCCGGTCCTCCTGTCTCTTATACACCTCTCCGAGCCCACGAGACGCTCATGAATCTCGT
>ERZ1027266.780-NODE-780-length-19946-cov-9.030818_pt1 | contig 19946 bp, 19 predicted proteins | sample MGYA00519257_ERZ1027266 | MGnify/ENA primary metagenome ERZ1027266 (study PRJEB26926, sample SAMN06164683) | human gut metagenome | biome: ENVO:00009003; feature: ENVO:2100002; material: ENVO:00002003 | host: Homo sapiens | place: USA | collected 2012 ... | reverse complement strand
TATTTATACTCCTAATTATATCTTAAAATTAAAATCGTGTCAAATTATTTTAAAACATTCATTTCATTACCGTTCCTCATCGAAATAACCGAATTGCTGTGAAATAGAGATCCACCATTCTTCAGGTAATTTAGGAACTATTCCCTCATCCTCGGCAAATTTAATACATTTAAGAATGTCGAGTAATCCTATATTGAAAGTATGGACGGAATCTTTCAATTCAAATATGCACGGCTCATAACAAGCTTCGCAATTGATTTTTTCGGCATTATCGGTTAATTTTGATTTTTCTGTGTTTTTTTCTTTAGTATACATTTCTAATCTCCGTTCTAAAATAAGCGACAATAAATGTCAATTTCCAAGTGCGACACGGTGACGCACCGGACGCTCCGGTCACACTTTTACTTTCAGAGCTACGGGATTTGCACCCGTATATGCTAACGCTCCGATATAAAAAAGCAGTCCTACGGGTGCGGACTGCTCTTTGAATCTTCATTGATACTTTCTAAAATGCTGTTGCACTCTGATATTCTAGTGCTTAATCTGCTTAACGATTTTTTGATTTCTCTAATCTTCCGATTCGTGATCAAAATAATAATCAGTTCTAAAATAACGAACGATAAAAATACGCTTACAACTAAGGCAGTTAATATTGCTAATATTTCCATGTACTTGCTCACTTTCCTAAGTATTCGTTTGCACGGAGTTGTGGGAATTGCACCCGCATACGCTTACGCTCCGATATAAAAAATTGCCGCCGTAGCGACAATTCCTATTATTTTGGATCTGGCTTATTTTCAAGCGAATCAATAGATATAAATTATCGCCGAAAGCAGAAATAAATCAAGAGGTATAAGAACCTTCTTATATTTATCAGTATGAACTAAATTCGCAAATTTCTGTATTTGAGAAACAAATTTAAGTAATTGCATATATTCCTCCTAAACTTAAAGAATAAATATAATTGCAAAAATGTGCAAAGCTGAGAGAATTATATCCATAATAACACTAAATTTATCAATCGGCTTACACATAATCGTTTTTATTAAATCTGTCCATGTATTTATCACACAGAGAATTACAATTATTAAACGAAAAGTATAATTAGAAATAACGAGATATGCAAAAAATGTCGGTGGTATATTTGACCAAAACGTAAAGTCAAAAGTGCAGTTTGAATTATCGACTTTATTTTGGGACGATTTAATAACAAAAAAATTGCGGATATTCAACACGATATTGATAGCCAACAAGAGAATTGCTATCACAAAAAAAACAACATCAGTTGTATTTGTAATTTCTTTTAGACTTATTATCATATTATTTTCTCCATTCTATCATATTCAATCACTTATGTCAATTTCAAGTGCGACACGATGTCGCACCGGACGCTCCGGTCACACTTTTACTTTCAGAGCTACGGGAGTTGCACCCGTATGATTACTGTTGCTCTTATATTCAAGGTGCGTCACAGTGACGCACCTGTTGTGTATCTTTGTCACATAATCCCATAATCATCTTTATACTTGTAAAGAAAATTCTGCTGCTCCTTGTTTTTCCGGATCATCAGCCCGATGTATTCGATTATCGAAAGATTTATCTTGTCCTGCTTTGTAATCAGTGTTACTGTAGCCAAAATACCGAATATCCCTACTGCAAGTCCGATTATGATATGTATCAGCAGAGAAATAAAAAACGCAAGTCCGAGTGATATAAGCCCGCCGATTATCAAGTGTGGCTTCTGCTTCGGTCCGCAACCGTCCCACCATTGCTTTTCTATTATCAAGCCATACGGGATATATAAATGTTCATCTTTCATTTGTCTGTCCTCCTTATGAATAGTACCGGACGATAAGGTCTTTTATCTGAAAAATTATGATACCAAAAACCATAAATACAAGTGCATTTCTTATTTTCGGTATCAGTTGTGGCTTATCATCGGGATTGAGAACAATCTTTATCAGCAGGATAATTACTCTGAGTGCTACTCCTGCTACGAGTAAGCCCTGTATTATCAGACTGAGCTGGTCAATTGTAGTCATTTATCCCTCCTATTTTGTAACACCCTTTATCGCTGTCTTAATCGTGTTTACCGCATATATTTTGCTCATAGCACCACCGCCCGGACCGGAAGGCACAAGAAACTCTGCAAGCAGTTTAGGCGTACTGAGTGCTGTAGTAAGACAAGCCAAGCCCAGGAACATTTTTACCAAATCAAAATTGCCCGATACAATGTTTCCTATACCTGCAGATGTGACTATGATATAAAGTCCGAGCTTACTAAGAACTACTTGTATAAGTACGGTCAGAAATGTCTTTACATAGGTCATAAAATAATTTTTGAACATTCCTTTGTCATTATCGAGTAGTCCGGTACAGGCAAGCGGCATTCCGATATTCAATATCATCATATTGATACCAAGCCCGAAAGCCTTACAGAACAGTATCATAAATATTACAAGTGCTATGAGGAAGAATACGCCGTTGATTATTCCTATGCCGGTAAAATCGGTTACTTCCTTGTAGATGTTCATACTTGTCGTTATTGCGTTTACTGTTTCTTTAAGTATCCGCACGAAAATATCATAAATAGGTCTGAAACCTATAGCGACAGCCATTGCTTTTATGAAATTCGTCACAAGCTGTAACGGGTCCATATCCGGATCTCCGTCTGTTCCCATAACGTATATTTCAAAGCCCTTTTTAAGAAATTTCAGTATCATCAGTGAAATGCCTATATTATATATCGTTGATGACGCTGTTGAGAGATACTGTCCGAGCGTCTTGTCAACTTCAAAGACTATCGGTATCAGTTGGTCGCTCGCTTCAAAAACAAGCGGTGTCATACTGCTCAGTATGACGGAAAACAGAATAACTAATATAGCCGCCATTAATTTATCACCTCACATTTACGGGAACATATACATATCGTCCGCTTTTGCTATTGCCGATTGCTGTGGCACATCGTGCCGCATATATAGTTGAGTTGTTGCTGTCCGTATTTTTTCAAGCAGCGTATCATCTTTTATCGCCACCCGATCACATCGTGTGCCGTCCGGCAATGATTTCTGCGGCATTACCGGCTTTATTTTTCCGTCCTTTTCGGCAACAAGCCGTATATTTCTGACAACAAGCCAGTTGTCAATTGTTATATCGGCTATCGCTTTAAGTGCAGGACAATCCGGCAAGTTTATCCGCCGTATTTCTGCCTTAACGCCCTGCCTTTGCAGTTCAAACTGCTCTTTTTCCATTTCAAAAGTTTTTTCTTTTGATACAGGCGGATTCCCTTTGAGAGCATTTGTATACGCTTCGAAAATGCTTGCTTTCAGCGATTTCATCAGTACAGATTGATAATTAATCAGCTGTACTGTCTGTGTGTATGTTCCGTCTTTGTTTTTGATTTGCGGTAACTGTGCTTCGATGTTACCGTCCGCACTTTTTAAAAGCCGGCAGTCACGGATTATTACCGCATCATCAATATTTACATCAGCAACAGCTAATACGCTGTCATTGCCGGTCAAATATGCCCTTGACCGTATTTTGTGTAGCATTGAAATCAGCCTCCGAAATAGCTTGCGATTACACCTATCAGTGCAGTTGCAGTTATTGCACCGATACCCGAAACAGCGGTTATCTTTAATCTGTTATCCCACTGCTTCTTGTCCTGCTCATCCGACATTGCACGTCGGACAAACAGATATACGCATACAACAGCGGTAACAGTTATCGCTATGCTTGTAAGCCAGGAGCTGACATCTGCTATCAGCTTTTTTGTGCCTGTCGCAATTACGCTGTTTGCAATGTTACCCTCTGCAAATACCGACATTGTAAGAAATGTCAATGCCATAAACGATGATATGGCGTTATAAATGCGGTTTCTGATTTTCTTTAACTTGTTCATTATTCTTTCCTCCGGAATAAGTCCTCTCCCTTGTCAATTACCTCATCTTCCGCAATATAGAATGCGTTTTTAGTAATATCATAGGTTTCGGATTTTTCATTGTTTTCTTTTGCTTCTTTTCGCCTTAACAAGTAATTGTACTCGGTTTCCTGCGGTGCTTGCGGTGTCTGCTCTTTCCAGACCTCCCATAACGGAATTTTAGCGTTTGTATTACGCTTATCCTGTCTGCTGTCAGTGACAATCTGAATGTACTGCTTGTTATGGCTCTCGTTTCCGAGTCCCATAAAGCGGTTAAACTGCCACTTGTGCAGGTCGTATGACACCATTACAGCCGGATATTCACCAAGTACCATTACAAGCTGATATGGACGTGAAAATCTTGCAAGTTCATCTGCCGTAAGAAGTTCTCGTCCCTCAAGTTGTGAAGAAAATCCCGATGAGGGATTTGAGTATCTTGCTTTATTTCCCGATGAGCTGTATTTTAGTGTTGTGTACTTACCGAGCTTACTGCTTATAAGTTCGTTTGTTTCCTTGCCCGCCGCCGCAAGATATACCCATACGGTACAGTTACCCATTATGATATTAGCAACATTCTTGTCATACTTATCTTCAAGCTGTGCCATATCCTGTATGAACAGATTGAAACGTATTCCGTAACCTCTTGCGACAGTGAGTTTTGCCTGTATATCGCTTATCGGCGTGAAGTTACCAAACTCGTCCAGGAAGAAGTTTACCCTTATCGGCAATCTGTTACCGTGGTCCTTTGCATAGTCTACAAGCAGTTCATACTGCTGATTGACAAGCAAGGTAACTATAGGATAATAGCTTGTCTTTTGGTCGGGCAGGATGTAGAATATTGCCTGTTTCTTCTGAGCAATCGTAGTAAAATCAAAATCTGACGTGCCGGTTACACTGGCAATATCGTTTGTCGCAAACAATCTTAATGTTGTCAGTGCTGATGTATAAAAACTTGCCCTTGTTCTGCTCGGTGCAACATCTGTAATGCCGAGCAGTGACTTAGCCGGGTGTGTATCGTCCAGCTTTGCAATATAACTTTCAAGCGGTGTCTTGTTATCCGCACCGGGCTTAACCATATTGGCAAGGAAGTAATACACATTCGTGAGATTCTGATATTGCGGCTTATCCGTGTTATCACATACTACAGCAAGCACACAGGCACCGATGATAGCCTTTTCACCGTTTGTCCATATCGGCTCGCCCTTGTCCGACTTCGGTACAAGCATTTCGATTAAGTCCCACGTTGCTCTCTGTGCCTTATCGGTCTTTTTCTCGTTTACAGCGTCGATTATCGGTTGCAATAAGTTCTTGCCGCACGATTTTTCGGGATTCTGCAGGTCCATTACAATTACTTCATAGCCGAGTGACTCAAGAACACGATGAGTATAGTAGTAGATTTCACCTTTCGGATCATTTACTACAATGCCTTCGCCAGCCAGTGCAGTGAAGATAATTGACTGTAAAACAAGTGTTCTTGTCTTACCGGAGCCTGTTGCACCGAATATCAACGAGTGAAAATCTTTCGCTATGTATGAGATTTCCTCGTAAGTGCCGTGCTTTTTCATTCCGACAACAAGTCCGCCTTTGGCAGGAAACTCATTTTTGTTAATCTTATCAAGCGGTATCGGAATAAACGGCAGATATTTACCTTTTTTTGAAACAGCATTGTAATAATCTTCACCGTTTCTGTTCAGTACACGGCATAAATCACTTGACTGTTTCAAGTTATATGTAGCGAAAACGCTATGCTTTTCGCTGTCGTTCATAAACCGTGCCGAGCCGTTCTGACCCTCGCCCGCAGGAACGGGTATCTTGATTTTCGGCGTGACCGTTATTGTATCAGCCTTATACTTGTTGTTCATCGCAACAAACACAACAAAGATAATCAGACCTATAAGCAGTGCTGTAAATATCATAAAGAGCTGCTGTTGTTTCTGATTGACTTTCAGACCTTCAAGACAGGTGTTGAAGTCAAACAGTTTCAGCTTCTGTGTTGTCAGCATAACATCAAGACTGTATGATAAAAATACAGATACAACAGGTGCAATCACACATCCGACAAGAGTTGCAATGATTTTGAAAATTTTCATTTTGCCTCCTGTAATGTAAAAGCCGGGACTGCTTTCACAATCCCGGTAAATTACATATTATTTGTTTCAGAAAGGCTCAGGTGCATTCATATCAAAAAATGCACTTTCGTCAACCTTTCCCGCTGTCTGTGCCTGCTCTGCTGTCTGAGCCTTGTTACGCTCACGCATTTCAGTTATTATCTTCGAATAGGAATCGTTCTCGTCTGCGGATATTGTGATGACCATACCGGTCTTTTCGACCTTACCGCTCCACATAATACCTGCCTTTGACAATTCTTCTCCGACAGCCTTGCCGTAATTCACGTTCTGATGACGGTAAAAAGAAAGCTCCGGTGCTTTTTCCTTCAAATCTTTATACTTGATATTGCCGACGGTCTCAACGGCAATTTTGCCGATTGCGGATATGCCGTAATGGTTTATAGCTTCCTTAACCGTATCGTTTGATGGTCTTACAACGCTCCACCACTGACCGTTGTCAGCCTGCTTTGACGGCAGAGAAATAAACTTCACGACATTGCCGGTTTCTGCATCCAGCCTGTCCTTAACACTTATGTTATGTACAAGCAGATCATCGTTGACACGCATATTTCCGTATACGCTACCGTTTGCACCGTTTCTCATATTGAAAGTAAATCTGAGCGGCTCACTTTCCTCGCTTGTGGGCGTGTAATTCTTACCTTCGATATTGGCTTTTTCAACCTCAGACTTTATCCTTGCCGCAAATTCCTTAGACAGCGGCTCAATCGTGGAGTGATAATCGCCGTCACGTCCGATATGCTGAGGCATCTGTACATAGAATTCGTTATCCTTGTTCAGCTTATACAGCAGTCCATAGATCATAAGTCCGTTGCCGATTTCGATGTCGGCTATGGCTCTGAGCTTGTTTGCATTCTGTGATACCACAGGTTGCAGTCTTGTTACTTTTACGTTTAACATTGTTTTCATTCCTTTCTGCATTTACAGGTGCGACACCGTGTCGCACCGGACGCTCCGGTCGCACAGAACGCTTCTGTCGCACCTGTATGATATATGTTTAACGCCCTTTGCGTTAAATCTCCGGTTCAAAACCTTCCTCTTCTTCGGGTTCACTCTGTTCCTGCTCGTTTTCTCTGTATCTGATGTTGACACCTTCCGGGAAAGTGTCCTTATCAAATATCGTACCCTTTGAAAGTGTAACTTCTTTCAGATTTCTGCAACCGTTGAAAGCAAGATAACCGATAGCCTTTACGCTTGCAGGGATTTCTATCGAGGTCGAGAAACATCTTTCTTCAAGTTTTTCTGTACCTTCCGGGATAAGTTCATTGCTCTTTGCAACAGTATGCGTTCTTTCGTTTTCGTTGACACGTTCAAACTCTTTCATTATGCTGTCAACCTTTTCGTCGAAGCTCATCTCCTCGAAATCCTCATAATTATCGTTCATCTTGTCATACGCACGTTTCATAAGAGTAAAGAGCTGTGCGTCCTTTACATCTTCGGGAGACATATCTTCTTCCGGCTCGACAGGGAGCTTTGTCATATACAGATTTGCGTATGCCTTCATCGACTGATACAGCTGAGTAAACTTTTCCTTGATGAAGTCAATTATCTTTGCAATCAGCATCTCAAGTCTGATTTTCTGCATCTGTTCCGCCGTAAAATTCCCGTTTGCATAGACCTCATAATCAATGTCATTCTTGACACCGAGCCTTATCTGCTTCATCTGCTCGGCAGAATAATCGGGATTTGCAAACAGCTTTACGTCAAGTTTATCCTTCATTCCCATACGGATCTGCTTTATCTGTTCAGCGTCATAGGAACGTCCGTCCTGTGCAAGATAGTCGATGATGTCTTTATCACCAACACCTTTCTCAAGCATCTTGCGCCACTGTTTCATAGCTGACGGAGAGATGTACGGTGCGGCATAGAGCTGGTATGATATACCGCTTTTCATACCGAGCCTTATCTGCTTCATCTGTTCGGGTGAAAACTTCTTGTTTGCGTATTCCTTAACAGGTAATCTCTGACGGATACCTTTGAGTATCTCCGCCATTGCTTTCTCGCTGATATATTCAGCTTTCTTTGTCTGCTCCTCAGCAGGCTTCTTAGTTTCTTCTGACATTTTTCTGTCCTCCTTTGGTATTTGATTTATTTATAGGTGCGTCACGGTGTCGCACTTATATTTCCATATCATCGTTTTCACAATCAACTTCAAACTGCTCATCGGCTTTTGCAAGTGTAGGAACGATTTCGGTTTCAATAAGCATTTTGACTTCCTGCTTATTTAAAAGTTTGCCGAAACATTCTTTTATCTGCTTGGCACTGCCTCTGATTACTGTTCTGCCTTCTTCGGGATCATATACTCTGTAATCGTCTGTATGGTATTTACTGAATTTATAACAGTGTTCTACGAGCTTGTTGTATATTTTTTCCTGCTGAATTCGGGCGATAACCGCATTTGTAATATCATTCCATTCAAATGTTTTGTCGAATGAAAATACCGGTTTGCTTTCATTTTCACGTTTTACAGCTATGTTTATTACCGGCTTTCCGTCACGTTCCTCAAGGTTCCAAATGCAATCGGTGTATTCGCCCTCGTATGAATACATAGTACCTTTTTCTTTCAAGAAGAAGTCACGGACAACTTTTACTGGTGTTTCTTCGTACTGAATTTCATCATCTATACTGCCATATCCTATAAGCTCATCCCACGCAAACGCAGATTTGATAAAAGAGGGAAGATCATTGTGTAATTCGTTTTCCCATTCATCTATCAGTGCGATTTTTGTAAGAGCCTGCATTGTTGTATGTGTTGCATTGACGAAATCGGGGTTATCGTAAAACATTCGTTCAGCCGCCTTATAAGCATCCGTACCAACATCTGAAAGATACTGTGTACACAGTGAGCTTATCTGCGTGTTAAAATAATCATCGGCATTACGGCTTATAGAAGAAATTTTCGCCAGCTTATCAAAGCTGATGATGTTAGTAACGTATTGTCCTCCGGCGTTACTGTCGGGATTGTAATAAATCCACACAATACGCTTTAGTCCGTTATCAATAAAAAAAGCGTCGCTGTATTCTTTGTGACGCTTTTCCTTGGTATTTTCATTGTGGTGCAGTTCTACATTTGCTTCTTCCGCAAGGCAGTTTGCAAGCTCGTCCGATAACGATGTTTCATCGTGCTTCAGATACTTGCTGTACACATCATTCAGTGGCGATGGGTGTTTTAGCAGTGCTTTAATCTGATAATTATTAAGATTAGCATCGTGTGCTGCATAGATTATTTCCGTTTTCATCGCATATTCATATGCTCTGCTGAGTATTTCCTGTGACGAGATATTCAGCAAGTCTTCTTTCAGCTTGTCAAGCTCTGCCTGCATATTCTTGATAAGCTGTGCCTTTAATTTGTTCATTTGTAATTTGTACCTCCTTTATTTTAAGTGCGACAGGAGCGTCCTGTGCGACCGGAACGTCCGGTGCGACATCGTGTCGCACTTATGTTACTAAGTATTCAGATTTCCATATCTTCATCTGTTTCACAACAGGTTTTGCTTATCTCTGACTTTAGTCTATTGCCCATTTCGGATAACCGCTCAAAATAGTCTGTTTTAGCAGAAATTTCATTGCTGAAATAGTGACCTAAGTTAAGCCCGGTGAAGTATTCACTCTTGGGGTAAAATGAATATCTCCAGGTAGCATACTGAGTTTTACTTTTTGCTAACACCACGCCTATTAACGTGCCGTCAACATCGGTAAACTCATTATGCTCAAGTAATTTATATCCGGCATTTACTCCTTTAAGCGACAGCTTATTGTTTTGAAATCAAAATATATCTGAGTTTCCATAGATTACACCTCGTGTCCTTTATCCTGTTTTTGCCTTGCAATGTCTTTCTTAGCCTGCTTTGACAGCTCACCGATCAGAGCGTGAGCAGTGTTTACCGTTCCGGCAGAGCCTTGTGTTCTAAACAATCTGCTCACTGCGTTCAAAGCATATACCATACTGTCAACAGTTATCTTTGTGTTTATCTCGGCATTATCCTTTTTTCTCTGCTCATTGTTCTCTTTCAGAGTTCTGAGCATTGATTTCAGTATAATGTTGCCGAGCCTGTTATACAAATCGCCTGCGGCTTTCCGCATTTTCCTGTCAATTTCGGATTTACCATTATCGGTTTCTTTACTGTCGAACATTTCTGCCGCCGATCTTGCACCCGAATAATAGTCATTAATGATAGATTTCATCTTTGGCAACATAATCATTTCTTTTATCATACCGATAACCATATCCTTCGTTTCTTTCGGAAGATATGCATAGGCTATTCTTCCTCGCCCCGGCAAGTTGTTCAATACATCGGTGTACTTCTGTATCAATTCTTCGGGTATATCAACTCCGGAGAAACGATTGGAATAGATACCGGAAATGTCACGCTCGAAATCAATCATCAGCTTCCCGACAAGCTCTTTTGCGTCCGACATTGCTTCGTTGCTTATGCCGTAATAATACGACAGCTCATTTGCGAATGTATCGTGTATCAGTTTTTTTCTTACATTATCCGATACCTCCTTTTTTACAAATTGTACTGTTAGAGGCGGGTCTTTATCCCAGAACGAAATATGAATATGCGGCTGTCCCTTCTTGTCGTGAACAGCCGCAATATATTCAAATCTGTCTTTAGGTATATCGTACCCTCTCATTAGTGTATCAATGTGAAACTTAATGTAGTTCTGCCACTTCTCAAGGCTGTCAAGTTCAAGCCTTTTAGCGATCTCCGGTCGGAATGATATGTATGCGTTGTACACTGTAACTCCTGCTTTCGAGATACCGTAAACATAGTTTTGTGTATCGGTGACGTCCAGCTCATCATTATTTGTACCGTCTATCCTGCCGAACAGTCCGCTTTCACTTTCCGGCGAAAGTTTCATAACGTGTTCACGCTCCGCAATATACTTGACGTAATTGGAATTGTGGCTTGCCGTACCGGGCTTATTCGGAGCTGTCAGCCTCATTTTATATATGAGTGCCGATGACATTATTCTTCACCCGCTCTGACTACCTTCTTCATTCCGTTTAAGATCTCATTAGTATCCTGCATATACTCATCATCAGATTTCTCTTTCTGTTTCATATATGCCGCCGCTTGTTTGCTTGCAGATGCTACAACACGTGCAAAGCTGACATCATCCGCAAAAGACTCCGACATAATCTGTAACCCGGTGTACATTGTAATTGCACTTGCCTTTGTTGATTTCACCTGTAGCTTTATAAGCCTTTCTACTTGCTGCTTGAAAACTTCTGTCATTTCATCGTGTATCATACGACGGAATTCTTCTTCATTTTCATCATGGCTTTCAACGGTAAGTCCTTTTATAATAAAAGAACGAATTATGTTGCCCATTGAAGTACGCTTTTTTATTGCTAACTTTTTAACATCGTCATAAACTCTTTCGTTAAGGACAACCGAAAGCTGCACAGTTTTTTTGTTTATCACTATTTTTTACCCCTTTCTTCATAATTTTTATAGCCGTTTTTCTACCGTTAAGCAAACTGAAAAAAACTTGATTTTCGTGATTGCAATGCGTGTTCACAAACTTAGTTTCACAGTGAAACTAAGTTAACCACATTTTCAACCATAGAAACCACGTTGTAACCATTGTTTTTTGCGATAGCAAAGCGGTATTACAGCGAACGGTCAACCGTTCTATTCCTGCCATTGCTTTGCAATGGGTGTTTCGTAAACCAGTTGTTTTCATACGCCTTGCATTTGGCTATGTTCAAGCAACAAAAGCCTTCAGAAAAGAAAAATCCGCCGTTATTGTCATAGGTGCGTCACGATGTCGCACCCTTGAAAGCCCACTTGATTAACAGGTGCGTCACGATGTCGCACCTATCATTCAATTTCCTGCTCGTTCTCAAAATAGTTTTGCAACGCTTTTTCAAGTATATCTGAAATTTCATTTGCGGTTTTTCCTTTTAGTCCGTATTTTTCAAATGTACTTGTATTCAGTTTTACTGTAGTTGTTTCAATCGTTTTTCTCTGTCGGACGGCTGAAAGAATAGCGTCAATTGTCCGTTTATCAAGATTTTTATCCTTATCCTTTTTGTCTTTCAAGCGTTCCGCTTTATCGGCTGTCAGAACATAATTCGGATTGCTGGTGAGATATTCCTCTACGATATGTTGTTCATACTCTGATAAAAATGCTAAACAGTATGCAACCTTATCGGGTAACGTATTATCGTCAACCTTCTTAGCAAAGTAGTTAATCAGCTGAGTAAAGCTGATTAACATATATAACTTCTTAACCGATATTCCGAATTCTTCGGCAAGTTCTGTTTTAGTTGATGTTCCGGAGCTACTCATAATATCTGTTCTGTAGCCTTGTTTCTTCCGGCTGTCATTCAGCAATCTGAGTGACCGTGCAAGTTCCATTTTTGTGAATGTGTTCCTTCTTTGAAGATTTGTTATAACCATAATCTCATCAAGAATTTCACGGGGAGTATCTTCTCTTGCGATTCTGCAGGGAAGTTTTTCAAGACCGACCGCTTTTGCGGCTTCAAGCCTTCTGTATCCGGATATGACCTCATACTTACCATAATTTGCGGACTGTGCTATAAGTAACGGCTCAATCACGCCCATTCTATTGATGCTTTCTTTAAAATCATCGGTTACACTTACGGTAAATGTATGTGTGTGATATGGCTCAAGCAGTGATACCGCTATATTTTTAATCTCGTTGAGGAAATATGACAGCAGCTCTTTTGATAACTTGACGCTTTTTACCGTATCTTCGTTTTCATCCTCAATCATATAGCTGTAATCATCTTCAATTTCCACGCCTATATCGTTGCCGTAATATGATCCGCCACCGTCATCTGTATCAGTGATTTTTTTGTTAGGCGGCATTGCAAACGCATTGTCATTTACATTTGTTTCACGTTTTATATTTATCATTTTATTGTAATCCATTATAACCTCCGTTTTGTTATTCGTTTTGTTATTCGGTGAGAGTCGGCAGAGTTGCACTGTCATAAGATACTCTTACTCTCATATAGGTGCGACATCGTGTCGCACCTTTGCAATCAAAGCTCAATTTCATCTTCGCTGTGTTCTAAGTTTTTCATTTGCTGTAATTTGTTCTGTGCCCAAAGCGGTAGATTATCAAAGCTGATGATACCCATTATATCTTGTCTTGTCCATACCTCGTTCTCTCCGCTTGCAATATTCTTAGCATAAACCTTTTGTCCTCTTGAATTGCTCGACGCACCAAATCCACCTGTAATCAAAATAATCTGATTTGCAGAATTTATACAGCCACGTTTTAGTTTTTCCGCTGAGATAACAGCAATTTTGTTGAGTATATTATCCTCATACGATACCGGCTGACAAAGCGATTTTTGTATCGGTAATATATTGCCGAATTTCTTTTCAAGGGTTTCTCTGTTGCGGCAAAATTCCTTTGCAGCATCTGTAATTCTTTCACCGTAAAGCTGTAATATTTCATCATATTTATCACTATACATTATATTTTCGTAATTGCCAAACAACTCATTTGAATGATAGTCTGCAACCATATATTCAAATCCGGGTTTTGCATTTATGTTTTCCCCTATAACGCATTCGCCAGTCAACGTAGTAGTCGATAGAATTATGGTATAATCTCCTGCCATACGCTTACTTTCCATTTCATCAACCTCTTTTCTTTATTTGTAAAGGTGCGACACGATGTCGCACCCTCTCTGTTTTACATTTCCTGTTCTTCCTCGCTGTCAACGTTCTGCTCATCCTGCTGACCGTTCTTTTCGGCTTCAGCTATAAGTCTGTCAACCTCTCTGAGCCTTGCGGATTTTTCGGAAAGTTCCTTTTCTCTTGTCCACGGAGTATGCACAAATTCATTCGCAGTTGCAATGTCACGGTTAATTACTTCAAGGTCGTGCATTGCTTTTTCGTGAACATTGCCGATAGATTTCAGCGTGTTCTCCATTCGGGTAAGGTTTCCAAGCGGGTCCTGTCCGACCTGCCAGGTATAACGTGCTTTTCCTACCATAGTTACATAATAAACGCCATAAGCACCATCGAAAGATACCTTCAAATCATAACCTTTATATGTGCCTATCTTCGGCAAGTCTGTAGAGCCGACGGTCCGTATTGTGTGTAACAATGCGTTTGCGGCATCCTTCTTATCGGTAAAGGTCACTCCGTTTATTGTTATCTCCGTGAATTCCTCGCTGTATTGCTTATAGCTTTCTGCGTCAATAGCAGTGTTAGCAATATACTTTTCTGCGTCGGCTTTACGCTGTGGATATATCTTCAGCAGTTTATCCTCAAGGCTGTATTTTTCTGATAAATAAGCCGACTGCAAGCGTTTCAATTTTGATATGTCAATATCAAGCTCCATACGCTCTTTAATAAGCGGATTGCCTGTGCAAAGTGCCTTGACCTCGCTGTAGTTCAGTACCGCTTCGTCAACATCTTCACAGTTTCTGACCGGTGTCTTGCTGGTCATAATCTGCGATATACCCTTCTGCTTGTTCTCTATAATCTGATAGAGATAAGCGTCAAACGTATCTTTCGTGACGTAACGGTAAATATATACCTTGTCATTCTGATTGCCTTGTCTTATTATTCGTCCTTCTCGCTGTTCAAGGTCGGCAGGACGCCACGGGCAATCAAGATGATGTAATGCTATCAGTTTATCCTGTACATTAGTACCTGCACCGCATTTTGCAGTTGATCCAAGCAACACACGCACATCGCCTTTGCGTATCTTTGCAAAAAGCGTCTGTTTTTTCACATCGGTATTGTAATCGTGTATGTAGGCGATTTCGTTTTCGGGAACACCCTTTGCTATCAGCTTGTCACGGACATCATCGTAAAGGTTGAAACTGCCGTCATTCTTCGGAGTTGAGAAGTCGCAGAAAATCAATTGCGTCAGTCTGTCCTCTGCGGTGTTCTGCCATATATCATAAACTTTGTCAACACAGAGATTTACTTTTGAATTATCCTCGTCCGGCAATAAAGGATTCATAAGTCGCTGATCAAGACCTATCTTTCTGCCGTCCGAAGTTACTTTAAGCATATTGTCCTCTGTAGCGTCTACCATTTTATTATGAATCCTGGTCGCTCTTTCGGACAAACCTTTCATAAGCTCTTTCTGCATATCGGAAGGCTCTGCGGCGATATTTTCAAACACAGCTTCCGGAACGTTGAGTTCAAGGTCATCGGCGGTCTTTATATCCGCACATTCCTTGAATATCGTCATCAGCTCCGGGAGATTATGAAATCTCGCAAACCTTGTACGCATTCTGTATGTGTTTCCTTCGGGGGCGAGTTCCATTGTATTAGTAATATCAGCGTAATTTGCCGCCCAAGCATCAAAATGCTGTAAGCCGAGCCGCTGAAGTGTACCTGCCTGCAAGTACCTCATCATCGTGTATAACTCTGTCATACTGTTCGATACCGGAGTGCCTGTTGCAAAAACCACACCTTTGCCGCCTGTTATCTCATCAAGATATTTACTCTTGTAGTAAAGGTCTGATGATTTTTTTGCTTCCGTCATCTGTATTCCGGCAACATTGCTCATCTTTGTCGGCATATACAGATTTTTGAACATATGGGCTTCATCGATGTATATTCGATCTACACCGAGTTCTTCAAACGTGACTACATCGTCAACTTCGTTATCAGTCAGCTTTTCAAGACGGGTTTCATAATTTTTCTTTGTCTTTTCAAGTTGTTTTACGCTGTATTTCTGCCCATCGTCAAGATAACCTCCTTTCATATCCTGCAGAGCATTTTCAAGCTGACGTATATCTTCTCTGATATATTCTTTCTGACGTTCATACGACAGCGGAATTTTAAGCAACTGTGAGTGTCCTATGATAACCGCATCGTAATCGCCTGTGGCGATTTTAGAGCATAACAGCTTGCGGTTTTTCATCTCAAAATCCTTTTCGGTTGCTACAAGGATATTCGCACCGGGATAAAGCTCCATAAAGTCGCTTGCTATTTGCCCAACTATGTGATTTGGTACACATATAAGGGACTTGTGGCATACGCCGATATATTTGCTTTCCATTGCGGACGCTACCATTTCAAAGGTCTTGCCAGCTCCGACAACGTGTGCAAGCAGTGTGTTTCCGCCGTATAGTGTTCTTGCAAGAGCATTACGCTGATGGTCAAACAGCTTATACTTTTCACTTGCTCCATGAAGTACAAGGTGACTGCCGTCAAATGTTCGAGGTCTTATCGAATTGAAAAGCTCGTTATACTTGTCAACTATATTCTGCCTTCTTTCCGGATCTCTGTATATCCAGTTGGAAAATGCTTCTTTTATAAGTTCCTGCTTTTCCTGTGCCTTTTCGGTCTCCTTTGAATTAAGCACAGATTTCACTTTGCCGTCAACATCAACAACTCTGTCATAAACCTTGACAGTACGCTGATTTAACGTATGCTCGAATATCTGCAATGCGTTCATTCGGCTTGTGCCGAATTCGTTGTTAACCTTGACATTGGACGGCTCAGAGCTTTTATTTGATACGTTGAATTCGCCGGTTACCGGAGAATAGTATGTCTTGATTTTCATTCTCCAGCTTCCGTAAGCGTCAAACGTATCACGGATAAAATCATCGTAATATTTTGTGTCAAGCCAAGTAACACCGATTCGTATATCTATTTCCGACGCTGTAAGCGGTTTAGGCATTACCTTTTCAAGTGCTTCAACATTATGCTGATATTCTTCACTTGTGAGTGCGGCAGTCCTTGCAAATGACAGCTTGTCACGGATATTACCACTGAGGTATTCATCGGCAGTAACGTATATATCAATCTTATCCGGACGAGGTGGGAACGGCGGTACTTTATATATAGCACCTGCGTCTATACAATCCTTTATCGTCTGTTCTTCCGAAAGTCCGCAAAGGCTTGCCATATACGGAATATCAATACAGCCTTTCTCACAAAGAGAAACGCCGATACTTTCAACGGCTGTTGACACACTGACTACCGTCTTTACAGGTCTTACGGTATTCTTTATAAATATATCAGCCTTACCGTTGTATGTGTTATCTGTCTTGTCAAACTTTTCAAGCGAGCGTAACAGATAGTATGAGCTGTCTGCACTGAATGCCGTTTCGTTTGCCTTGCTGTTTATATAGCCGTATTTTTTTACAAAAACGTCATAATGCTCGTTCAACTCCTTGCGTGTACTGTCAATGTATGACTGCTCAAAGCCCCGGAGCTGTTGCTGCAGCAGAGTTCTTGTAATTTCTTTGAGGTCAATCAGAGCAGCTATTCTGTCCGCACTTTTATCGACCTTTGTCATTATGCTGTTTTCACGGTAATACACGTTACCGTTATACAGCGTATATGTGTAGTTATCCACACTTTCATCAGCCGGAATTGTTTCTTTTTTCAGCTCTCCGTACTTGATTTCATCCTGTTGAGGAGTATACGGGTGATATTCGCCGTCTATTCTTGTAACTGCGTTATGCAGGTGCGACACGATGTCGTACCCTTCGGGAGCAACACAGGCTGTTGCTGTTGCGTCACCGTACATACTGTACTCTATGCCTTGTTTCATTTCACCGATTATCATATCGGGATGATTCACAAAGTAGCTGTTCATCGGTATGCCGTTGTCATCTGTGCCTAAGTCAAGCCATTCGCAGTTTTCACTGTTTACCGACTGTATCTTATCCCTTTTCTGCAGAAAGATAATATCCGATGTAACTTCTGTGCCGGCTACGGCTTTGAATGCTGTGTTTGGCAGTCTGACTGCACCGAGAAGCTCGGCACGTTCCGCCATATACTTTCTGAATTTGCTGTTTGACTTATCAAGCGTACCGCTTGTTGTGATAAAGGCGATAACTCCGCCCGGTCTTACCTTGTCAAGCGATTTTGCAAAGAAATAGTCGTGTATGTTCAAATTAAGGCTGTCGTATCGCTTATCGTGTACCTTGAACTGTCCGAAAGGCACATTTGAAATAGCGGCGTCGTAGAAATTATCATTCAATACACGCTTTTCATATGCTCCTTCGGTAATATTTGCCGACTGATACAGCTGTTTTGCTATTCTTGCAGATACGCTGTCAAGCTCTACACCGTACAGCTTTGACTTTTCTCGCATTTCTGACGGCATAGCTCCGAAAAAGTTACCTGTGCCTGCTGAAGGGTCCAGTATATTTCCGCCGTCAAAACCGATACTTTTAAGTCCGTCATAGACCGCACCGATTATTTCGGGGGAAGTATAAAACGCTGTCATTGTGTTTTCTCTTGCCATTGCATACTCATCGGGAGTAAGCAGGTCTGAGATTTCCTTATGCTCATCAGCCCAGGCGTTATTACTTTCGTTAAATGCCGATGAAAGCCCGCCCCAACCGACATACTTCGCAAGCACTTTCTGCTCATCGGGAGTAGCATTTCTGTTTTCGCTTTCGATGGCTTTAAGTGTTTTAATTGCTTCTATGTTATGTCTAAAACGTGATTTTTCACCGCCGAGATCCGAATAATCGTCCGATGATAAGGTATAATCTGAAAGCGTCTTTTCTTTTTCTGACGGCTGTTCTCTGATTATTCCGAGAACCGTTTCAGTATCAAGCACTCTGAATATCGGATAGCGGGATGTTTCAAGCATCGTCATATCCTGTGCCAATACAGTGCCTTCATTTATACTGTCAATCTTGTATTTTCTGTTTTCATATTCAAATTCTTTGCCGATGTATTCTGTGTAATCGGTATGCGGTTCTTTGCTTTCTTTTGGAGTAAGGTCGATTACAATTGATTTTAACTTGACCGGTTCCTCCTGCTTTACCTCATTTTCCACATCCGTCTTTTCGGCTACAAACGACGGCTTTGTATATCTGTCGTTCTTTATTGACTTAAATACCGTTTTTGCACATTCTTCCCACGAAACGTGCTTCTCGTCAGATTTTATGCCGTCAACAGATATTCGGAACACTGCGCCTTTGGCGGATATTGCGTTGAAGTCAAACTCTCCGGACATACAACCGCTGTTTTCGTATATGCTTTTTAGATATGCGGTCTGAGCCTTTGTATCAACGTGAGAAGTAAAATATTCTCTGATTTTACCTTTTGCACCTTCAATATGTCCGTACTTTCTGAAATACATCTCGATATGGTCTGCATTTACATACGGTGTTGCCGGGAACGGAACATATTCCTGTGCTGTGTAGTTGATTTCTTCTTTCAGCAGGTCAGATAGCTCTGCAGATACGGTAACCGGGTTGTACATATAACCGTTAAATCTCTGTACTGAGCGGTCAGCTTGCCATTCATAGGCATAACGCATAAAAGCGTTGGCTGTTTTTTCAAGCCATTCACGGTCATGAAGCAGTTTTTCCGCTATACATCCTATTGTTTCTGATGTATGCGTAAAATCGCTGTCATCAATATCAAGTCTGATATTACTGTCCTTGTTCTGGCCCCGCCATAACTCCCACATACTGTTTGCTGTCTGTTTTGCTTCAATTTCTGTTGATGCGTCAATCACAGTCTGCGGTGCGTAAGTGCCTTCATCAAGCATTTTCTGTATTCTGTCTGTAGCTTCCGTCCAGGATATGCTTTCCGACTTTCCGCCGATTGAGAATACACTGTCAGCGAGCTTATTATGAGCAATTGGACAATAGTATGAAGAACAAAGCTCAATACAAACGGCGCTGATATATTCATCATTAAATCTGAGAACGGTTTTAAAATTATTCCATGATAAAAAATCATAGTCACCCAGATAGCTAAAGGCAACACAACAAAGATAATTTTTTTCAGATGCTTCATATTAATTCACCTCCTGCATAACATAACGGCGTATCTGTTGATATGGGTTAAATATAACCGGAGCATTATACGAGCATAGAGAACTAAGACGAAATTTGACACAATTACAGTAAATGTACTGTCTCTTATACACATCTCCGAGCCCACGAGACGCTCATGAATCTCGTA
>ERZ1027266.776-NODE-776-length-20034-cov-9.591071_pt1 | contig 20034 bp, 19 predicted proteins | sample MGYA00519257_ERZ1027266 | MGnify/ENA primary metagenome ERZ1027266 (study PRJEB26926, sample SAMN06164683) | human gut metagenome | biome: ENVO:00009003; feature: ENVO:2100002; material: ENVO:00002003 | host: Homo sapiens | place: USA | collected 2012 ... | reverse complement strand
TGAAAATTTGTGGCCACGGGACGGTTCTTGCCCTCTACCGCTGCGCTCAAAACGCATTTTCAACAAATGTTTCCGAATTGTTAAGACGCAAAAAAAAATAAGTAGAGGTTGTGCTGCTCATGTAAGGGGACCACCGTTTGCTCCGAACGAAGTTCCTACCCCTGTTTGTGCAGCGGCGTTGTCCAGCTCGCTCACGGAAAGTGTGAGGTCATGGCACGGTATCACGTTCAGACGGCTTATTCAAGATTCAAGGTGCGGTATGAAGAAAGCCGGGCGCAGTGCGGACACTACGTTCTGCTTCTTTCAAGCACGAGAATAACACTTTGAAGTTGTGCAGTCAACAACCGTAAATAAAATTCGGAGATTTGTACAACCACATAAGGTTCTATTTGTAAAAAAAACCGCCCACGCAGCGCAGCGATGGATTTTGTCGGGTGAATCGGCGGCAAAATGGTTCGGTGCGGTTGCGGGGCGGCTGTTTAGCATACTAAAGTGGCCGGGATGGGTAAGAGAATACCATGAGAGGTGGTATTCTGTCAAGCAGGTAACTTGCAATTTAACAGAGACCACAAAGTGTAATCTTTTCTATTGTTAAAGATGCACGAAGATTTTCTGGACCTGTTACAAAAAGCAGCCACCTAGGCAACGCACAGCATTGCTCGCATGGCTGCGGAAACGGGAGGTTTTTACTTATTTTTCAGCTGATCCAGCTTTTTGTAGAGGGCGATCATCTCCTCAACCATCGTCTTGGTCAGCTCGGCGCTCATCAGTTGGTCCTCAGCGTGGGCCAATACCAGGCGAACAGTGGTCTCGACGCCCTGCCCTTCGGCCTCAATCATGGCCGTGTGGGCATGGTGCCCTTCGACAAAGTAGCCGTCGGCTTCTTTGAAGAGCTTTTCGGCTTCGTCGTATTTGCCCTCTTTGGCCTTATAAAGGGCCTCCATGAAGGTGCTCTTGGCGCTGCCCGCCGCAGTGATCAGTTGAAAAACCTGCAGTTCTTCCTGTTCCGTCATTTCTGCCATAGTGATATCTCCTTTGTGCTGTTTTTACGTATTGTTTATGTGAGGTCTTCGCCGTTGGAAGTGATTACCTTTTTATACCAATAGAAACTATCCTTGCGGCTGCGGGCTAGGGTGCCATGGCCCTCATCGTCCCGGTCTACATAGATGAAGCCGTAGCGCTTTTTCATCTCGCCGGTGCCGGCCGAGACCAGATCGATGCAGCCCCAAGGGGTATAACCCATCAGAGGGATGCCGTCTTCCTCCACCGCGGCTTTGAAGGCCCGAATGTGCTCTCGCAGGTATTCGATGCGGTAACTGTCGTGGATGGAACCGTCCGTCTCAACGGTGTCCGTTGCGCCCAGGCCATTCTCCACAATGAACAGCGGCTTCTGGTAGCGGCCGTAGAGCAGCCGCAGCGTCAGCCGCAGGCCCATCGGATCCACCTGCCAGCCCCACTCGCTGGAGGGCAGGTAGGGGTTGACCACGCCAGCCACCACATTGCCTTTGGCCTGGCCTGCCTCGGTGGGACGGCCTGCCTGCACCATCGACATATAGTAGCTGAAGCCGATGTAATCCACCGTACCGCGGCGCAGCAGGTCGAGGTCGCCCGGCTCCATCTGGATAGCTATGCCGTGGCGCTCCAGATTTTTCAGCAGGTGGGGCGGATATTCGCCGCGGGACTGCACGTCGGCGAAGGCCAGCATGGTGGACATCATGTCGTCAGCGGCCTTAGCGTCCAGTGGGTGACAGGTTTCGGGGTAGACCACGCCGAACAGGGTCATGCAGCCGATTTTGTTCTCCGGATCGATCTGGTGGCCCAGCAGCACCGCTTTGGCGCTGGCTACAAACTGGTGATGGGCTGCCTGGTAGATGACTTGCTCCCGATTTTCGCCGGGAGTGATCAATAGGCCGGCCGGGTTCCAGGGGCCAAATTCGATGGCGTTGATCTCGTTGAAGGTCATCCAGTATTTGACCTTGCCTTTGTATTCGGTGAAGATGGTGCGGCAGTAGCGCTCGAAGAAATCCACCAGCTTGCGGCTGCGCCATGCGCCGTATTTCTGCACGAGGCCGAGGGGCATCTCGTAGTGGCTGATGGTCACCACCGGCTCAATGCCGTACTTATGACACTCGTCAAACAGGTCATGGTAGAATCGGAGGCCGGCGGGGTTGGGAGAGGGTTCGTCCCCCTGAGGGAAGATGCGGCTCCACGCAATAGAAGTACGGAAGCACTTGAATCCCATCTCGGCAAAGAGCTTGATATCCTCCTTGTAGCGGTGGTAGAAGTCGATCCCTTCGTGGTTAGGGTAGTAGAGGCCATCCACCACACCGTCGGTGATCTGGCGCTTTTTGTCCTTGCTGCCGATGGTCATCACGTCGGCGATATTTAGACCCTTTCCGTCCTCGCGGTAAGCGCCCTCGCACTGGTTGGCGGCCACCGCGCCGCCCCACAAAAAGTCTTTGGGAAGGCTCATGGATTTTGCTCTCCTTTCGTTTTCGGCTTATTCTTGGAACAGTTTCATAAAATGGAGATACTGCCGCCGACTGATGATCCGCTTGACCCGCACTTCGTCGGTGATCAGGGCGGTGGTCAGCTGGTAAAACTTCTGGGTTTGGGCCGAGGCGGAGTCATAGATAGCCACTAGGATCACAAGCTGGACCTTGTTGACCGACCAGAGGACGGGCTTGTCCAGAATGCCGACGCAGACCACGTTCTCATTGACTAGGTTGTCAGCCGGGTGTGGGATGGCCACCAGGTGGCCGAAGTCGGTGCCGCCCATCGCCTCCCGCTCCAGCACCGAGTCACAGAAGCCCTCAGGCAGGGGGTAAACTTTGCCCATCAGCTGACACATCTGCCGGATGACTTCCTCCCGTGTGTTTCCCTGCACATGCGGGAAGAACAGATCGGGCCGATAGTAGTCTTTCAGGAAGTTGACGCTGCCCAGTTCCAGCTGCCTGCGGACCTGCGGCACATCGCTGGCGTCGAGGAAGTTGCCGATCTGGTAGATAGGGACGGCGGTCGCGGTCTGCAGCGGCACGGTAGTAAAGACGTAGTCCACCCGGCTCAAGTCATATCGCTCGAATTCGTACATGCTACACACATCCAGTCGGTCGATGTAGACTCCGAACTCGTTGCGGAAACGGAAGGCCAGCAGTCGGCTGCTAGCCTTGCCCGTCATACAGACCAGAAGGATGTTCTTTTTCTCAATCTGCGCTTTAAGAGATTCCAGTGCCATTTCCAGAATAATGGCAAAGTATCCCGTCTCGGATTCGGGCACTGGCCTGCTATAGAATTTTTCGTACTCAGCCATAGCACGCTGGGCCATCGCAAAGGCGAAGGGGTAGTTCTGCTTGATCTCTTCCAGGATGGGGTTCTCCATCTGGATGCCGTACTTCATCCGTATGTTGAAGGTGACGATGTGGTTGTACAGCGAGATGCGGACGTTGAGATTATCGCGAAAATTAAGGTTGTAGACCCGCTGCACGCAATCCAGCAAGATGGTGGTCAGCCGGTTGACGTTTTCCTGGACCACTGGACTGGACTGGGGATGGTAGCCCTCGCCCAAGCTGCGCCGTCCTGCGATGTAAATGGCAATGTACATCGTCTCGGCCGGTTCCGGCGCAATTTCGATGCCCGCCTGACACAGCCTGTCGGCCAGCATCAGAGCGGCCTGGTATTCAGGCATGGCCTGCACCTGGGCCAGCTCGCCGGGCTTGGCGGCAGCTAGGTGGCCCGCGCCGCTGCGCAGGAAGGCTACATACAGATAGATGACGATGTTCTGAAAAGCTGCCTCCGTAAATTTGATCCGCTGGCGTATCATCATGTCCAGCAGAACCTCGCCGATCCTGGGCAGCATCTCGGCCTGGTCACGCTGGTCAGCAAAGAGGGAGTTTTGAGACTGGACCAGGTAGTCCATATAACAGCGGCGGCGGTCAAATTCACTGCCATGCGCACGCACACCGTAGTGAGGTTTACGCTTCAAGGTAATGTTATACTGCCCCAGAACGAACTCCACCTGCCTCAGCTCGGCCGACAGGGTCTTGCTGGATACATACAACTCCTCGCTGAGGTCATCGAGCTTGAAGTATTCCTCGCCGTCCAAAAAGCAGGCCAGCAGGAAGCGGAAGCGATCCTCTACTGTATTGGGGACGGCGGAGGCCAAAGAGTGCCGGTTTTCGTTGTACCATGTCTCGTAGGCGTTGCGGTCCTCCACTCGGAGGCGGTAGCCGTGGCGTTGGCGCGACTCAACAGTTGCACCGTGACCTTCCAGTTCCGCGCGCAGTTGCCCGATGCGGGTCTGCACAGTACGGCTGCTGGCGCCACTTTTGACAGCCAATGTTTGGGCTGTGAGATAGTCGTTCTCCGACAAAAGAGTGAGCAGGCTCATGAGGTTGCTGTCAAGCATGGCGTTCTTCCTGTTCTTTTTTCACTTCGGCAGCCCGGCGGGCGAAAGTGGTCCGTTCCACGTAGTTGGCAGCCAGCCAATCTTTCAGTTCCTGGCTGCACAGAAAATCGGTCTCCATCGGGCGGATGAAGGTATAGGAAGAATGTTCCAGCAGATACTGGTCCAGCCACCCTGGATGAAAAACCAGCACCGAACACTCTTTGCCGCGCAGCCCGGCCTCGTCCTCAAAAACAAACTTGCGCACATCGTAGAGGCCGCGCTCGTCGAGTCGATAGAAAGCAGAGCACTGGATGCCGTGTTCGACCGACCACTGCGGATCCACCGGGTCGCAGTAGAGCAGGCCATTACGGGCAGCCACATTCTTCAACCCCTGGAAAAAGTTGGGCGACATGACCGCGTGTCCTTCGAAGTAAGCGGGATCCCGCCCGGTGATGGCGCGGAAGCGGTCGAGCTGCGCCTGGATCTCCAGTTCCACTTCCTCCAGAACGATAGTATCCTGTTTTCGGGCGCGTATTTCGCGGCTGGTACAGAATTCGCCGCTGGGCTGTACCAGGGAGGGAATATGGGCCGGGTCGGTCAGCGGCCGTCCCACGCAGATATTGGTGTGCTGGCCCACCTCGACGTCGGTGTCCTTTACTAGCGCATAACCAGCGGCTGCATACGGCATATTGGGCATCAGACCGGTACAGGTGATGACCCCGTCCACGATGGCCTTGCGGATGCCATAATTGACCGCCTCACTGAAACCCAGGTCGTCGGCCCGGAAAATGATTTTCATTTTACCCTGCTCCTTTCGATCACGCACACTCTTTTCTGACACTACCAGTGTACCAGTTCCGCGCCGGTTTTTCCATGAAGTTTTTTGCCGCTGTCAAAGACGAAAGCCGGCCCTGCACATCCTTGGCTTCGTCATTTTTGACAGGAAATGAGAACAGGATTCGTCAGTCTGCACCCAAGCGGCGCGGCTTCACGCCTTGTTTGTCCCCGGCCCATAGCAGAGGGCGAGCTTTGCAAAAAAGTCCTCCAGCAAAAAGCGCACGTCCACTGAATCGTAGACCCGGATGGCCCGTCTGCTCCCAGGCAGATAGCGCCCGCCGTCCGTGAGGACGGGGGCGGGTTCTACGTGAAAATTCTGTCGCCAGTCGCAGCCCAGCAGGGCCGCCACCACCGGCGAATCGCCAAAGTTCCAGCTCTCCCCCTTGCGCAGAGTATACGGCTCGTTGTTGGTGAGGTTATACTGCTCCATCATGTCGTACAGGTAGCGCCCAACTGTTCCGCAGGGGCGGATTTTGTGGGCTATTTCGGCCATCGTCACCTCCACCGTGCCGTAAACATTGACCGGGAGCTGCCAGAGCGCTACCTCGCTGCCAAAGACAGCGCGTGCGGCTGCCAGGTCCTGCTTCATGTTGAAGTCGCAGCCCCCCTTGGGGTAAGGCATACCGCCGATCCAGACCACCGTCATCTTCCCGGCAATGGCCGGGCAGCGGTTGAGAGCAGCGGCCACGTCGGTCAGCGCGCCCTGTACTGTCACATAGAGGGGACGGGGATCGTCACGCTGTGCTTCCTCGATCAGGAAACGGACCCCCTCTGCGTCCGGCGTATCATGCTCACCGGCAAGTGGGGTCGCGCAGCCGCGCAGCATGGGCACGTCAGTCATCCCGGTGGCTTCCATCAGGGCGGTCAGCATTCGGTAGCTGTTCTCCATCGACTGCCGGTCGCCGTGAGTCTTGCCCTCGTAGTGGGCGGCGATCACCCCGCGCACATCGAAGATGGGGGTCAAAAGCTGATGGACAATGGCAAAGGGATCATCCGCCTCGTTGCTGACGTCGCTGGAGATGACAACGCGAATCTGCTTGCCTTGCGGCAGACACAGGCCCATCCGGTCCAAAATTTCTTTGCGTTTCATTGTAATAAGCCCTCACTTTTCAAAATATGATGTTTTACAAGTTGCTACCGTTCCCGGCAATCACATCCCGGTACCACCAGCCGGAATCCTTGACGGTCCGTTTCAGTGTCGGGTAGTCCACATAGATCAGGCCATAGCGGCAGCTGTAGCCCGCCGCCCACTCGAAGTTATCGAACAGGCTCCAGACCGAGTAACCAATCACCGGGATACAGTCCTCGATCGCGTGGGCCACCTCCCGCAGATACCGGTGCAGAAAGTCGATGCGCTGCGGGTCATGGACTTTGCCGTCCAGCATCACATGATCCAGCCCCGAATAGCCGTTTTCGGTGATAAGGATAGGCAGATGATACCGCTCATACCAAAACTTGCTGGCGTAATAGAGCACCTTGGGGGTGATGTTCCAAGCCGTGGCCGTCTGGGGACTGCCCTGGTAGGCGTATTCGTCGTATCGGGACGGGTCAGGCACCAGGTCCACCGTGCCCTGATAGCAGTTGTAGGCGTAAAAGTCCAGCGGCTGGGAGACAAGCGCCCATTCCGCATCGGTCATGGTGTAAAGCAAACCGCCGAATTTATCTGCCGCCCAGTCGGGATAGCGTCCCAAAAAGACGGGGTCTGCCCACCAGGTGTTGGACATGATATAGCCCGGATATTCGGACAGAGATTTTTGCCGGGCTTTCTCCACTTCTTCGGGGGAGTCGTCTTTGGGCAGGCAGCAGTCGCCGGTAGGGGCCATACCCACTTTGGCGCCGGGGCAGTTTTTCCGCAGAATCTTCACCGCCCGGCCATGGGCCAGCAGGATGTTTTTAGTCACCGCCATCATGGCGGCATCGTCGTTGTGCTCAAAGGGGGCGTGGACTCCGGCCACCAGTCCCAGCCCACAGAACATCTGCGGCTCGTTGAAGGTCATCCAGTAGGAGACACGGCCGCTGAGGGCCTTCGAGGCCGCGTCCACATAGTTGGCAAACCATTCGACGATCTCAGGGTTCTTCCAGCCGCCTTTTCGATAGAGAGCAGTGGGAAGGTCCCAGTGATAGAGGGTCACCAGAGGCTGGATGCCGTTTGTCAGCAGCTCGTCACAGAGGTCCTGGTAGAATTTCACCCCTGCCTGATTGACCTGGCCCACCCCCTCGGGCAGAATGCGAGGCCAGCTGATCGAGAAGCGGTAGGCTTTCAGGCCCATCTGTTTCATCAGGGCTACGTCCTCTTTCCAGCGGTGATAAAAGTCGATGGAGGTGTCGGCATTTTCGCTGTGGGCGATGCGGCCAGTGCCGTCATGAACCAGCGTGTCCCAGATGGACTCGCCCTTGCCGTCGGCGTTCCAGCCACCCTCGATCTGGGTGGCCGCAGTGGATGCGCTCCACAAAAAATTTTCAGGAAATTTCGGCATAGTTCTTTCTCCTTTACGGCTTGCTGAGGAAATGCAGCAGCGCCTCTGCCGATGCTTTGGCTCCGCCCAGGGTCTTCATGTCCGCGCTGAATTGCTCCGCCGCAGCCTTGTAGGAGGGCTCAGTGAGAAGCTTCTGGATGGCAGTTTTCAGCGCCTCGCTGGTGATGGCGCTCTTATCCAGAAAGGCAACGCCCAGCCCCAGTTTCTCGATCTGCCGGGCGGTGATGGCCTGCTCCTCCATCTGCGGGATAGCGATCATGGGCACGCCGTAATAAATGGCTTCGCCGGTGCCGCCCATCCCGGCATGGGTGATAAACACCGACGCCTGAGAAAGGATGTCCAGCTGAGGCACCATCTGGCCGACTTCCACATTGGCCGGGATGTCTTTCAGGCTGGCCGGGTCGATGGAGCCGAGGGCGGCAAACACATTGATATCCAGATCCCGGACTGCATCAAACAGGATGGGATAGTATTCGGGCCAGTTGTTGAAGGCGGTGCCCAGGGAGGAATACAGCAGAGGTTTGCCGTTGTCGGGGGCTTTCCAGCTGCCGAAGGCGGTCCGCTTGCCAATCTGAACGCCGGTGAACACAAAACTGTCATCGAAGCTCTCGTAATTGGGCACCAGTTTTTTCTGCATCATGACCAGGTTGAAGTCCCCGTGGCCGTCGAAGATTTCCTTGACGGTCAGCAGGCGGCAGCCATATTTTTCGGCATAGGTCTGGGCCAACTGCGCCGCGGCCTTGCGCAGAGGGTGGTCCGGCGGGCAGTTCTCGAACCCGGCAGCTACCGAGTAGCTGTCGTTGGAGGGGTAGCTGGTGTAGAGCATGACGTTGGCAACCTTGAGGTTGTCCGCCGCGATGGTGCCGGCAATGCCCGCAAAGTCGTGGACGACAGCGTCGGGTTTGTCGTTTTTCAGGGTGTCCAGCACAGTGTCGATGTAGGCTCCTGCCTCGTTTAAGAACAGGAAGGGCACCGCGGCGGCCACTCCGCCGTCATCCTCTTTCTTTTCGCCGTCCTCATTATGCTTGTCGTTTTCCGCCATCCAGGAGGGTACGGCGACGAACTTTGCCCCGGTGGGCTCGATGATAGTGCGGAAGGCTTCGGTGGTGAAATAAGTCACCCGGACGCCTTTCTTCACCAGTTCGGTGACGAGGGCCAGGGTAGGATTGATGTGCCCGAAGGCGCCCAGCGATACGAATGCGATGTGCATGGAAAAGCTCCTTTCAAAATAAGAGGCAGCCATGCAGGCAGCGCACGGCGTCGCTCGCATGGCTGCGATGTAAGGAAGTAGGAAAAAACTATGTGGAAAGACTACGAATCAGTTCTGTTCCGTCTCGGCGGCCTTTTCCGCGTCGATGTATTTCTTATCCTGGATGCGGACAAAGGGCATGAAGATCAGGATGTCGATGATGCAGACCACGACCTCCAGAATGGCGATGGTGAAGCTGCCATTCAGGATACCCGTGACGCCCATCGGGAAGTTAAAGACAGTGACGCCGGCGTATCGAGCGACCAGGCCAGAGGAGCAGGCCAGCCAGCCCAGCAGAACATTGACCATTGGGGAGATGATCCAGGGGATGGCCATAAAGGGGTTCATAACAACGGGAACGCCGAACATTAGCGGCTCAGAGATGCCGAAGAAGGCGGGTGCGATGGAAATTTTGCCGACGGTCTTAAGCTGATTCGACTTGGAGAAGATCAGGACGGCCAGCGCAAAGGCCGGGTAGAGGACGGCAATGGTCATCGAGTAGGAAAAGGCCATACCGATGATGTTGGGAATGGGCTGACCGGCAGCGTAGGCAGCCTGGTTCATACCGTCCAGACCGAACATGATGGGGCCGGTCGCGCTGGTGAGGAAGCCGGGGTGGATGCCGAGGGCCCAGCATACCTGGCCGATGATCTGCAGGATCATTTGAGAGATGACGTTGCTGCCGATCAACGCGGTCAGAGGAATCTGCAGCAGGTTGTACAGGCAATCAAAGATGTTGCCCCAAGGAGTCAGGCTGAACAGACCGCGTAGTACCATGGCGGCGATTACCACGATAAAACCAGGAATCAGGGAGACGAAGGTGTTCGAGACGTAGTCCGGGGTGCCGGCAGGCATCTTGATGACGATGTTGGCGTCCACGATGGCCTTGTACAGCCGAACCGTGAGGAAAGCCAGTAGAAAGCCGACAATCATGCCGGAGGTGCCCATATAGCTGGTGCTGGGGGTAGTGGTGCCGGTATCCAGAGTAGCGGTGGGCAGCAGGGCAATGTAGACCACCAGGGCCAGGATGACAGCCACCTTGTTGGTGATCTTGAGCTTTTCGGCGTAGGCAGAGGCGACGCCGTAGGTAAAGAAGACGCCCAGCATGTTGGTGGTCGCCGACACGACGGCCGCCAGAATGCCGGAAATGCCGGTGGACTGGATGAAGTTTTGCCAGAAATTCACCGGTAGGCCGCTGAACAGGCTGGCGAACGAACCGATGATGACGACGGGCAGCATACTCATGCAGCCCTGCGAGATGGATTGCAGGTAGATATTGCGGCTGACCTTGTCACTGGCAAGCGTCAGCGTCTCGGAGAAGTTTCTCTTTGCCATGATTATTAGACCTCCTCGCCCATCATCTTGCGGGCGGCCTTGAGGACGGCTACGCCGTTCATCATGCCATAGTCTTTCATATCAATGGGGGCGGCGGGGATGCCGGGGCAGGCAGCCTGTACCTCGCCCAGCTTGTGTTTGACCTGAGGTCCGATCAGAATGCAGTCGGCATCGGCAGTCACCTCGCTGGCGGCAGACAGAGCATAGGCCGCAATAGTACAGTCATAACCAATCTTTTTGGCGGCTTCCTTCATCTTTGCCACCATCATGCTGGTGGACATACCATTGCTGCAAAGCAGGATGATCTTCTTCATAATTGATTACCTCCATCAATGAATGATACCGTGCATCCATACAGCCACAGGCTGCTTGAATCCAATACTGTGCGTCCGAGAGCAATATCTACAAAAGATGCTAACGACGAGTTCTTTTGTTTGTGCCCTTTGGACGCATTCAGTGTACCATGTTCCCACAGGAGTGTCCACGAAATAATTTGCGGCAATCAAAAAGGCAAAAGAACTATAAAACAAAGCCTTTTCGTCAATCTGTATGATTTTTATGGTGCTACTTTGGGGGTTTTGACAAGAATTGCTTTATCTGTAGCAGTTTTCTTCTGGATGCTCGCGTTTTCTTCGCTTTTTTAGAAAAATGTCTTGTAATGCCTCATAAAATATGGTATATATTATACGAAATATACTGTGGCTACATTTATCTCCATACAGAGTGAAAGGAGCCCCCACCATGACCGCTGTGATCTATGCCCGCTATTCATCGGATAACCAGCGTGAAGAATCCATTGAAGGCCAGATCCGGGAGTGCACGGCCTATGCGGAAAAGAATGGCATCACCATCGTCAAGCACTACATTGACCGTGCTATCTCTGCCAAGACAGACAACCGCCCGGAGTTTCAGCAGATGATAAAAGACAGCGACAAGAAGCTGTTTGACATCGTTCTGGTCTGGAAACTCGACCGTTTTGCTCGCAACCGCTATGACAGCGCCCGATATAAGACCCAGCTGAAGAAGAACGGCGTCAAGCTCGTTTCGGCAACGGAAATCATCTCTGAAGGGCCGGAGGGCATCATTCTGGAATCGGTGCTGGAAGGTTATGCCGAGTATTACTCCGCTGATCTGTCCGAAAAGGTCATTCGCGGCATGACGGAAAACGCCCTGAAAGGCAAATTTTCTGGCGGTGCTATCCCTTTCGGCTACACCATCAACGCAGACCGCCGCTTTGAAATCGACCCACTCACAGCTCCCTTTGTAGCTGAAGCTTTCCAGCGGTACAATGACGGACAGACGATGCGGGAGATTCGGGATTGGCTCAATGAAAAGGGCATCAAGAATAAGCGCGGTGGGCCAATGACTTTCAATGTCATCCAGCACATGCTGAGCAACCGCCGATATATCGGCGAGTTGAAGTACCGGGACGTCCTGATTCCCGATGCGATTCCACCTATCGTGTCCGTAGAGCTTTTCAACGATGTACAGGAGAAGATGTTGAAAAACAAGAAAGCCCCTGCCCGTAGAAAGGCAGAGGACGACTATCTGCTCACCACCAAGTTGTTCTGCGGCTACTGTGGGGCGTTGATGTTTGGAGAGAGCGGCACGAGCCGGACGGGCGAAGTCCACCGCTATTATAAATGTGCTACTGCCAAAAAGCACAAGGGCTGCAAGAAAAAGACCGTCCGTAAACAGTGGCTGGAAGATCTGGTGGTCAATCAGACCATGCAGCTTGTCAAGGACGATGCCGCTATGGAATCCATCATCGCCAAGGTGATGGAGCTGCAAAACAAAGAAAACACCAACATTCCTCTTTATGAAAAGCAGCTTCGAGATGCAGAATCTGGTATCCAGAATATGCTGAATGCGATTCAGGCCGGCATCCTGACCAGCTCCACCAAGGAACGGCTAGAGCAGCTGGAAGAAACCAAGCGTGAGCTTGAAGCCCGTATTGCGGAAGAAAAGCTGGCAAAGCCGAAAGTGACTGAAGAGTTCATCCGGTTTTGGCTGCTGCGGTTCCGCAAGCTGGATATGAGCCTGAAGGACCAGCGGCAGGCATTGGTGGATACGTTCATCAATGCGATTTACCTGTATGATGATAAGGTTCTCATTACCTTCAACTATAAAGAAGGGACACAGACCGTCACCTTTGGAGAAGCGTCAGAAGTTGCATCCGAGGGAAATGGTTCGGATTTGGATTGCATTCCTGCACCATGGCGAGTGTTCTTATAGCATTTGAAACGCTGTAAGAACACTCGTCTTTTTTTGTTGTTTTCATCCGGCGATGGTGGATGGGGCGTAGTTGACGACTACGCCCTTTCTTGTGTTTACGGACACCTCCGGGGCGGGCAGCGGGATGAGGTCGGGGATCTCGATGGCGCCCACGCAGTTGTAGTGGATACGGAGCCTCTGCTCCCACACCCCATCTACCTTCTCGGCGTTGAATACCTCGATTTTCTCGATGAGCTCGTTGAGCATTCTGGGCGTCAGCTTGCGGGCGCGGGTGTATTTGCGGACCAGGGAGATGAACATATCCGTGGTCATGGACTGGCTGTTCTGCTTGTCGATCTCGGCGCGGAGCGCCTTGATCTTCTCCGCCAATTCCTTCTGCTCCTCCTCATACCGCCTCGACATTCTGGCGAAACGGTCATCGGAGAGCTTGCCGGAAACATTGTCCTCATAGATCCTCTCGAACAGGCCATCCAGTTCCTCATCGCGGGCTTGCAGGGCTTTCAGCTCCTTCTCCTTCAGCTTTCGGTCGGTGGCCTCCGCCTGCTGGGAATGGCCGATCACAGCCTTCACAAACTCATCCTCAAACTGGCTGGCAAACTTAGTCAGCCGCCGGATCTCGCCTAACACCACCTGCTCCAGGAAGTCCACACGGACATAATGGGTGGAAGTACAGGTCCCACGGTTGCCCTTGTAGTTGGAGCAGTTAAAATACTTGATGTCGGGGTTGCCCTGATTGAAATGAAAGTGCAGATTGTGCCCGCAGTCGGCGCAGACCAGAAGGCCGGAGAACATATTGCGCTCCCCTTCGTGGGTACGGCGCTTGCGGATCTTGCCCCGCTTCTGCTGGACCTGTTCAAAGACCGCCCGCTCAATGATGGGTTCGTGGACGTCCTGGAAGATGACCCAGTTTTCCCGGTCATTGGCAAGCCGCTTTTTGTTCTTGTATGACTTGGAGTAGGTCTTGAAGTTAAGAATATCACCGCAATACTCCTGTAAAGAGAGAATATGAGTGATAGTGGAGCTGTTCCACATATACGGCCCGCGGAGTTTGCTTTTCCCAGGACGATTGACGCCCTTTTCACGCCAATAGGCGATGGGGGTAAGGATTTTCTCCTCGGAGAATATTGTGGCGATCTGCTCCGTTCCATAGCCATCCAAAGTCATTCGGAATACGCGGCGGACCACCTGGGCGGCCTCCTCATCCACGATCCACCGTTTGGGATCGTCGGGGTCTTTCTTGTAGCCATAAGGCGGCGGCCCCATCGGTTCGCCGGCGTTGCCCTTGATCTTGTTGCTGATCCGGCGCTTCTTGCTGATGTCGCGGGCGTACCACTCATTGAACAGGTTGCGGATAGGCGCCAGCTCATTCTCGCCCTCGGCGGTGTCGATGTTGTCCGAGACCGCCACCAGGCGGATGTCGTGCTCCGGGAAAAACTCCTCGGTCAGCCGCCCCACCTCAATGTAGTTGCGGCCCAGCCGGGAAAGATCCTTCACAAACACGGCGGCGGCCTTGCCGGCGGCAAGCTGCTCCATCATGTCGTTGAAACCGGGGCGGTCCATCGTGACGCCGGAGATGCCGTCGTCCAGGAAGTGGACCAGATTGGTGTATCCTTTTTCCCTCGCCACCTTGGTCAGCAATTTCTTTTGGTTGCCGATGCTGTAACTCTCGCCCTCCAGGTTGTCATCGCGGGAAAGCCGCTCATAGAGGAACGCGGTCACATCACGGGATTTGCGGTTGTTCGACTGTCTCATTCAGTCCTCCTTCCTCCGGGACAGCCGAATAGCAAATACAACTTGTCTATGTTCATTATACCGCCATCCGCCGTCCCTGTCAGCCGGGTCCGGGAGATTTACTTTGCTTCGCTCTCGGACTTCATCAGCCGCAGAAGGATGCTGCCCAGGGTGTCCGGGCCATCTTGCCGAAAAACAGGTTCAACGACAAACGACCTATTGCCGAAGCGATAGGTCGTCTTTTCATCTAATGATTTATTGGATGTGCCGGTCTTGCCGGCAGCAGTTTTTTCTTGCATAGAATGACCCCCTTTCGCAAGAAAGATCAATACGAAAGAGGCAGAAAACGGATGGCTGCTGGCACAGCTCCACGGGAATTTCACCCCGGCCCATGCTGATGGGTGCGGCGCACGATGCTTTGCGGGCGTCCAATGCGCGAGTCTCATTATCCTGCCTGCGCGTCCTCGCCTACAGGCTGCCACACCTGTTTTGCGGCCTGGTGTTCATCGCTCTCCTGTTTGGTAGGGGTCCCGTCCTGCGGACTTGCAACAGGGTCATGGCGCACCGGCCGACTGGCTCCACGCAGACAGATCGTATCCGTCTGCCTTATGCTGCGCCGGAGGCCTCCCGCCGGGCTTTCTTTGTCAAGGAACTTTCGTCTTGGCTGTCGGATCGCCGGGGCAAGGAAAGGGAGCCGTGAAACTTGTCCCGGGCGATTTTAGACCGGCAGTACCTTGAAACCTGTTACGATGCTATGGATCAGCTTCGTTTCCAGCCTGAGCCGCATATCTTCATCCACATACAGGTACTCGTTCCCATACTCGTCCTTCACAGGCTTGGTGGCAAGAGCTCGGATGTACTTCTGATAGTGAGTGACCACGGCGGCAAGGGCGTTCTCGTCGCCGTTCACGGCTGCCAGGATCACCGGCACCGGGATCGGCTTCACTTGTCCGGCCATTCAAATCCCTCCTTCATCAGATACTCGCGCAATTCTTTCAGTGTAACGAGCCGCCGCTTGGATACGGTCTGATGGACGATGTTCAGCTTCTCGCTGATTTCACGGTCCGTCATGCCCAGGAAGTAGGACAGCAGGATCACATCCCGTTTGCCCTCCGGCAGCTGCGCCAAGGCGTCAGCCAGAAGATCGCCGGCCACGACTACCGGAAGTCCCAGCACTTCAAAGACATGCTCGCCCATAAAGTGCTTGTCCCACACGGCGGTCTGTTCCAGTTCAGAGGCGGTCAGCTCTCCAAAGGATTTTTCCTGGGATTGGAGACTGGCAAGCTCGCGCTGGATGTACCGGGCCTCATTCTTCAAAACCCTGACACAGAAAGCGCCAAACTGATTTTGAATACGCTGCTCATAGGAGTCTTTCATTTTCTCACCTCCCTTCGCGCCGCACGGGTGCGGGGTGGTGATCTCCTCCCTTTCGCCTCAGTAATGCAAGGTTTGCGATTTTGGCAACCGCGAGCGGGAAGAAATTTTTATGAAAGGCTCCGCTGTATGGCGAAGGCTCGCATAAACAGAAAAAAGCGCCCATCCGCCAAATGCGGACAAGCGCAAAGGAATTAGCAAAAGTATTTACATGATTTGTTTGTTCATCTTCATGGTCGGAATATCCCGATGGCGAATAATAGCTTTTTTTGACCGAAAAGTATTATGTGGATTGTTACAAATTAAAATGGACACGGCGATACCTCCTGGATACCGCCGTGTCCTTGAAAAAGGGCGACTTTAACACACCCCCCGTATTCTCTCCTTTGAAAAAGAAAACGGCGGCTTTGATTTTGATATTTCAAGGCCGCTGTTCTCTAACTTCGCGCAAATCTGCTGTTAGCGGCTCTGTGCGAATGATTTATGAAACCTGGTGCTTTGCAAATACGCGGCGAGAGATAACTGCGCCAATTCCTAAAAAGAGCAATGCTGTCGGGATTGCCCACACCGCATACAGCATACCGTTATTCATTTGCTCCACTGATAAAAGCGAAACGGCTTGCACATGATACAAGGGTAAAAGCCCAATCAAGCGGAACAACGGATTTGCTTCTGTGATCGGCAGCAAAACCGGAAAAAGGAAAATTGCCATAGACGCAACGAAAGCTACAATCTGATTTTTACTGATTGCAGATATAAGCAGCGTAATTCCCGTTACACTGAGAGTACAGGTAAACGCCAAAAGGATTTGATATTTTAGTAATGTTCCACAAGTGATATTGAAAGGAATGAACCCCTCTACATAGTCGCTGGGAGCGAATAGAATACTACAATCCAGCCCTTCCGTTCCGTAAAAGATAAGAGCAAGAAGCAAGTTAAAAGCCGCAACCAGCGCGGTAGTGAGAATGGCGGTGAGAATACCTGCTGCTACCTTTGCAGTAGCGCATTTGGTTTTGCCGTATTTGCTTGTCAATATGATATTGTCAACGCCTTCATACTCGCCGGAGAAAATCGGAGCAAGCATGATGATAACCGCAAGAGCAAGTGCGATAAAAACTCGCACCATGTTTTTACTTGTTGAAAGCCAACCATCTACATAGCCAATTTTGATTTCTTCATTACCGAACACATCCGAAACACTTAATCCGTTCCAATTTCCCTCTTTATCAGAAAATCGGGAAAAGGCGGCGGATTGTGTAGCGTTTTGATACAGGTACATCGCATTGAGACCATGCAGATCATGGGTCGGCGCAAAGTCATTCATCATTTGTTGTACTTTTTCGTCGGTCAATATCCCCTCGTATTTCGCGGCAATTCCCTTGTCGATTTCTACTGCCGTTTTACCTGAACCTTCCGCACTTACACCGTCAAAAGCATATTTGTTTTGATAGGTAGAAAAGGAAATCAAGACGGAAAACAGAAGTATTCCGACCAGAGCAATCAAAGATAAACGCTTTGAAAATACTTTCCGCAGTTCAAAAAGAATTAGTTTTTTCATTCTTCACAACCCCCTTTGAAATAGAACAGGTACAAATCTTCCAAAGTAGGCTGCACCCTTACCGCATTTTCCATAGGCGGACGGTCTCCAATAATCCGCAAGATCGTCTGGTTTCCGCTGATGTTCCGCAGATTACTTGTATTGTAGGCAGCCGCGTATTTTTCCGCATAGGCAGTCGGAACCGTACATTCCCATACTTGACCGTCGATTTCAGCAGTGATCTCCTGCGGATTTCCAAAATGAATGATTTGCCCGGACTTCATCATAATGATTTCCTCCGCGATAAACTCCACATCGGAAACAATATGCGTAGACAGGATTACAATGCGGTCTTTGGAAAAGGCACTAATCAAATTGCGGAAACGGACGCGCTCTTTCGGGTCAAGCCCCGCTGTCGGCTCGTCTAAAATCAAAATGCGGGGATCATTGAGCATGGCTTGTGCAATCCCTAAACGCTGTTTCATGCCTCCGGAAAAGGTTTTGATTTTATGCTTACTTTCCCTCGATAAATCTACCGCTTCCAGCAGCTCCTTTGACTTCTTTCGCGCCGCCTTCTCATCCAAGCCTTTTAGGGCAGAAACATAGAGCAGAAAGTCAAACGCTGAAAAATCCGGGTAATATCCGAAGTGCTGGGGCAAGTAGCCCAAAAGATTGCGATAGCGTTCACCCAGCTCAACAATGTTTTTTCCGTTCAGCAGAATTTTCCCGGAAGTAGGATTTTGGATATTGCAGAGCAGACGCATAAGCGTTGTTTTTCCTGCGCCATTTGCGCCCAGCAAGCCGTAGACACCATTGGTCAGGGTAATATTCAAACTGTCTACGGCGGTTTTGGAACCAAACTTTTTTGTCAGTCCAACTATTTTTAATTCCATAACAAAGCTCCTTTCTCCATAGGGAGCAATAAAATACTCTCCATGTGTTTTCATGGAGAGTATAGCGGGGAAATATCTACTTTTTATCTACAAAGCGGGAGATTTGAAGTAGGCGGATACTTTTGCCCCGGTTGTAGTATTTTCGATCTTCAAATAGCCGTTGTGGTGTTCACAAAGCAGCTTGCAAATATATAGCCCAAGCCCAAAATGCTCGGAATGGTTGTTTTCCTCTGTGTAATATGGGCTGGTGGCTTTTTGCAGACCAGTTTTGTCGAACCCCTTTCCATCATCTGATACGGAAAGCAGCAGACCGTTGTCACGCAAGACGAAAGATATTGTTACCGTAGTCCGGGCATACCGAACCGCGTTGGAGATCAGGTTATTACACACTTGTGAAACAAAGGCCCCATCAAGGGATAACTGCGAAACAGGTATGTCGTTTTGTAAAATCAAATCTTTTCCGTTTTTCGCACATACGATTTTTGCGCTGTCATACAAAGAAGATGCCAACGGTTGCAAGTCAATCAGCTTGTACTCCGGCTGCGTATCTTCCATACGCCTAATGTTGCTCATGCTGCTTACATAGTTTTCCATACGGGAGATATGCTTTCCCATTGTGGCGGCGGTTTCCCTCGTTTGGGAATTGTCGCTGGCTTGCAGCATTTCATTATAGCCTTTTAGTACCGTCAGAGGGGTACGCAAATCGTGAGCAAAAGCGGCGTTGAGTGCTTTTCGTTCTTCAACTTGCCGCCACATTTTAGAGAAATTGTCCGCAAGGGTTGTCCGCATGATTTCAAAGGACGCGCAAAGCTGTCCCAATTCATCGTTGTTATCATAGTCGATTGAAAAGTCCAAGTCATTGTTCGCTATTTTTTCAGAAGCAGTCTGCAGTTCCGCAAGCGGCTTTTTCAGCCTGTTTCTGTAAAACAGCAGCGCAGCGGCGATAATACAGAATGCGGAGTAAATGGGTGCAGCAATTACGGGAAGCATCTCCAGTATAGCGATTGTGTGCTCGTCCTGTTTGGACGTTGGGGCAAGTTCAGTCCCAATGTAAGCTCCCTCGCCCAATTGTTCCCCCTGTTCATTTGTCAAATAATATTTTTCGCCGGACGGAGGATAAGATGATCTAATATCTTCAGCAGCACTGCCGCAAATAAAAAAAGTGGCTACGGAAAGAAAAACTGCGAGTACAACAAAAGCAATTACATAGAGAATAAGGCTTTTTCGGAGAGATAAATTATGCCTACGGCAGTTTATTTGACCCATTTGTATCCACACCCCCAAACCGTTTCAATATATATGCGGTCAGTATATGCCGCGATTTTGGACCGTATTCTGCGGATATGCTCTGCCACAACACTGCTGTCCCCCTCGCCGTCATATCCCCAAATACGCTCATAAATCCTCTCTTTATCAAAGACTTGGCCCGGATTTTGAGAAAGCAGCTCCACAATATCAAATTCCTTTTTGGCAAGCCCCACACGCTTACCACCAAAGAACAGACAACGCTCTGAATAGTCAATCGTTAGATCGCCAGCGAACTTGATCTGTGCTTCAAAATTATGTCGTGCTTCCCGGCGTAAATGAGCGCGTACTCGCGCTTCAAGCTCTACGAGGGAAAAGGGCTTTACAATATAATCATCACCGCCAACAGCAAAGCCGTTTACCTTATCTGTATCTTCGATTCGGGCAGTCAGAAAAAGGATCGGGCAGGATATGTAATCGCGGATACGCTTGCAAACTTCTAACCCGTCTGTTCCGGGCATATTGATGTCAAGCAAAATAATGTCCGGTTGTTTTTCCACTTGCTTTAGTGCTTCTGCACCATTGAAAGCGGACAGGACACGAAAGCCCTTGCTTTCAAAAAAGCTGCCGAGCATAGAAACAATATCGCTTTCATCGTCGGCAATCAAGATTCTGTATGACACACCTAACACCTCCTGTCTCTTATACACATCTCCGAGCCCACGAGACGCTCATGA
>ERZ1027266.775-NODE-775-length-20035-cov-6.760460_pt1 | contig 20035 bp, 17 predicted proteins | sample MGYA00519257_ERZ1027266 | MGnify/ENA primary metagenome ERZ1027266 (study PRJEB26926, sample SAMN06164683) | human gut metagenome | biome: ENVO:00009003; feature: ENVO:2100002; material: ENVO:00002003 | host: Homo sapiens | place: USA | collected 2012 ... | reverse complement strand
CAGAGGGCCAGGGATTCGAGTTCCCTCGAGCGCACCAAAATCCCACGAAGAATCGCAAGATTCCTCGTGGGATTTTCTTTTTGTACGCCATTTGCACGGTCTCTGCACGGTTTTTGCACGGTCCGTATTTTTCGTGTCAGATAGAGTAAGTCCGTGAATTACTCTGCAATTCGTGCTATTTTTTGCAATTCAGGTCAGCAGAGCCAGGCGAAGCTGCGCTTTTACGGCAGGGTCTGCGTCCTTCAGAAGCTCCAACAGTGCCGACACGGAGATGGTCGGTTCTGCTTCAACCGGGGCAGCCTGCACAGGTGTTGTTCCCTGTACGGCTTTCACATCACCGCCGGAGATCATCAGTTGGTAAGCAGAGCGCAGGCTGCGCGATGGAATCGCTGAATAGCACAAAAGCATGTTGGAGTCCAGATGTGAAAAAACGGTAACGCAGATAAAATCCACTTTACCGTTTTATAGCAATTCAACTTCTTCATGCAACAGCAATAGCGTTGAATTGCATATCGTAAATTGCTGTTTTAACGTTCCACTACTTTCTTGCCTTGCGATCAAGAAAGCACGTCTGCTAAACGCTCTACATTGAAAATATAATCGTACACTGCTATAATAAAATTGTGATATTATCACCAAAAATTCAAGATGCAAAGCGTTTGCGATTGGCAAACATTCAGGAGGAACGCATGGTAACAGGAGCCATTAAAAATAAGGTAGACAAAATCTGGACGGACATCTGGGCAGGCGGCATCACTAATCCGCTGACCGTCATTGAACAGCTGACCTATCTCATGTTCATCCGGTCACTGGACGAGAAAGAGCTTGCCACCGAAGATTTTGAGAACATGGCGGGCGAAAAGATGGAGCACATCTTCCCGGCCAGCGCGGCAGGGCAGTCCATGCGGTGGAGCCGCTTCAAGGATAAAGATTCCCGCGAGATTTTCCTGACCATGCAGCAGCGGGTGTTCCCTGCCATCAAAAAGATGAAATATGGCCGTCTGCCGGACTTTGACGCAAACGGCGAGCTGGTGGAGATTGCAGACGACCCCACCCGCCCGGACGAGGGCAACACCGCCTTTGCGCGGTACATGGACGATGCCATGTTCCTGATTCCCACGCCGCAGGTGCTGCAAAAGATCATCACCGGGCTGGAGGATCTCTACACCCACGACATTGCCGACCTTGATATGCAGGGCGACCTGTACGAGTATATGCTGGGAAAACTGGCAACGGCGGGTCGGAACGGCCAGTTCCGCACGCCTCTGCATATCATTGATATGATGGTGGAGCTGGTGCAGCCCACGCCGGACGATTTCATCTGTGACCCGGCCTGCGGTACGGCAGGTTTTCTGGTGTCCAGCGCAAAATATGTTCGCAAGCACTATGGGGACGATATGACTCCGGAACAGTGGCAGCATTTTGCCGGGCCGATGTTTGCAGGCTTTGACATGGACCGCACCATGCTGCGCATTTCGGCCATGAACCTGATGCTCCACTCCATCACGAACCCGGATATCGACTACAAGGACAGCGTGTCGAAGCAAAACTCCATTTGCAGCAAGTATACCGTCTGCCTTGCAAACCCGCCGTTCAAGGGCACCGTGGATGCCGAGAGCATCAACGACGACCTGAAAGCCGTCACCAACACCAAAAAGACAGAATTGCTTTTCCTTGCGCTCTTCCTGCGGATGCTCAAAACCGGCGGACGCTGCGCCTGCATTGTGCCGGACGGCGTTTTGTTCGGTTCCAGCAAGGCGCACCAGAGCATCCGAAAAGAACTGATTGAAAACCACCAGCTGCGGGCGGTCATTTCCATGCCCTCCGGCGTGTTCAAGCCCTACGCAGGCGTGTCCACAGCGGTGCTGGTGTTTACCAAGACCGGCGCGGGCGGCACCGATAAGGTGTGGTTCTACGATATGAAAGCCGACGGTTTCTCGCTGGACGACAAGCGCACCGAGGTGAAGGAAAACGACATCCCGGACATCATCGCCCGGTTCCATAACCTTGATGCCGAAACTGACCGCAAGCGCACCGAGCAGAGTTTCTTTGTGCCCAAAGCGGAAATTGCCGCCAATGGGTACGATTTATCCATCAATAAGTACAAAGAGACCGAGTATGTGCCGGTGGAGTATCCCTCGACCACGGAAATCCTTGCCGACCTGCATGAGCTGGAAATGGAGATCACTAAGGGTCTGGCAGAGTTGGAGGAGATGGTGTGATGGCGAAAATCGGAGATGTGTGTGCTTCCAAAATTGATACACTCAACGCCGCATACAACGGAAAAATAGATTATATCGATATTTCCGCGGTTGACAACGATAAAAAGAAAATCACAAATACAGAGACACTACAGATAAAAGAGGCCCCCAGTAGGGCCAGACAGCTAGTTGAGTGCGATGACATAATAGTGTCATTAGTTCGACCCAATTTGAATGCAGTTGCTGTTGTTGAAAATTCAAGTGAAAATTTGCAAGTGGCATCTACAGGATACTGCGTTCTGCGTTGTAATCAAGCAGTGTACAGTCGATATCTTTTCTATTTCTGTCAGTCCGAAACTTTTATAAATAGAATGACTGCGCAAGCAACAGGAGCAAGTTATCCAGCCGTAAGCAATTCTATTGTGAAAAACTGTGAAATTCCACTGCCGGAACGGAACAAACAAAAAGAAATCGCTGACATCCTCGATAAAGTAACAGGTTTGATTTCTCTCCGTAAGCAGCAACTTGCTAAACTGGACGAGCTGGTAAAGGCGCGGTTTGTGGAGATGTTTGGAGACCCAGTAAAGAATACTATGAATTGGGAAATAAAGCCTTTATCGGAGTTAGGGGAGCTTAATCGAGGAGTATCTAAAGCGCGTCCAAGAAATTCTCCTGAGTTACTTGGCGGGCCATATCCGTTAATTCAAACAGGCGAAGTTGCCAATGCTAAGACATATATCACATCGTTTAACAGTACCTATTCCGAAAAAGGACTTGCTCAAAGCAAAATGTGGCCTAAGGGGACGCTATGCATCACCATTGCGGCAAATATAGCACAGACAAGTATTTTGACTTTTGATGCGTGCTTTCCAGATAGTGTTGTTGGTTTTATTTCCAGAAACATGACGAATGAGCTTTTCATCCACTACTGGTTTTCATTTTTTCAAAAGATTTTGGATGAACAAGCACCTCAAGTTGCACAGAAAAATATCAATCTTAAGATTTTAAGTGAACTAAATGTTATTGTACCGCCGCTTTCCCTCCAAAATCGCTTTGCTGCCTTTGTGGAGCGTGTAGACCAGCAGAAGCAGACTATACAGCAAAGCCTTGAGAAACTGGAACTGATGAAAAAAGCACTGATGCAGGAATATTTTGGGTAACTCCCTCAGCCGCCTGACGGCGACAGCCCCCTCAGAGAGGGAGCCTTAACGTGGCCGCAAGGCAAAAGCCTTCCTCTTTGAGGAAGGTGGCACGGCGCAGCCGTGACGGAAGGAGTGGGGTTAGAAAGCAGTCCTCATTAAGCACAAGTGCTCAAAAAGAAGCAAATTGAGAGAATGTTTCGTGCAAATGGCAAACTTTTCGGCTTTTTATGGTATAATAAGGAAAATTCGGAAGATTAACCACACGAATTCAAATCAGAGAGGAGCACAGCTATGAACCAGTTTTATAATCAGATGTTTAATCCGACCTATGTGAATCAGAGCTTTTATCAATCGATTCCATCGCAGACGATGTGGCAGTATCAGCAAGACCAAAATGCAGAGGTTCAAAAGGCTGTAAAAGCTACGCGTGATCTGTGTGAAGCTGTAAATAAGTTGGATGCGGAACATCAGCAGCAGGCGTTTTATGCCTGTTTGACGGTACTGGCCGGGGAGCTTGGATGGAATCAATAAAATGCCAAGAGAAAGGGCGAAGTATAATGAGCGACTATACTGTCTATATTGACGAAGCGGGCGATTTGGGCATCGGACGCGGAACCCGATGGTTTGTGCTGTCTGCTGTTATTGTTGCCAAAGAAGATGAATCCGCTATCCGTGAAAAAATGAGACAGATCAAGAACCGTTTGAATGTCAGAGAAATACATCTCCGGAAAATATCGGAGTTTCCCAAAAGGGCTTTTATTGTTCGAGAATTGAACAGTCAAAATTATACGTATATCAATATCCTTGTCGATACAACGAAATTCGACAAAGCGAAAATCCCAGACCCGTTGAAGGCATACAATTATGTTTGTAAATATCTGTTGGAGCGGGTGTCACTGTTTTTGGAAGAACGGGGAAAAGTTGCGGACATTATGCTATCGGCGCGTGGAACTTCAAGGGATGGCGATTTAATAAAGTACATAAAAGAAAAACTTCTGCCTTACGAAAAAAATTCCATCAACTCCGCTGTTTTTAACAAAATAACCGCCAGAGGTGCAGGAGAATGGGAACTTTTGCAACTGGCGGATGTGTGTGCAACAACGATGTTCTTAACGTATGAGGTGAATGGATTCGGTTTTTCCACGCCGTGTTTTTCCACTGCAATGTCAAACCATTTATATCGGTATCGTGGTAGTTTGGAAAATTATGGTATCAAATTCTTTACAAATGATATGAAACCCAATCTGGAGCAGCTAAAAGCAACCAGAGTTTGCAGCAAATAAAAAAGAAAGAACTCCCGGCACGACTACCACATACTCAAGTATGCTGGTGAAACACCCTCGTGTTGTTCCGGCGACGTTCTTTCAATTTCAATATACCTGATTTTGAAAAGAAGTCAATTTGCATTTTGCACAAATATAACGCTAAATATTTGGGCAGAATTGAATTCGACAATATATTGTTGAAAAGGGAACAATTATGTTTGAAAAATAAGCAAAAGGTTTGTTTCTTCTTTTTTGAGCGATATATCGTTTTTTGAAAGGAGCCCTCCCCATGCCCAACTTCTCCTATCTCTCCACCCGCCCCGAATATTCCCTCTTCGCCAATTCTGCCATCGAGGCCGAGAAAGTGTTCTCCACCTCCCCGGCGATGTGCGCGGTGGGGTGTCGGAAGGCGTTGGAGCTGGCGGTGAAGTGGGTGTATGCGGCAGACAAAACCATCACGATGCCCTACAAGGACAACCTGCAATCCTTGTTGCATGAGCCGAGTTTCCGGTTCGCGGTGGATCGCAATGTGTGGAGTGTGCTGCCCAGCATCGTGAAGGCGGGCAATCTGGCGGTACATACAGGGCATAGCGTGTCGGCGGCGGATGCAGTGTTCAGCCTGCGGGGGCTGTTCGACTTCATCCAGTGGGTGGATTACTGCTACGGCACGGACTATGTGGAGCGCTCCTTTGATGAAACAGCCATCCCCGGCGAAAAGGTAACACTGGACGAAAAGAAGATCCGGGAACAGGAAAGTTTACTGTCCCAGAAGGATGCCGAACTGGAAGCGCTGCGCAAGCAGGTGGAGAGCCTTTCGACGGCATACACGGCCAGCAAACAGCAGAACCAGCAGAGCCGCAGTTTCACTGCCGCCGACCTGACCGAGGCCGAGACGCGGCAGAAGATCATCGACATCGACCTCAAGGCCATGGGGTGGAAGTTCACCGGGCCGGACGCCGATGTGCGCACCGAGTACGAAGTGGACAACATGAACGGCGTGCTGGGGCAGAAGGGCTATGCGGACTATGTGCTGATGGGCAAGGACGGCTTGCCGCTGGCGGTCATTGAAGCCAAGCGCAGCACCAAAGACCCCAACATCGGGCGCAAGCAGGCTCAGCTTTATGCAGACTGTCTGGAGCAGAAATTTGGCCGCCGTCCGATGCTGTTTACCACCAACGGCTACACCACCTATTTCTGGGATGAGCAGAGCGGCCCGCAGCGTGCTGTGGGCGGGGTGTTCTGCAAGGACGACTTGCAGAAGCTGATGAACCGCCGCACCGAGAAAAAGCCGCTGGACACCATCGAAATTGACGATAAAATCACCGACCGTTACTACCAGAAAAACGCCATCCGGGCTGTCTGCGCCCACATCGCGCAGGGCTTCCGGCGCAATCTGCTGGTCATGGCAACGGGCACAGGCAAGACCCGCACCGCATCCAGCCTGACCGATGTGCTGAGCCGGGGCGGTCACGTGACCAACGTGCTTTTTCTGGCCGACCGCACCGCGCTGGTCAAGCAGGCAAAGGACGACTTCAAAAAGTATCTGCCCGACCAGTCGCTGTGCAACCTCTGCTCCTCCAAGGACGATAAGGCCGCGCGCATCGTGTTTTCCACCTATCCCACCATGCTCAACGCCATCGACAACGCCAAGACCAAGGACGGCGTGCCGCTGTTTTCCCCTGCGCATTTTGACCTTATCATCGTGGACGAGAGCCACCGCAGCATTTTCAAGAAATACCGCGCCATTTTTGATTATTTCGATGCGGTTCTGGTGGGCTTGACCGCCACCCCGAAAACCGATGTGGACCGCAACACCTACGACTTTTTCGAGATGGAACACGGCATCCCCACCTACGCCTACGATTACGACACGGCGGTCTACACCGACCATGTGCTGGTGCCTTACTACAACTACGAGGTCAAGACGAAATTCACAGAAGAGGGCATCCACTACGACCAGCTTTCACCGGAGGACAAGGCCCGCTACGAGGACGATTTTGCCGAGGACGACACCCTGCCCACCTTCATCCCATCCGAAAAGCTGAATAAGTTCATCTTCAACGCCAACACCGTGGACACGGTGCTGCAAGACCTGATGGAACGCGGCATCCAGACGGCGGGCGGTGACCGCATCGGCAAGACCATCATCTTTGCCCAGAACAAGCGCCATGCGGAGTTTATCCGGGAGCGCTTTGGCAAGCTCTACCCGCAGCTGGAGACCCAATACCCGGGTTTCATCCAGCGGGTGGTCTGCGATGATGCCTATGCGCAGTCCATTATTGACGACTTCAAGCAGCCAGACAAGCCGCCGTTTATTGCGGTCTCGGTGGATATGATGGACACGGGCATCGATGTGCCGGAGTGTGTGAATCTGGTGTTCTTCAAAAAAGTGCGCAGCAAAACGAAGTTCTGGCAGATGATCGGCCGTGGTACGCGGCTCTGCCCATCCCTTGCCTGCGTGGATGCCATCGACGGCGAATATACGGGCAAACGACGGTTTCTGATCTTCGACTACTGCGGCAACTTTGAATTTTTCCGTCAGAAACCCAACGGCTACGAGAGCGCGGACACCAAGAGTCTGTCCGAGAGCATTTTCTGCAAGCAAGTGCGGATCGCCGCCGCGCTGCAGGATGGAGCCTATGGGGACGAAAACTACCAGAACTGGCGCAAGATCTTAACGGAGACCTGCCGTGCCGAAGTGGGAGCGCTGAATCCGGAGCTGGTATCCGTGCGGCTGCACCGACAGGCCGTGGAACACTATCAAAAGCCGGAAGCCTTCGTCAGCCTGACCGAAACGGACAAGGGTACTCTGATGAAAGAGGTGGCACCGCTCATCTCGCTGGACGACAAAGATGAAGCCGCCAAGCGGTTCGATAACTTTGTGTATGGCTTGCTGCTCTGTGAACTGGAAGGTCTGCCGGGGCTGGGCCGCGCCCAGAAACAGCTGCGCAGCACGGCGGCAATGCTGGAAGGAAAAGCTACCATCCCGCAGGTGCAGGCAAAGCTGCCGCTCATCCGGGAGGTGCAGACAGACGAATTTTTGACCTCGCACGATCTGCTCCGCTTTGAGGAAATGCGGCAGGAACTGCGGGAGCTTATCAAGTTTCTGGTGGACGGTGTAGAAGGGCAAAAACCTGTCTACACGGCCCTTGCCGACCCGGTACTGGAACAGACCGAGGGCAAAGCGCTGGATTCCGGCTACGATTTCGGCGAGTACCGGGAACGTGTGAACCGCTACATCATGGAGCACCGCAGCGATACGCTGGCCATCCACAAGCTGACCCAGAACATTCCGCTTTCCAGGGGCGACTATACCGAGCTGGAACATATCTTCACCTGTGAGCTGGGCAGCAAAGAGGACTATGCACGGGAGTTTCGGGATACACCCTTTGGTCTGCTGGTGCGTAAAGTGGCAAAGCTGGACCACGATGCTGCCATGCAGGCATTTTCCAAGTTCATCAATGACGAATCGCTGAATGCAAAGCAGATCGCGTTCGTGCAGAAGGTCATTCATTACATCGAGCAGAACGGTTATGTGGAAAGCAAAGCGGTGCTGATGAAACCACCCTTTGACCAGCCCATCCTGTTTACCCGCCTGTTTGATGGCAAAACAGGGAGTGAACTGATGGATACGATCAATTCGGTGAAAGAGAATGCCACCCATGTGACTGCATAAAGTAGTGGAATGTACTGATAAAAACCGGTATAATTCAGGACTATCGAAAAATGAATATCCTGCAACGCAGTATGGCAAGTCAGGGAATTTTGAACGATACGCAAGGGACTCTGGCTGATTACCTGATGAGCATCGCACAAATTTCCGTGGAGGATGCCGGAGCGATTTATATCGAGTTGAGCAGCATCCGCGGAAATTTTATGGCAAACATCATTCTGCGCATGATTGAAAATTATCACTTCCTGCCCGATATGGCGCAGAAACTGAAAAACAAACAAGCACTGGTGGAAAGCGTAATTGCAAATGAACAGCTGGAGCCTTCCATTACGTCGCCCATCAAAGATGTGTATGATGACCTTGTCAACAGCAAACTGGATATGATCGAGGGCTTCGTGCCGATCTCTGCCATCCAGTATGATGCTAAGATGCAGGAAGCAGAAAGACTTTAAGGGGAGTGCGGCTTGTAGTATTGCTTTAAATTATCGAGTTAATCCGCAGGCTGAATAGATTCACTCGAATCGAACAAAAACGAAAAAATGCCCGCTCACCGTGGAGATCCGGCTCCATCTGTGGGCGGGCATATCCAATAAAACACCAGGATACTATTATGCTTTTCGTACTTCAGCTGGGATCTTGTTCTGGCTCAGATATCCCACAGGGAGGGCGCAGAGGTGGAAACTGCGGCGGCACCTGCGCGCATGGCGGCCATGACGTCGGCTTTGTCCCGCAGCAGGCCGCCTGCAATGACAGGCACCTGTGTGCGGGCGCTGATCTCGGCGATGACCCGGGGCATGATGCCGGGAAGGATCTCGACAAAATCCGGCTTGCCCTGCTCCAGCTGACCGGACAGGCTGGTCAGCGAGAGGGAATCCAGGATGAATGCCCGCTGAACGGTCAGCAGGCCGCGGTGGCGCGCCCGGCGGATCAGGGTCGGGCGGGTGGAGATGATGCCGTCCGGGCGGCACAGGGCGTTGAGGGAGTCCACCGCGATCTCCCGCGACGAAAGGCCGTCCACAAGGTCGATGTGAACCACGGCCAGTTTTCCGGCATCATGTATGCGGTGCACCAGACCGTCTACGGTGAGCAGGGTGCTCGCCAGCAGAAAAACGGCGCTGCAGGGCGAAGCCAGCGCAGCAGTCAGGGCTTCGTCCGTTTTCACGGCGGCGATCACCGGTTCGTTCAGCAGAGTTTCGGCAAGAGGATGCATTGGGTAAGACTCCTTTTTTATCAATTACTTGATTTATATTATTCTACAAAAAAGCCGCCATGTAAATAAGTTACACGGCGGCTGTAATGTAAAATCTAGGTTTTATCAGAATGTGGTTGCAATCAGCTCACCGCCGCCCAGAATGGTAGTAGTATTGGAACAGCTGATCATTACAATAAACATTGCATTTATCAGACCTGCAATGTACGGATTGCGGGTGCGTTTGTAGATGATGCGGGACATGATGGGCGTGACAAACAGAAGAACCATACAGGGGAACAGCCAAATGGGACCAATGCGCTGGCCTTCGGTCAAACCATAAAGCTGATAACCCGTTGCATAGAAGTAGATATATTGACTTGCAACCACAAAAATAGCACCAAGCGCATTAAAGAATGCAAAAATCAAGATGTTGCCATTTTTTCCGCCAATGGTGTTGTAGTTGAAGCAATTTGCCGAGATCGAGTTCATAACGTAGAACAGCAGGAAGAATGGCAGATAGCGAAGTGCGATCAGCACTTTATCAGCGCCGAAGGTTTTGAACGCAACGACATACATCCGATAATCAACTTGGAAGAAATAGTGTGCTGCAAAAACAAGGCCGAACGAAACAACGATCACGATAACAGCGAGGGCAATGGTCTTCCACAGCTGCTCCAGATTCAAATACAGACCCGCTCTTCGAGCACTCCAACCGTGTTTTTTTCCATAAGCACCGTAAAAAACAGCAGAGCAGAATATTGCAAAGATGCCGCAAAGAGCAGCCCATGTACCGATCGTCAGGGGGCCGGTCTGCACAAAGAAGTTTGTTGTCTTTGAGTAAACGGTATTCATGCAGAACAAAAAGCTTGAACCGGAAAAAACTGCACCGATAATCAGCAGAACCCAGTACCATGCCTTGGCTCCGCTGTCCTGCACAGGGGCTGGCTGTACAATTTCACCACTGCGGAGAGCGGAAAATACGGGAGTATCAAGCAGAACCAGCGTGAAACTGACCATGAAGATCAAAAGACCGATCACGCCGAGGCTGTTGAACACCGCTTTAATGGGCCAGATCTGATCGCTGGCAGGCAGGGGCTTTGGAGCGCCGAGCGTTGTATCAAAAAAATCAACGGCATAGCCGACACAAGTAGTAGAAAAAGCAACGAGAGGATGGATCATGTTCGGCCGATAAATCACGCGATAAGCGGTCTTTCCATCAAAATCGCGCGTATAATATTTGCCGCCTTCTGCGATACCGGCAAAGCCGTCCTCATTAAAATTCAGGAATTTTTTAGCACCATCTGTTTCCATGAAGGCTACCGGATTGGTCAGCATATTTCCAGCGTCATTATAGGTTCCAAAGTAAAAGTCATCATGGGTACTGGCAATAATGCCTACACTGCGTGAGCCGTAATCTCCGCTATGATCACCGCCGGTGTCATCCTGCCAGTCACCAGCCTGCTGCAGAACAGCAGCAATCAAAGGAGTTTCCCGGGAATTATCGATCTCTACCGCCATATTAGCAGCTGTACCGCCGCTGGAATGGCCTGTAACGCCAATACGAGCTGTGTCAACGTACGGAAGGCTTGCAATAAGCTGAACTGCACCATCGACGCCCACAGCACCATCGTAAAGTTCTGCAATCGACAGGCTTTCCGAGTCGCCATGACTGTGCAGATCAAGTGCCAGCACCACATATCCCCGGCGAGCCAGCTCAATACTATACAAGTCCTGCATTTCTTTGTTGTTATACCATCCTTCGATTGTAACAACACCCGGCGCCGGTGTGTCTTTGGTTGCATTCTGTGGAATGTAAAGGTATGCGGCCAGCTGGTGTCCAGAGGGACTTTCCCAGCTCATTTCCTTGATCCTGATCCCACCAGAAGTTTGTACAGCGGACGCTACGATGGCACTTACAAGGCAAAGAATCAGTGACAGGCACAACCAGAATTTGCTGTTTTTCAACCTACCTTTTTGATGCGACATGCTTGGGACCTCCTTTTTGAATCTGATTTTTCCGTAATAAAAATGGGGACACACTGCATCTGGACGATACAGTGCATCCCCATCTCACTTCTCTTGGGATGCTTCTAGTATAGCGTTTTGTAACAAAATGTCAATAGAAAATAAACAATTAAAAAATATTTTGTGCGTGAACCATAAAGTCGGGCGAAAACTATCAATGCTCTGCCCAGTCGCAGCTTCGGCCCACAGCCTTGTGCCAGCCGGCCAGCAGACGGGTGCGCTCAGCCTCGTCCATCTGCGGGGCAAAGGTCATATTGCAATGCCACAGGCTGCGGATCTCGTCCCGGTCCTTCCATACGCCGGTGGCAAGGCCCGCCAGATAGGCAGCGCCCAGAGCAGTCGTTTCCCGGATGGCCGGGCGCAGCACGGTCTTGTTCAGGATGTCAGCCTGGAACTGCATCAGGAACTGGTCACGGGAGGCGCCGCCATCCACCTTCAGCGAGGTGATGGGCACGCCGGTGTCCTTTTCCATAGCAGCCACGAGGTCCGCGCTCTGGTAGGCAATGGACTCCTCTGCCGCGCGGATGATGTGGTTCTGGGTGGTGCCGCGAGTGATGCCCACAATGGCACCGCGGGCGTACATATCCCAGTACGGTGCACCCAGACCAGTAAAGGCCGGCACGATGTAAATGCCGCCGTTATCCGGCACCTTCTGGGCATAGTATTCCGCATCGCGGCTCTCCTGGATCATGCGCAGGCCGTCGCGCACCCACTGGATGACGGCACCACCCACAAAGACGCTGCCCTCCAGCGCATACTCCACCTTACCGTTCAGGCTGATGGCGATGGTAGAGATCAGGCCGTTCCGGCTGCGGCAGATGGTGTCGCCGGTGTTCATCAGCAAAAAGCAGCCGGTGCCGTAGGTGTTCTTGGCCTCGCCCTTGCCAAAGCAGCTCTGTCCGAACAGCGCAGCCTGCTGGTCACCGGCAATGCCGGCCACCGGGATCTGCACACCGCACAGATCGGTGGTGCCGTAGACCTCGCTGGAATCGGTGACGCGGGGCAGGATGCAGCGCGGGATATCCAGCGCTTTGAGCAGGGTGTCGTCCCAGTCCAGCGTGCGGATGTTATACAGCATGGTGCGGCTGGCGTTGGTGCGGTCGGTGACATGCACTCTGCCGCCGGTCAGCTTCCAGACCAGCCATGTGTCCACAGTGCCGAACAGGATCTCCCCTGCCTCGGCCCGCTCCCGCGCACCGGGCACATTGTCCAGGATCCACTTGATCTTCGTTGCGGAGAAATAGGCATCAGGCATCAGGCCGGTATTCTCCCGGATGTAGTCTGCCATGCCGGGCTGCTGCAGCAGTTCATCCACCAGCGGAGCCGTGCGGCGGCACTGCCAGACGATGGCGTTATAGATGGGGCGGCCGGTGGCCTTTTCCCACAGGATGGTGGTCTCCCGCTGGTTGGTGATGCCAATGGCGGCAATGTCGTGGGCATCGACACCGCTCTGGGCCACCACCTCGTTCATGACTCCATACTGGGTGGACCAGATCTCCATGGGGTTGTGCTCCACCCAGCCCTGCTGCGGATAGATCTGCTCAAACTCGCGCTGCTGCACCGCAATGATATTCTGCTCATTGTCGAACAGGATGGCACGGCTGCTGGTGGTTCCCTGATCCAGCGCCAGAACATATTTTGTACTCATGCTTTTGCTCCCTCCGTATCGTTTCAGGAGTGTGTATCACAGATTTCGCGTTGCCACAACGTCCACGCCGGTGCCGCACACATCTGCCAGCACCACCTGTCCGGTGCGGACGGGGGCGTGCAGGGTGACGCGGTCCAGCGCAGCCATGACCTCGGTCATCTTCTCTTTGGGCACGGCCTGCGCAGTCTTTACCGGGCAGCGCGGGTACAGCCCGCCCTCCGCCCGCACCGTGCTGGTGATGATGCGAGTGGGATGGGTCAGCTCTTCCCTGCCGTAGGCGGCACCGTTGGGGCAGGCGTTTCCGGTTACATTATAATCATTTTCCGGGTCTACCTGCAAGTGGCAGCCGCAGGGACAGCAGATGCAAATGACTTCTTTGATGCTGCTCATTCTGCAATAACCTCCTCTACCGCAACGGTCAGCGGGCCGTCTGCTTTTTCCAGCAGGACTTTGGGCAGTGCGATGTGTTCCATCTCACCGGGTGCCATGCACTGGCGCTTGAACCGGGCCAGCTGCCTGCCGCCGCAGGTCACGGTGATCTGGCTGGGGCCGTAGTTCTGCCGCACACGGAAGGAAATGTTCACGCTCCTGTCCACATCAGCGGGGCGCACCCGCTGCGGCACGGTGTAGCCCACGCCATTGCCCGGGACAAGGTCAAGCACAACCGTATCGGCGGCTTCGCCCTTCAAAACATAGGCCGCCGCAGAAGCACCGGCAAGGTCGCTTTCGCCCGAAACGAAGTCCACCAGATCATGCACGTGCACCACGTTGCCGCAGGCGAACACGCCGGGGATGCCGGTCTCCATATTCTCGTAGACCACAGCGCCCTTGGTGTGAGGGTCCATGGGGATGCCCGCCTGCCGGGTCAGCTCATTTTCCGGGATCAGGCCGACGCTGAGCAGGATGGTGTCCACATCAAATTCCATCTCGGTGCCCGGGATGGGGCGGCGGTTTTCGTCCACCTTGGCAACGGTGGCCTTTTCCACGCGGGCCTTGCCCTGAATATCCACGATGGTATGGGACAGATACAGGGGGATGTCGAAGTCCTGCAGGCACTGCACGATGTTGCGGGTCAGGCCGCCGGAATACGGCATGACCTCCACACAGGCCAGTACTTTGGCACCTTCCAGTGTCATGCGGCGGGCCATGATCAGGCCGATGTCGCCGCTGCCGAGGATGAGCACCCGCTTGCCTACCAGATAGCCCTCCATGTTGACATAGCGCTGGGCCGCACCGGCGGTGTAGATACCGGCAGGGCGGGTGCCCGGGATGCCGATGGCACCGCGGGTGCGTTCCCGGCAGCCCATGCAGAGGATGATGCTTCTGGCTTCCAAAATCTGATAGCCCTTTTCCCGGCTGACGCAGTGGATCTTTTTGTCCGGGGTGACGTCCAGCACCATCGTGCCCAGCTCCACCCGGACACCGGTGGAGCGCAGCAGTTCAATGCAGCGGCCTGCGTATTCCGGGCCGGTGAGCTGCTCGCCAAAGCGGTGCAGGCCGAAGCCGTTGTGGATGCACTGGTTCAGGATACCGCCCAGCTCGTTGTCGCGCTCTAAGATAAGGATATCGCGCAGACCATGCTGCCATGCGCTGTAAGCTGCGGCAAGGCCTGCAGGGCCGCCGCCGACGATGACCAGATCAATCATGGTGCTCTCCCTCCTGCTTGGTTTCGCACAGTAAGACGTTGGTGCCGGCCTTATCCTGCAGCACGTCCAGCGGACTGATGCCCAGCGTTTTGCTGATCAGCTCCAGCACCCGCGGCCCGCAAAAGCCGCCCTGACAGCGGCCCATACCGGCACCGCAGCGGCGCTTGACACCGTCAATGGTGGTGGCGGGGATCTCTTCGTGCAGAGCATCCAGAATTTCGCCCTCGGTGATCGTCTCACAGCGGCAGATCACGCGGCCATAGGCGGGTTCCTTTGCAATGAGCCGGGCTTTTTCTTCGGGCGGAAGCTCCTTGAAGCGCACCCGGGTGCGGCCATCTCTGTAATCCGCCTTGGGGGCGGGCAGATCGCCGTGAGCTTCCAGAATTTTGACGGCTTCTCTGGCAACGGCCGGTGCACTGGAAAGGCCGGGCGATTTCATGCCCGCCAGATCGATGAAGCCGGGTGCGCCTTCCGCTTCGCCGATAACGAAGTCGCCCGTGTCCACATTGGCACGGACACCCGCAAAATTGCGGATGGACTCGCTGAAGCGGATGTTCGGCACGCTGCGGCGCGCTGCGGCGCTGACGAAGGCCAGCCCGGCGGCGGTACAGGCGGTATCGTCCCCTTCCACGGGGTCGGCGTTCGGGCCGACGATCAGGTTGCCGTGGACGGTGGGGGCCACCAGAACGCCCTTGCCGTTTTCGTTGGGGCACTGGAAGATGACGTGGTGCACACGGCTGCCCTCGGATTTATCCAGCAAGTAGTATTCGCCCCGGGTGGGCTGGATGGTAAATTTGTGGGGTGCGGCCATATCGTGCACGGCCTGCGCCGAGATGCCTGCCGCATTGATGATGTAGCGGGTCTCCACAATTCCGGAGGGGGTGGTCAGCGCCCAGCCGCCGGCGGTCTTTTCGATGCGGGTCACAGGGCAGCTGCGGTGCAGCTCCACGCCGTTGCGCACAGCCACTTCTGCCATTGCCAGCGCAAACTCCCACGGGCTGACGATGGCGGCGCTGGGCGCATACAGCGCGCCAACGACAGTGGGGGCCAGATTCGGTTCCATGGCAAACGTTTCCTCTGCGGAAAGCAGCCGGATGCCCGGCACGCCGTTGGCGATGCCGTTCTCATACAGTTTCTGCAGGTGGGGCAGCTCTTCCGGGCTGAGGGCCAGCACCAGACTGCCGCACTGCAGGTACGGCACATCCAGCCGGGCGCAGATCTCCTTGGCCAGTGCGGACCCCTCCACGTTGAGCCGCGCCATCCGGGTGCCCGGTTCGGGGTCGTAGCCAGCGTGCAGAATGGCACTGTTGGCCTTGGTGGTGCAGTCTGCCACGTCATTTTCAGCCTCGAAAATGGCGGTCTGCAGCGGGTAATGGGACAGCTCATAGGCGGCTGCCGCACCAATGACACCGCAGCCGATAATTGCTACATCCAGCATAAAAACCTCCTGATCGCTCCGTTTGCCGAATAAAAGAAAAAGAGCAGGACAAACAAAAGGGCCTTTCGACTCTCCCCTTGCTTGTTCTGCTCGATCCTCTGAACAAACTTTTATTGTCTTTATGATAATGCGATCTGCACAAGATGTCAAGCGTTTGTTGAAAATTTAAAGCTCATTTTTACCTGTGCAGCTTTTTCCTGCTCTTTGCGGGCGCGGAGGCTTTTGGCAGAGCACGGCCTGCTGCAGCATGGCCTGCAGCGCTGCGCCCGGCCACAAGGCCGGAGCCGAACGCCCAGTGCAGGTTAAAACCGCCGCAGCTGCCTGCGCAGTCCAGCGTTTCGCCCACAAAGTAAAGGCCCGGACAGCCCTTGAACTGGAAGTGCTGATCCACCTCCCGCAGGGCCAGCCCGCCGCCGGTGGTCTGGGCCTGCTTCCAGCTGCAGGGGGTCAGCCCCTCAAAGCGCCAGTGCTTGGCGGTGTGGGCCAGCTTCTGCCACTGTGCGGCGGTGAGCACGGCAGGCGCGTCGCTGTCCTGCAGCCCGGCGGCAGACCACACAATACGGCCCAGCTTCTGGTTCAGCAGGCCCAGCCAGAAGTCAGCGGCGCTGCCCCCTGCCGTCTGGGCGGCGTGGGCCGCAAACAGGCTGGCAAGTGCGGTTTCGTCCACTGCCGGGAAGAGGTCCAGCTCCACAGCAGGAGCCTTGGGGCCGCGGCCCGGGGCCAGCAGGCCGGACAGCTGCATGATGCAGATGCCGGAAAGGCCGTAATCGGTGAACTGTACCTCGCCGTTCTCGCAGGCAAGCACACGGGCACCGTCCAGCAGGGATGCTGCTGCCTTGGCACGGATGCCAGCCAGCGCTTTGCGGGGCTTTGCGCACTGCAGGGCGGTCAGGCAGGGGTACAGCGGCTCCACCCTGCCGCCGCACTGGGCGGCGAACCGGGTGCCAAAGCCGTCGGTGCCGAACTGCGGCCCTGCCTCGCCGCCCATGGCGCAGATGACGGCATCGGCGCGCAGCGTTTCGGCAGAGCCCTCTGCCGTCTCGAACTGCACGGCGTAGCCGCTGCGGCTCTGGCTCAGGGTGCGCACGGTGCAGCCGGTGCGCAGCTGCACATGGTGCTGCGCAAGGTGGTGTTCCAGCAGGGCCAGCACGTCCGCCGCCTGATTGGAGTACGGATACACCCGGCCCGCCTCGTCGGTGCGGGTGTAAAGCCCCAGCGCACGGAACCAGCGCAGCGGGTCGGCGGTATTTACGGCATCCAGCAGCGGACGAAGTGCTGCCGGGTCGGCAGTGAAATACAGCTCCGGCGCAATGCCGGTGTTATCCAGATTGCAACGGCCATTGCCGGTGGCAAGCAGCTTTTTGCCCGGCTTCGGGTTGCGCTCCAGCACAATGACCTGTGCAGCGGGGGCACTTTGTGCCGCCGCAAGCGCGGCTGCAAGACCGGCGGCACCGCCGCCCAGAATGAGGATGTTCGGCATCCGGACACCTGCCTTTCTCAGTAGAATTTTAGGATCTGTCTTCATAAGCGGGGTGCTGTGCTTATGAAAACGGCTTTTTGTATCATTGTAGCAGAACCCTGCCGGAAACGCAACGAAGAGGCAGCTTTCCGTGCAGGTCTTTTTGCGCGGGGGCAGCAGGTATAAATGGCCCGGCCTGACAGATACTAGTGCTGCAGGCATTTTTAAGGAAACGGAGGAGCAAAAACATGAAAGCAACAGGAATCGTGCGCCGCATCGACGAGCTGGGCCGGGTGGTGATCCCAAAGGAGATCCGCCGCACCCAGCGCATCCGCCGCGGCGACCCGCTGGAGATCTTCACCACGGGCGACGGCGAGGTGATCTTTAAAAAGTATTCGCCCATTGGCGAGATGAACACAGTAGCGGCCCAGTATACCGAGGTGCTCAGCAAAAGCTTTGCGCTGACCGCACTGGTGGCCGACCGCGACCGCATCCTTACGGTGAGCGGCAGCGGTCGGCGGGAGCTGGCCGACCGCAGCATCAGCCAGCCGCTGGAAAAGCTGATGGATGGCCGCAGGCTGTACCAGAGCGAGGGCATTGCCGAAAAGTGCATCCTGCCCTGCGAGGGCTCGCCCCGGGTGGTGTTGTGCGCCGCACCCATCATTGCGGCGGGCGATGTGACCGGCGTGGTGGCCCTGCTGACCGAAGACCGCACGGCCATGCCGGATGCCGCCCAGCTCAAGGCCGTGAATGTGGCAGCGGCATTTCTGGCAAGGCAGATGGAAGAGTAAAGAACATGCCGGAGCGCTTTCCTTATAATAAGGAGGGCGCTTTCTTCGTTTATGACAGAATTATGAATCTTTTAAAACATTTTTCCAAGGGGCTTGACAGCACCGGAAAATTGGCTATAATGGTCTTAGCACTCAGGAACAAGGAGTGCTAAACAAACAAAGCGAACGCAAAAAGGAGGCAGGCGCTATGACGATGGATGCACGCAAGCAGCGAGTCTTGCAGGCGATCGTGGCGCTGTATGGTCTCGAAGGCGAGCCCGTTGGCAGCAGCGTGCTGGCAAACTACTTTGACATGGCAGTTTCCAGCGCAACGCTTCGCAATGAGATGGCGGCGCTGACAAAGCTGGGTCTGCTGGAGCAGCCCCACACCAGCGCGGGCCGTGTGCCCAGCGCCAAGGGCTACCGTTACTACCTTGATAATCTGCTGACCGACGATCAGCCGCTGGATCGTGTGAGCCGCGCCCGTGTGGATGCGGTGTTCGCAAGCCTCGACCATGAGCCGGAAAAGCTGGCGCAGGGCGCAGCCCGGGCGCTGGCCGCCATCAGCGGCTGCACCGCCGCCATCAGCACCCCGTGTGCCGAGGATTTGTGCATCGCCCACTATGAAGTGGTTCAGGTGGGCCGCAGCGCAGCGGCTGTGCTGGCCGTTACCACGGCCGGTTACGTTCGTACCCGTGTGGCACGGGTGCGCACCGGTCTTTCCCGCGAGAATGCGGCAGCACTTGCCGCACTGCTGAACCGCAACCTCACCTTTGTAGCGCCGGTGGATCTTTCCACCCGGCTGCTGGCAGAGCTGTGCAGCCAGATCGACCCGGAGCTGGTGCCTGTCATCAGCGCAGCGGCTGCCATCCTGCAGGATTCCGTCAAGCCCCACGTATTTCTGGGCGGCGAGCAGTACCTGCTGGACTGGCCCCAGCTGGACGGCAAGGTGGGCGACATCCTCACCCTGCTGAACGACGAAGAGCAGGCGGCCCGCATCATCGCACCCCCGGCAGACCGCAGTGAGAGCGTGCTGCTGGGCGAGGATCTGGAACCTCAGATCCCCGGCTTGTGCATCGTCAGCGACCGCTACCTGGTAGGCGGCGGGCTGTGGGGTACGGTGGCCCTCATCGGGCCGACCCGGATGCCCTTCCAGAAGCTGATGCCGCTGCTCCACCTCTTCGCCGACGAGCTTGGCGAGGGCATGAGCGGCAAACGAAAAGACACCCCGCAGATGGCCGCACCCCGGCGGACTGTGATATATAAGGAGGATCTGGAATGAGCGAAGAGACCAAAAAGACGGCAGAAGCTCCCGAGCAGGAAGCAAAGGAGACCGAAGCCGCACCTCAGGAAGCGCCCGAGACCGCCGCAGCCCCCGAGAAGGAGGCCGAGGCAGAACCCGCAGACGCCAAGAAGAAAGATGGCTGGTTCAACAAGAAGGCGCGCGAGATGGACGCCGTAAAGGCAAAGCTCGACGCAGCCGAGAAGAACGCCGCACAGGCCAAAGACCAGCTGCTCCGGATGGCAGCGGAGTACGAGAACTACCGCAAGCGCTCCACCCGCGAAGCCGACCAGA
>ERZ1027266.764-NODE-764-length-20256-cov-7.377160_pt1 | contig 20256 bp, 20 predicted proteins | sample MGYA00519257_ERZ1027266 | MGnify/ENA primary metagenome ERZ1027266 (study PRJEB26926, sample SAMN06164683) | human gut metagenome | biome: ENVO:00009003; feature: ENVO:2100002; material: ENVO:00002003 | host: Homo sapiens | place: USA | collected 2012 ... | reverse complement strand
AGATTCATGAGCGTCTCGTGGGCTCGGAGATGTGTATAAGAGACAGGTATTGGCTTATGTAAGTGTTAATTAAAATTGAAATATATTTTTGATATAATGGAGGAATTAAGAAATGAAAGTTATAAAGAATATGCTGTTAGAAATAGTTACATTAATTTTGCTGGTAATAAACCTATATATGTTTTTTATTCAGAGTGGAATTGCGAGGATTCAGCAGACCACACAGGAAGAGTTTGATGCTTTTTGGAGAACACTTTCGATTCTGAGTTTGATTATTCTGATAATCGTTGTTATGGTATATATTGTAAGCGTTAAAGTATTTAAAAGAACAATCGGAAAAACACTTTTAGGAGTAGTTATTCTTCTTACTGTGAATGTGATTATACTGGTACTTACAAATGCAACAACGGTTATTATTTTTGTAGCAGCTGTTTTATACATAGTATATCTGGTTCAGACAATTGTTAATATCAGGAAATTTTAAGCTTTTGTGCTTGACGGCAGATAAACATAGTGCTATTATAGGTGGCAGTTAAATATTTAAAGTCGATGATCAAAAGAGTACTTTCGGAAGGTACATCACAGAGAGCTGGCGGTGGTGGAATGTCAGCATGGAGAGCCGTAAGGAATGGGTTTGTGAGATGCGTAGATGAATTAGCAGTAGTTTACGACGTGGCCTCGCGTTACAGGGGAAGGATATATTAATTGTATCTGATAATGAGTTGAGCATACAGGTGGCATATCCGGTAAGGAGTGTCACCTTTTTTATTAATATTACAAGTATGTTCATAAATAAGGGTGGCACCACGGTAATTCGTCCCTGACAGGAATCTGCAATATGCAGGTTCCTGTCAGGGACATTTTTTGTAAGTAGCGAGTCATGCGAACAAGAATAAAGCTTGCTTTAATTCTTGTTCATATGACGAGCGCCAGTAATGAACAACAAAGGACGAAGTCCGTGAGTTGTGAATTACCAGGGCTTGGGAGTGCCGAAGGCACGGAAAGACCTGGCTTACAAAAAAGTATGTAAGCAGAAAATCTGCGAACAAGAATAAACTAAGCCACACAGATTAGGGAGGAACTATGAAACGAAGATTAAGAGCTTATAAGAAGACGGTAAGTATCGTTAATGAGAAAGCTATTGAATTATACAAAGGACTTGGAATTGAAAAGAAGGGATTTCTTCTTGAAGGAACTGACAAGGAAAGCGGACAGTATACTTTTATGGGAGTTGAACCGAATGAAATAATCCAATCAGATAAGGACAGCCTTGTTATTACAAGAAAAGATGGAAGCAGAGAGGTAAGAGAGGGCAATCCTCTTATAAGACTTAAAGAGTATTTTGATGAATTCGAGATAGTAAAGGATCCGGGAGAACTTGATTTCATCGGAGGTCTTGTTGGAAGCCTTGGATATGATTATATAAGATACACAGAAGTCCTTCCTGATGATAATCCTGATGAGATAGGAATTGAGACGATACAGCTTATGCTTGCAGACAAGTTCATTGCTATCAATCATACAGCAGAAACATTCACAGCAGTAGTGCTTGGAGAGGATTCAGAGGAAGGCAGGATTAAGGCTTTAAAGGAAGCGGAGGAGCTTATAAAGACTGCAAGAGAGGGTGTAGATAAGTTTAAGGATGATAAGCCTGATATGTCACTTGATGGTGTAATATTGAAAAAATCGGACACGCTTGAACAATATAGCAAGAAGGTTAATAAGATTAAGAATTACATAAAAGAAGGTCATATATTCCAGACTGTTCTTTCACAGAGATGGACAATAAAGACGGGACAGAGCGGTTTTAATCTCTATGAAAAATTAAGAGAACTTAATCCTTCACCATATATGTATTACTTTAATTTCGGAGATTTTGAGATAATCGGAAGTTCACCGGAAATGATTGTAAAGCAGTCAGACAATAAAGTATATACATGTCCTATAGCGGGCACAAGAAAAAGAGGAGCAACAAAGGAACAGGATATTGCTTTAGAGGAAGAACTTCTTGCAGATGAGAAAGAGAGAGCAGAGCATGTAATGTTAGTTGATCTTGCACGTAACGATATGGGTAGGATAAGTGAGATAGGAACAGTCAAGGTTGACCAGTTCATGAATATCCAGAGATATTCACATGTTATGCATATTGTTTCACTTGTTGAGGGAAGAAAGAATGGAGAATATCATCCACTTGACCTCGTATCATCATTTCTTCCAGCAGGTACATTAAGCGGCGCACCTAAGATAAGAGCAATGGAAATCATAGATGAGCTTGAGACAGTAAGAAGAGGTCTGTATGGAGGAGCTACAGGATACCTTGATTTTGGCGGTAATATGAACTTCTGCATTACAATCAGGACTATGATTAAGAAAGGCGATAAGGTATATCTTCAGGCAGGTGCAGGAATTGTTGCTGATTCAAAGCCTGAGATGGAATATCAGGAGTGCTGCAATAAAGTAATGGCACTTGCAAAGACACTTGTTAAGGAGGAACATTTATGATTCTGCTGATTGATAATTATGACTCATTTACATATAACCTGTATCAGTTTATTGGAATATTTAACAGTGATATTAAGGTTGTAAGAAACGATAAGATAACAATTGATGAGATAGAGGAGCTTGACCCTGAATCAATAGTTGTATCTCCTGGTCCTAAGAGCCCTAAAGATGCTGGAATATGTGTTGATGTAATAAAACATTTTACAGGAAAGAAGCCGATACTTGGCATATGCTTAGGACATCAGTGCATAGGAGAAGCATTTGGCGCGACTGTTTCTTATGCAAAATGTATCATGCATGGTAAACAGTCTGAAATATACCATGATGGAACAGGAATATTTACCGGACTTGATTCACCAGTAAAGGTTGCAAGATATCATTCACTCGCTATAATTGAAAAGACTTTGCCCGACTGCCTGGAGATTATTGCCAAGACACAGGATGGAGAAATAATGGCTGTAAAACATAAGGATTATCCGGTGGTCGGATTGCAGTTCCATCCGGAGTCAATATATACAGAGCATGGCAAGAGAATGATTGAAAATTTCGTTAATGGGGTGATTTAATGATATTAGATGTTATTGTAGAGGATAAGTTAAAAAGACTTCCAGAACACAAGAAAAGAATCAGCGAAGAAGAGATGACAAGACTTGCGATTGAGAGCCATAGAGTGTCACACAGCTTCTATGATGCACTTGCAAAGGACGGCCTTTCAATTATAAGTGAGTTCAAGAAAGCATCACCAAGTCATGGTAATATGAACAATAAGATTACTCTGGAAGAAAGAATAAAACAGTACGGCGAAAGTGCAGATGCTATTTCATGTCTTACAGAGGAAGACCATTTTAAGGGAAGTACAGAATATCTTAAGCAGATAAGACAGATGACAGACCTTCCGATTATCAGAAAGGATTTCATAATTGATCCATATCAGGTGTATGAAGCAAAGGTAATAGGAGCGGATGCAGTTCTTCTCATTGCTGCGATTCTTGATGACAGTAGATTTAAAGAACTATATGACCTTGCTTACAGTTTAGGACTTGATGTTTTATGCGAGGTTCATAACGAAGAGGAAATGCAGAGAATGCTGAATCTTGATGTGAAGATTATAGGAATTAACAACCGTAATCTTAAGACATTTGAGGTTGACCTTGATACTACGAAAAAACTTGCAGATATGGTTACACCAGAGATGAGAAAAGCTGGAAAACTGCTTGTATCAGAAAGCGGTGTTGCGGATACAGACGATATTAAGGTGCTGGCAAAGAGTGGAGCAGATGCACTTCTTATAGGAACAGTGCTTATGGAAGCACCGAAGCCGGAAGAATTAATATCAGAGTTTAAAGAGGTATATAATGCTGAAAAAAAATGATTCTTTAGTACAGGTTAAGATATGCGGACTTACAAGTATGGATGATGTACACATTATAGAAAAATATGGTGCTGACTATGCAGGCATGGTACTATATTATCCAAAAAGCAGACGCAATATTGACATTAATCTGGCAGCGGTGCTTGTTGCACAATTGAAGAAATCGGACATCAAGAGCGTTGCTGTTGTTGTGTCCCCCGATGTATCACAGCTTGAAGCAATACAGAATGCGGGATTTGATTATATACAGATTCACGGTGAATTAAGTGATGATGTGTATAATGCATGCAGTGTCAGGATTATAAGAGCCGTTAACATTAAGCATCAGTCAGAAGAAGATATATATCTGGAGACTAAGCGATGGCGAAGTCTGGATAAAATATATGGACTGCTTTTTGATGCGGGAGTTCCGGGGAGCGGTAAGACATTCGACTGGGAAAGTCTTAAAAAAGCGGACTGCGGTAATAAGAAATTATTCCTTGCAGGAGGACTTACACCAGACAATGTAAAAGCTGCGATAGAAGCAGTAAGGTCTGATGTTGTTGATATAAGTTCGGGCGTTGAATATGATGATGTGTCCGTTAAAGGAAAAGATGAGAGTAAAGTTAAAGCATTTATACAGAATGCAAAATTTTAAGAAAAAGAGGTAAAGAGAAAATGGCAGGAAGCAAGTATTATGGACAGTTTGGAGGACAGTATGTTTCAGAGTCACTTATGAATACTCTGGCAGAGCTTGAGAAAGCATTTGATGAGGCAATAAGAGACCCTGAGTTCGCTAAGGATTATATTTATTATCTGCAGGAATATGTTGGAAGGGCAACTCCACTGTATTATGCAGAGAGAATAAGCAAGAAGTACGGAGCAGATATCTTCCTTAAGAGAGAAGATTTGAACCATACAGGAGCACATAAGATTAATAATGTTATCGGTCAGATTCTTCTTGCAAAGAGAATGGGCAAGACTAAGGTTATTGCTGAGACAGGTGCCGGACAGCATGGCGTTGCAACAGCTACAGGCGCAGCACTTTTTGATATGGAGTGTACAGTTTTCATGGGTGCTGAGGATATCGAGAGACAGAAACTTAATGTATTCAGAATGGAAATGCTTGGAGCTAAGGTGCAGCCTGTAACAACAGGAAGTGCAACATTAAAGGATGCTACTAATGAAGCAATCAGAACATGGGCTGAAAAGGCAGAGGATACATTTTACATCATTGGTTCTGCTGTAGGACCACATCCATATCCTAAGATGGTTAAGGAATTCCAGAGAATTATCAGTACTGAGGCAAGAAAGCAGATTCTTGAAAAGACAGGAAAGCTTCCTGACGCAGTTGTTGCCTGTGTTGGCGGTGGTTCTAATTCAATCGGAATGTTTGCTGATTTCATCAATGATAAGGATGTTGACCTTATAGGTGTTGAGGCAGGAGGTCTTGGCATTGAGACTGGAAAGCATGCATCAGCAATGGCACTCGGACAGGTTGGTGTCCTTCACGGAATGAAGACATATCTTTTACAGGATGAAATCGGTAATATCCAGCTTGCACATTCAATCTCAGCTGGTCTTGATTATCCGGGAGTAGGACCAGAACATGCTTACTTAAGAGATTCTGGAAGAGCAAAATATGTTTCTGTAACAGATAAAGAATGTATGGATGCACTTATGGAACTTTGCAGAATGGAAGGAATTATTCCGGCTATTGAGAGTGCACATGCACTTGCACATGTGTTCAAGATGGCACAGGGTGAATATAAGGGTAAGACAATTATCATGTGTCTTTCAGGCCGTGGTGACAAGGATGTTAATACAGTTCAGAAATATCTTAACGGAGAGGAGACTAACAAGTAATGAATAGAATAGAAGAAAGACTCACAGCACTTAAGGAAGAGGGCAAGAAAGCATTTATTACATATACAACAGCAGGGCTTCCGGATTATGATACAACTAAGAAGCTTATGTTTGCACAGGAGAAGGCAGGAATTGATATTATGGAAATAGGTGTTCCATTTTCAGATCCTATTGCTGATGGTCCTGTAATTCAGGATGCATCTTTCAAAGCAATACAGAATGGAGCTTCACTTGAAGGTACATTTACAATGATGGGTGAGGTAAGAAAAGCTGGTCTTAACAGCCCTGTTGTATTCATGCTTTACTATAATACTGTATATCATTATGGTGTTGAGGACTTCGTAAACAAATGTATTGAAAATGGTGTTGATGGACTTATCATTCCTGACCTTCCATTCGAGGAGCAGGGCGAGATTAAGGATGTCCTTGCAAAGAACGAGAAGTCGCCAATTCTTATCCAGCTTGTATCTCCAGTATCTAAGGGCAGGATTCCAATGCTTTTAGAAAATGCAAGAGGTTTCGTATATTGCGTTTCACAGATGGGTGTTACAGGAAAGGGGGCTAACTTCCATTCACAGATAAGAGAATATCTTACAGAAGTTAAGAAAGAATCTAAGATTCCTGTTATGATGGGATTCGGAATAAGAACAGCAGCAGATGTTGCACCGCTTGAAGATATTATTGATGGTGCAATAGTCGGTTCACATTTTATCAAGCTTCTTGAAGCTAATAATTATTCAGAGGAAGCTGCCACAGATTATGTTGCAACATTTAAGAAGGAGCTTAATGCATAATGGTACCTATATTAGCTAAGCAGGCGCTTGCGCGCAAATGTGAATTTTCTAATGCAAGAATGACTGGCAATTATGAATGTGCCTATGCTCTTGGAGTTGTGTCAGGGGCGTTGGCAATTCCTAAGGAGGAAAATGCTGCTAATCTTGTGGAATTGAAAAACAAAATAGAACCACAGTATAAAAAACTATCTTCTGAAAATGAACAGATAAAAAAATTGATTCTTTTGTTGTGTGATTATGAACCTTCTGATATATTTGATGAGCAGATGAGAGAACTTTATAATGAGGGTTATGAAGATAAATCAATAAATCTTACAATCAAATGAGGGCTGTTTATTAATTAAATTGCGAAAGCAGATGTTGACTTATATTTACTATTAGGGTATATTTACAAAAGTAACTGAAATTAAACGAAAGTAAGGTGTAATTTGTAATGACTGAGACAATCAACGTTGCTAACATTGATAAAGTACATAAGAATCCAATTGCTGAGCTTGTTCAGACTGCTTGTCAGTTTGAGAGTCATATTGATATTTCATCAGAAGGCAAGAATATTAATGCTAAAAGCTTAATGGGGATTATGGCATTTGGATTAAGAGACGGAATGTCTGTTACTATTTCAGCAGAAGGCAATGATGCAGATAAAGCTGTAGAAGCAATCAAGAAGTTTCTTATTGGAGAGTAGTATTTTTATTAAGGAGGATGGAAACATGGCAAACAATGAAAAAAAGGATGGCAATGTATTTGGTGGTGCTGTAAAGACAGCAGAGGTAAAGGCAACAGAAGCTAAGACAACTGTTAAGAAGACTGCTAAGAAAGCAGCAGCTAAGACAGAGACAGCCAAGAAGGCAGTTGAGACAGCAGCAGTTAAGGCAGAGACTAAAGTTGAAGCTAAGGTTGAAGAAGCTAAAGAAACTGTTAAGGAAGCAGCTAAGGCTACAACAAAGAAAGTGGCAGCTAAGAAGACAGCAGTTAAGAAGGCTGTTGCCAAGAAAGAAGTTAAGACAGAGACATTTATCCAGTACAACGATGAGCAGACAGATATGGATGCTGTTTTAAAGAGAGTTGAAGCTGATCTTAAGGCACAGAAGGTAGCAGCTAAGGATATTAAGTTATACATAAAGCCACAGGATGGAGCATGCTATTATGTTGCTGATGGAAAGGTTGCAGGAAGAGTAGATTTATTCTAATTAATAACCAGATTGATATTGGAACGTCGTTTTGATGAGTGATTCATTGAAACGACGTTTTTTATTTATTATGTCATATGACAGATAGATTTTGTTTCGAATTTCCAGTAAAAATATACTTTGAAAAAATTTTAAAAATGTAATATAATATTAATAATTGATACGGATTTAACGAAGAATTGGAAGGAAGTACGGAGAGCATGTTTGAGATTGGTGATAAGGTAGTATACGGAGTTGTTGGAGTGTGCGAGGTTGAAAAAATTGATACACCACCTATTAAGGGAATATCAGGGGATTATTATTTTCTTCAGCCGGTATTTGACAGCAAGGGAATTATATATTCACCCGTTGACAGCAACAAGGTTATGATAAGAGGCATTATGACTGTTAAGGAATGTGACAAGTTAAAGGAAAGAGCCAGAAATTGTAAGAAAGATGGAGAACTTTCAGAAAAGGTTACACCTATGCAGTATGATGAACATATGAAATCTCAGGATGCTTTAAAGCTTATGCATCTGATTCGTGCATTATATGTCATTAAGAATGAAAGAGCTAAGGATTTAAGAAAGATGAAATCAGCAGACAGCAGGATGCTGCTTGCGGCAAGGAAGCTTTTGTATGGTGAATTTGCAGCTGTTTATAACCAGACTTTTGATGAGGTTGCTGAAGAGATGGATGCATTTTTATCAGTGGATTAATTGGGCAGAATTAAGAACTATATAGGAATATTTGTATGAAAGATTTAACTAAGGGAAGTATAACTAAGCTTATATTCTGGTTTGCATTACCGGTTTTTATAGGCTCGCTGCTTCAGATGACTTATAATCTTGTGGATACCAAGATTATAGGGTATGTATTAGGAGAAAGTTCACTGGCAGCTGTAGGGTCTACTAACTCAGTGAACACCCTTGTTATAGGCTTTTTACAGGGACTGACTAATGGATTTGCTGTTATTGCTGCACAGTTTTTTGGGGCAGGAGATACAGCTAATTTTAAGAGGACAGTTGCAGGTTCGTTCAAATATGGAATTATGATATCAGCAGGTCTGACAGTGGTTGTGCTGATATTTTTACGACCTCTTCTGAAAGTACTTAATACACCAGAGGATTTGTTAAAGGAAGCCTATGATTATATATTTATAATATTTGCAGGCATGACAATACTTATGCTTTACAATGTCTGTGCAGCCTTGTTAAGGTCGATAGGAGATTCGTTTACTCCACTTATATTTTTAGGGATATCAGTAGTGCTTAACATTGGTGGAGACTTATTTTTCCTTAAGGTTATTCCAATGGGGGTAAGAGGTGCTGCAGTGGCAACAGTGCTTTCACAGCTTATAGCACTTATCGCGTGTCTTATATATTCACTTAAAAGATACAACATACTGTGGATTGAAAAGAAAGATTTTAAGACTGATGCCAGTCTGTGTGGAAAACTTATGTCAACAGGCTGTTCCATGGGCTTTATGAGCAGTCTTGTATCAATTGGCTCTGTTACATTGCAGAGTGCAATCAATTCATTTGGACAGGATATAATTCTTGCCCATACTACTGCAAGAAGATTATCAGAGCTTTTCATGATGATGTTCGGTGTGCTGGGAACTACGATGGCAACCTTTTGTGGACAGAATCTTGGAGCAGGAAAGTATGAAAGAATAAGAAAGGGCATATTAACATCTATTCTTAAGGGATGGGTATGGTGTGTGTTATGTGTAATCACATCTTATACGATAGTTCCTGCATTTGTTAAAATGCTTATAAGTTCGGATAACAGAAATGTAATAGATACAGCAACGCTGTATTTAAGAGTTGACTCGCTGCTTTATTTTGTGACAGCGATGATAACTATCATAAGAAATTCACTGCAGGGAATAGGTGACAGGCTTACGCCTATCATATCAAGCGGGATTGAGCTTGCAGGAAAGGTTGTTATAACATTTACACTTGTTCCATTAATGGGATACTGGGGTGTTATAGTTTCAGAGCCTATAGTATGGGTTCTGATGGTTATTCCGCTTATTGTGCAGTTAATAAAGAATCCGGCATTTGCCAGAGGAAAGAATAACGGAGGATGATTTATGGCAGAGAATACCAAGAATGTTGAATTTAAGAATCCACATCCTGAGCTTCCTGTAAGGGAACCAATCCTTAAACTTGGAAAGATGGTTACTGACAGGGCAGCAATAAAGCTTGGACTGGAGAAGCTCACAGCAGATGACCCTGAGTACTGGGGACTTGCAGCAATCTGTACTGATGAGATGGCTGAGGTTGCATTAAAGATGGGAGTGCGTAAGCCAAAGACACTTCCTGAACTTGTTAAGATTACAGGTATGGATGAGAAGTATCTTGAGGAGCTTCTTAATAAGATGGCTTTTAATGGTGTAATCGAGTATAACTGGGAGAATCCAAAGCACGAGAAACAGTATGTGCTTCCTATGTTTGTTCCTGGAAGTGCGGAATTTGCCAATATGAATGATGCTGTCTTAGAGGAACATCCTGAGATGGGAAGATTCTTTGAGCGTATGAGCCGTATTCCTCTTGAGGGACTTACACATATGGTTCCACCAGGAGGTGCCGGAATCGGTATGCATGTCATTCCTGTACAGAAGGAAGTTGATATGTGTAATGAAGCCATCTCGCTTGAGAAGATTTCATACTGGCTTGATAAATACGAGGGCAAATATGCAGCAAGCCCATGTTCATGCCGTAAATCAAGAAAGACATTTGACGAGGGATGTGCAGATGATCCTGCTGACTGGTGTGTTGCTGTAGGTGATATGGCTGATTATGTCGTTGAGACTGGCAAAGGCGGAAGATACATCACTAAGGAAGAAGCACTTGAGATTTTCAAGAAGGCAGAGGATAACGGATTTGTTCACCAGATAACTAATATTGATGGTGAAGATAAGATATTTGCTATATGTAACTGTAATGTTAATGTCTGTTATGCGCTTAGGACATCACAGCTTTTCAATACTCCTAATATGTCACGTTCAGCATATGTTGCACATGTTAACAAGCAGAACTGTGTTGCATGTGGACGTTGTGTTGAATACTGTCCTGCAGGAGCATTGTCTCTTGGACAGAAGCTTTGCAGAAAGGACGGCTCAGAGGTTACATATCCTAAGATGCCGCTTCCTTCAGAACAGAAGTGGGGCAGACACATGTGGTCAGAGGACTACAGGGACAAGAACAGAATCAATACACATGAGTCAGGAACTGCTCCATGTAAGACAGCCTGTCCAGCCCACATTGCTGTACAGGGCTATTTAAAGATGGCTGCACAGGGAAGATATCAGGATGCACTCGCTCTTATCAAGAAGAACAATCCACTTCCTGCAATATGTGGTTATGTCTGTAACAGGCGTTGTGAAGACGCATGTACAAGGGGAACTATTGATGAGTCAATTGCTATTGATGAAGTTAAGAAATATATAGCAATGTTAGATATCAATGCAGAAACAAGATATGTTCCAGAAAAGGTTGTTCCTGCAACTAAGGGATATTTTGACGAGAAGGTTGCGATTATAGGAGCAGGTCCGGCTGGTATTTCATGTGCATATTACCTTGCAGAGAAAGGCTATACTAATGTGACTGTATTCGAGAAGAATAAAGAACCGGGCGGTATGGTTGTATATGGTATTCCTTCATTTGTTATGGAGAAGAATATCGTACAGGCAGAGATAGATGTATTACGGGCTATGGGTGTTGAGATAAAATGTGGTGTTGAAGTAGGTAAGGATATCACAATCGCACAGCTTCGCGAACAGGGCTATAAAGCATTTTATGTTGCAGTTGGATGCCAGGGCGGTAGAAAGACTGGCGTTGCCGGAGAAGATGCTAAGGGAGTTATGACTGGCGTTGAGCTTCTCCATATAACAACTGATGATGAAAGCTATAAGCTTACAGGTGACACAGTAGTCATTGGCGGTGGTAATGTTGCCATTGATGTATCCAGAACAGCAATACGTTGTGGTTCACCTAAGGTTTCACAGGTATCTCTTGAGACAAGAGACATTATGCCAGCACTTCCAGAAGAGATTGAGACTGCTGAATCAGAAGGTATCAATATTATTGGTGGCTGGGGACCTAAAGAAATCCTTACAGAAGATGGCAAGGTTACAGGCATCGTATTTAAGAAATGTACTTCTGTTAAGGATGCAGATGGAAGATTCAATCCACAGTACGATGAGAATGAGACTATGACAATAGAATGCAGCAATGTGATAATGTCTGTCGGACAGGCAATTGAATGGGGCAGCCTTCTTGAGGGTACTAAGGTTGAATTCTGGCATGGTAATTATCCTGTTGCTGACAAGGTTACATATCAGACAGCAGAGCCGGATATCTTTGTCGGTGGTGATGTATATACAGGTCCTAAATTCGCTATTGATGCTATTGCGGCAGGTAAGCAGGGGGCTATATCTATTCACAGATATGTACAGCCACACAGCTCACTTACAATAGGCAGGGATCCTAACTATTATGTTGAACTTGATAAGGATGATTACAGCGTTGAGAAGTATGACAATACAGGCCGTCAGCGCCCAGCTAAGAAGTCAGGAGTTGATAAGCTGTCATTCAGAAGTGATGCAGGTGTATTCACAGAGGAACAGGTTAAGAAAGAAACTGCAAGATGCTTGGGCTGTGGTGCAACAATCGTTGATGAGAACCAGTGCGTAGGCTGTGGTATCTGTACAACAAAGTGTGAGTTTGATGCTATTCATCTTCAGAGAGACCTGCCAGAGTGTTCTACAATGAGAAGAAGTGAGGATAAGCTTAAGTACATTCTTCCATATGGTGCAAAGCAGGCAATCAAGATTAAATTCAAAAAGAAAAAGGACTAAAATGTATGCATGAATTAGGCGTAGTATTTCACATAATAGATGACCTCAAAGCAGTAGCTTCAGATAATGATGTTTCAAGCATATCTAAAGTTACAATTGAGCTTGGCGAAGTATCAGGAGTTGTAGAAGAATATCTTACAGACTGCTGGAAGTGGGCTTGCAAGAAAGAAGAACTTGTAAAGGACTGTGAGATGGAAGTCGAGATAATCCCGGGTATAACTTACTGCGAGGACTGCGGGGAAACTTATGAGACTGTGAAATACGCCAAAGTCTGTCCGAATTGTGGCAGTAAGCACACATATCTTATTCAGGGTAATGAGTTTAATATTAAGCAGATTGAAGTTCCTGAATAAAATGCTTGCATTTTTTTCTGTCAGATATTAAGATAGAAAAGAATTTTATATTTAAAGGCATTGAAAAAGAGGAGTACATATCCTTATCCGACAGAGAGAACCGTTCACTGGCTGAAAGATGGTTCAGGTAATAATGATATGGAAGGTAGCTTTGGAGCCGCATGGCTGAACGGTTGATTTAAGTAGGCTGTGACGTATTCCGCGTTAAGGAGTAATGAGGATTATCACAAGATAATTAAACAAAGGTGGTACCGCGTTAATAAGTTTATTTACGCCCTTTGCAGAGTATATGCCCTGCAAAGGGCTTTTTTGCGCGAGCAGCGATGAGAGAAGTCATGGAAAGTTCGCAGTCGTGCTTGCACGAACTGAGAACTTTGTATGGGTTCTCGAGGAGCGCCGCGACAATGCCAGAATGAAATTCTGGCATATGAGCTGCGAGCACATAATTGGGAAAGAACCCGGAATGCAATATTAAAAAGGAGATTAATTATGAGCAAGGAATTGGAAAAGAATTATAATCCGTCTGAAATCGAAGACAGATTATATCACAAGTGGCTTGAAAAGAAGTATTTTCATGCAGAAGTAAACAGAGATAAGAAACCATTTACTATTGTTATGCCACCACCTAATATTACAGGTAAGCTGCATATGGGTCATGCGCTTGATAACACTATGCAGGATATTATCATCAGATTCAAGAGAATGCAGGGCTATGAAGCTCTCTGGATTCCTGGAACTGACCATGCTTCAATTTCAACTGAGGTTAAGGTTACTAATGCTCTTAAGGAAGAAGGAATTGACAAGCATGAGCTTGGAAGAGAGGGCTTTTTAAAGAGAACATGGGAATGGAAGAAAGAATATGGTGGAACTATCACAAGCCAGTTAAAGAAGATTGGTTCTTCATGCGACTGGGACAGAGAAAGATTCACTATGGATGAAGGCTGTTCTAAGGCTGTTCAGGAAGTATTTATAAAGCTCTATGAGAAAGGCCTTATATATAAGGGCTCAAGAATTGTTAACTGGTGTCCGGTCTGCAACACTTCTATATCAGATGCAGAAGTTGAGCATGAGGAGCAGGCAGGACATTTCTGGCATATTAACTACCCTGTAGCTGGTGAGCCGGGAAGATTTGTTGAGATTGCAACAACAAGACCAGAGACATTACTTGGAGATTCAGCTTTAGCTGTTAACCCTGATGATGAAAGATACACAGACCTTGTTGGAAAGGAAGTTGAACTTCCTCTTACAGACAGAACAATACCTATCATTGCTGACCCTTATGTTGATAAGGAATTCGGTACAGGTGTAGTTAAGATTACTCCAGCACATGACCCTAACGATTTTGAGGTCGGTAAGAGACATAATTTACCAGAGATTAACATTTTAAATGATGATGCTACAATTAATAATCTTGGCGGCAAGTATGCAGGCATGGACAGATATGAAGCAAGAAAGGCTATGGTAGCTGACCTTGATGCACTTGGACTTTTAGTAAGAGTTGAAGACCATACACACAATGTTGGTACTCATGACAGATGTAAGACAACTGTTGAGCCAATGATTAAGCAGCAGTGGTTCGTTAAGATGGACGAGCTTATCAAGCCTGCTGTTGAAGGCGTTAAGAATGGTGATATTGAACTTATCCCTGCTTCTATGGATAAGACATATTATAACTGGACAGATAATATCAGAGACTGGTGTATTTCAAGACAGCTCTGGTGGGGACACAGAATTCCTGCATATTACTGCAAAGATTGTGGAGAGATGACAGTTTCAAGAGAGGCTGTATGCACATGCCCTAAGTGTGGAAGCACTAATGTAGAGCAGGATCCAGATACACTTGATACATGGTTCTCATCAGCATTGTGGCCATTCTCAACACTTGGCTGGCCAGATAAGACACCTGAACTTGACTACTTCTATCCTACAGATGTGCTTGTAACAGGATATGATATTATATTCTTCTGGGTAATCAGAATGATATTCTCAGGCTATGAGCATATGGGCAGGAAGCCATTTGGCAAGGTATTATTCCACGGTCTTGTAAGAGATGACCAGGGAAGAAAGATGAGTAAGTCATTAGGAAATGGTATTGATCCGCTTGAGGTTATTGATAAATATGGTGCAGATGCATTAAGATACACTCTTATTACTGGAAATGCACCTGGTAATGATATGCGTTTCTACTGGTCAAGAGTTGAGGCAAGCCGTAACTTCGCTAATAAGGTATGGAATGCTTCAAGATTCATTATGATGAATGATCCTGATAACAAGATTAAGGCTACAGATGAAAGACCTGATAACTTAACTGATGCTGATAAGTGGATTCTTTCTAAGATGAATGGACTTATCAAAGAAGTTACAGATAACATGGAAAAATACGAACTTGGTATCGCTGTTGCCAAGCTTAATGACTTCATCTGGGAAGAATTCTGTGACTGGTATATTGAGATGGTTAAGCCAAGACTTTACAATGATGCAGACGAGACAAAGACAGCAGCTATCTGGACATTAAAGACTGTTCTTATAGATGCACTTAAGCTGCTTCACCCATATATGCCATTTATTACAGAGGAAATCTTCTGTAATATTCAGGATGAAGAGGAGTCAATTATGATTTCTTCATGGCCTGTATATGATGAAGCTAACAATTTCGCAGCAGAGGAGAAAGCTATTGAGACAATTAAGGAAGCTGTCCGTAATATAAGAAACTTACGTGCAGATATGAATGTTGCTCCTAGCCGTAAGGCACTTGTATATGTTGTTACAGCAAGTGAAGATGTTAAGAACATATTTAACAATTCACTTGGCTTCTTTGGAACACTTGCATATGCAAGCGAGGTTAAGGTTCAGGCTGACAAGGCTGGAATACCAGAGGATGCTGTTTCAACAGTTATACCGGATGCTGTTATCTATATTCCTTTCGCAGAGCTTGTTGATATCGACAAGGAAATAGAGAGACTTAAGAAAGAGGAAGGCAGATTACAGGGAGAAATCAAGAGATGTAACGGAATGCTTAACAATGAGAGGTTTACATCAAAAGCTCCTCAGGCAAAGATTGACGAAGAGAAGGCAAAGCTGGTAAAATATACACAGATGCTTGAGCAGGTAACTGAGCGTCTTGCAACACTTTCTAAGTAGTTTTCACGGATAAGGAGAATAATTATGGCAGAAGTAATGAAAGCAATTCCTTTTACACAGTTTTCTATGGAGATGAGAAGCGGTAAGATTATTGATATTGATGATGGATTTACAGAGCTTCTTGGATACACAGAAGATGATTTTGAGGCGGGAATTGTATTTAAGCAGTTCGTACCAAGCGTTGAGTATGAGGAAGTAATAACAGAGTTAAGAGAAAAGTTCATAGATAAGAGATATGTAAGCTATGTACAGGAGTTTGTTTCTAAAGATGGCAAGCCTCTTAAGGTAGTTGCATTCTATAAGATTGAGAATAAGCTCTTAGCTGGACACAGAGTAATAAAGGTTAGTGCAGCCGTAATTGAATAAGCACATTTAAAGTATAATAAAACCTCCACTGGTTCATAATAGATTTATGAATAAGTGGAGGTCTTTTTATGTTAGAAGATGGAATAAAGAAAAAGCTGACAGCAAGATTATTGGCTTTGGTGGTTATTATAAGCATGATATCAGCACTGACAGGGTGCAATGAACCTAAAGAGCAGGAAAACGGTGTAACACTTGTTTATGGACAATATAATCAAAAGTGACTTTTTTGTGACCTTTATTGTAAATAAATACCCAGTCTGATATAATTTTAATGTTTGACGAAAAGACATATATTGAAAGAGAGGGCAAATTGAAAGACGGATATATAAGAGCAGCAGCCATGACACCGAAGATTAAAGTGGCTGACTGTGAGTATAATATAGAGAATATCAAGTCGCTTATGAGTGAGGCTCATAAGAAGGATACTGCAATAGCTGTTTTTCCAGAAATGTGCATTACAGGTTATACGTGTAATGATTTATTCTTACATGACAGACTTCTTAATGCGGTTATTCATGGACTTGTGGATATTAAGAAATATTCTGAAACAACACCAGGGATGATAAGCTTTGTCGGACTTCCGTATGAAATGAACGGAAAACTGTACAATGTTGTTGCAGGTATTATGAATGGATGTATTCTTGGCATGGTTCCTAAAATGTATCTTCCTAATTATGGGGAATTCTATGAAAGAAGACAGTTTACACCTGGATTTAATGAATGTGTATATGTGGATGTTGATGGTGAAGAGGTTCCCTTTGGAAGTGAATTATTATTTACATTTAATAATAACAGAAAAGTTAAGATTGGCGTTGAGATATGTGAGGATCTGTGGACACCACAGCCGCCAAGCATAAAGCATGCTATGAATGGTGCAACTATTATTGTAAATGCATCGGCAAGCAATGAAACTATTGGCAAAGATACATATAGGAAACAGCTTGTTTCAGGGCAGTCTGCAAGACTTGTGTGCGGATATGTGTACTCAAGTGCTGGAGGAGGAGAATCTACCCAGGATATTGTGTTCTCAGCACATAACCTTATATGTGAGAATGGTTCTACACTTGCAGAAGCACATAAATTTGCTGATGAGTCTGTATATGCTGATATTGATGTAGAGAGAATATGCTCTGAGCGAAGAAGAATGAGTACATATGCAGTTGTGGAAAACAGTTCATATACTGAAGTGAAGGCTCAGGAACTTATTGATAAAGACTTAGAACTTATAAGATATTTTGACAAGGCACCTTTTGTACCTTCTGATAAGAAGGAAAGAGATTCAAGATGTGAGGAAATTCTTAATATCCAGTCATATGGACTCAAGAAGAGACTTGAACATACGAATTGTAAGAATGCAGTAATTGGAATATCGGGCGGACTTGACTCTACACTGGCACTTCTTGTGACTGTAAGGGCATTTGATCTGTGCGGCTTTGACAGAAGCGGAATTCATTGTATTACAATGCCTTGTTTTGGCACAACAGACAGAACATATAACAATGCTGTGAAGCTTACTAAGCAGCTTGGCTGTTCACTCCGTGAAATCAATATCATGAATGCTGTGAGACAGCATTTTGAAGATATCGGACATGATGAGAATAATCACAATGTGACTTATGAGAATGGACAGGCAAGGGAGAGAACGCAGATACTTATGGATATTGCCAACCAGACTAACGGAATGGTGATTGGAACAGGCGATATGTCAGAACTGGCACTTGGATGGGCAACTTATAATGGTGACCATATGTCTATGTATGGAGTTAATGCATCAGTTCCTAAGACACTTGTAAGACATCTGGTACGCTTTTATGCGGATACATGTGGCAATGAAGATTTGTCAGCAGTACTTAATGATGTGCTTGATACTCCGGTTAGTCCTGAACTTCTTCCTCCTAAGGAAGATGGCACTATTGCACAGAAGACTGAGGATTTAGTAGGACCATATGAGCTGCATGATTTTTTCATGTATCATATGTTAAGATTCGGTGCAGAGCCTGAGAAGATATTCAGAATTGCAAAGTACGCATTTGCAGGGGAATATGATGATAAAACTATCTATAAGTGGCTAAGAACGTTCACATGGAGATTTTTTGCGCAGCAGTTTAAGCGCTCGTGTCTGCCTGACGGACCTAAGGTTGGTTCAGTTGCAGTATCGCCAAGAGGTGATTTAAGAATGCCAAGTGATGCAAGTTCACATGAGTGGATGAAGCAGTTAGACAGAATTAAAGAAATTAATGGATATGAATAGGGAGGACATTATGGCAAACAATAATGCAGCATCAGAGAAGGTTGTTACTAAATACGACCGTAAGATGCAGAAAAGAAAAGAAGAAGAAAGAAAAGAAGCTAAGAGAAGATATATTACCAAATGGGTGTGTATAGCAGTTCTCGCATGCATAATACTTGGAAGTGGAACAGCAACCGGCATTAAGCTGAACAGTATTTATAAAGATTATATTGAAGTGGATAATGATAAGATAAGCCAGATTGAGTTTGATTTTTATTACGGCATAGCTAAGACTAACAGTCTTAACACAACTTTATATGGTTCTATGACATATGGTGATTATTATTCATCTTATATGGGATATAAGAGAAGCCAGTCAGATAAGAGCCAGGAATATTCAACTGATTATACATGGTATGATTTCTTTGCTAATTCTGCAGTATCAACTATTAAAGAGACTAAAGCTTTATTAGAGGATGCAGATGCTAACGGATTTACATATGATAATGAAGATGCAGATTATGATGAGTTTATAGGTAAGCTTAAGGATGCGGCTAATAAAGCTGATACATCATATTCAGATTATCTTAAGCAGATGTTTGGTAAGAGAGCTACAGAAAAGAGAGTTAAGGAATTCTTAAAAGATTATCTTAAGAGTACAGCATATCAGGAGAAGTTAACAGAAACTCTTGCGGCATCAGATTCAGAAGTGAGTGCATATTACGAGGACAATAAGGATACATATGATAAGTTTGAATATAGAATGTTTAAAGTTAAGGCTGAAAGTTCAGATTCGTCAGATATGGCAAATGCTAAAGAAACAGCTAATTCTTTTGCGTCAGGCGTAAGCAGTGAACTTGATTTCATTAACCAGTGCAGGAAATTCGCAGAAGCAGGCGATGATACTTATGCGGATGATGCAGCTTCCTTAGTTACAGAGACTAAGAAGAGCAATATTGAGGAAGCATGTGCTGACTGGATTGCTTCTTCAGACAGAAAAGAGGGCGACCTTACAGTTATTGAAGATGATGATAATACATGTTTCTATATTGTATATTACATAAGCAGATCATATGATGGTTCAGATGATGACGCAATTAAGTCAACACTTCTTAACCAGAAATATTCTGAATATATCAAGAAATATACTGATGAATACAGCGTTAATGTAAAGAAGAGATTTTCATATAAGTAGTACATAAATCTGGAGGAGAGTTATCCATGTTAGATCTTAGTAACTGCCGGTGTATCATATTCGACCTTGACGGAACTATACTTGATTCAACACAGGTATGGGCTAAGGTCGACATGGATTTTCTGGGCAGAAGAGGAATTCCTGTATCTAAGGAATATATGCAGGAGATTAAGACACATACATTTGAATCCGGTTCGGTATATACTAAGGAAAAGTATAATCTGCCGGAATCTACAGAAGAAATCATGAAAGAATGGTATGATGCAGCATGTAAAGCATACACTGACAAGGTGGTGTTAAAGCCGTATGCGAAAACTTTTATAGAACAAATGCATAATAATGGTCTTAAGATTGTTTCGGCAACATCATCAGACCTGTCTCTTATACACATCTCCGAGCCCACGAGACGCTCATGAATCTCG
>ERZ1027266.747-NODE-747-length-20546-cov-8.073593_pt1 | contig 20546 bp, 18 predicted proteins | sample MGYA00519257_ERZ1027266 | MGnify/ENA primary metagenome ERZ1027266 (study PRJEB26926, sample SAMN06164683) | human gut metagenome | biome: ENVO:00009003; feature: ENVO:2100002; material: ENVO:00002003 | host: Homo sapiens | place: USA | collected 2012 ... | reverse complement strand
GAGATTCATGAGCGTCTCGTGGGCTCGGAGATGTGTATAAGAGACAGCTCCATGAAGAGCGCCGACTCAGGACTCTCGCTGCGCCGTTATATTAGTGAAATAGACATGATTCTAAAGGAAAGGGTTGCAAAATGAAAAGAAAGCATTATCTTTGTAAGTTTATAGAGAAAACATTGTTGTCAGAGGCGGTAGCAATAGAGCCTGTAGCGAGCTTGTCGCTGCTGATAAACGGAATAAATTATTAACCGAAAAATTTCAGACTGTATGATAATAAAAGTATGCGGAATGCGTGAGCCGGAAAACGTGAGAGATGTGGAGAACCTTGGTGTAGACATGATAGGTTTCGTCTTCTGTGCCGACAGCGAGCGTTATGTGAGCATGGTTTCTTCAAACGCCGGCATAATACCCGACTATGCCTACGGCAGGCAGAACGGTGATGAGGCTCCAGCCTGTGGGGCCGTGCAGGAGTCGAAGCCGCACAGGGTGGGAGTGTTTGTCGACGACATGCCTCAGAACATCGTGACGCGCATCTACAACTACAATCTCGACTATGTGCAGCTGCACGGCAGCGAGACGGCGGTGATGATAGACAATCTTCGCCGTACCGTAGACCCTGACATCCGTCCGGGACTGAAAATCATAAAAGCGCTCAGCATCCGCAGCGAGCAGGACGTGAAGCGATGGCGCGAGTATGAGGGCCACGCCGACATGCTGCTTTTCGATACCAATGGCTGCAAGGCAGGCGGCAACGGAGAGCATTTCGACTGGACCCTTCTTGACGCCTACCACGGCAACATTCCGTTCCTCCTGAGTGGCGGAATCTCCGTGGACGACGTCGACAGCATAAGGGCCATCCGCCATCCTATGTTTGCCGGAGTAGACCTCAACAGCAGGTTTGAAGTGAGACCCGGCTTAAAGGACGTCGCCCTGTTAAGGGAGTTTATAAGAAAGTTGGAATAATGCATCATGATATATACTCAGGTTTTGCATTTATAGTATATATATACTCAGGTTTGCATGCATGAAAACATGCGGAACCTGACTAATACAGCAAACAATACATGAACAAGATAACAAGTATGTTTCTCCACCGCAATGGAGAAAAGGGGGGGACTATTATCCCTGTATTTCTGTGCAGGCAGCACCTTGGCAGACGACACTTCGCGCATAATCCTCACGCTGCAGCGTCGTGGCATCCACTCTTACCGACGACGAACACCGCCGGAACATACGCCGCGGCATACGCCATTGTCTTCGCGGCGACGTGTTCCAGATAGTGCTTTCGTGCCGCTTCGTGCAGAAGTATGAGGGCGATGACTTCCAGCTGTACCGCTCCCTGCGAAGCATCAACCCCTCGCCCTATCTCTTCTATTTCGACTTCGGCGGCTTCCGCCTCATAGGCAGCAGCCCGGAGACCCACTGCCGCATACAGGAAGGCGGGGCATACATCGACCCTATTGCCGGCACGGCGCGGCGCACCCAAGGTGAGGACCATGCAGCTGATAAGCCAGTATGAGCCCCATTGCCGCGGAGCCTATGGCGGATGCGTAGGCTATATAGGCATGGACGGCAGTCTGAACCAGGCCATAACCATCCGCACCTTCGTAAGCCGCAACGGCGAGCTGTGGTTCCAGACTGGCGGAGGCATCGTGACAAAGAGTGACGTGGAACATGAACTTCAGGAAGTAAACAACAAGCTCGGGGCCTTGAGAGCTGCAATAGAGAAGGCCGCAAAATTATGAAAATAGCTATTATAGACAATTACGACAGTTTTACTTATAATCTCGTGCATCTCGTGGAAGAGCTTGGAGCGGAGGTGGCGGTCATGCGCAACGATCAGTTCCAGCTCCCCGACCTTGCCCCCTTCGACAAGATTCTGCTCAGTCCCGGACCGGGCATCCCCTCCGAGGCGGGTCTTCTGCCCGGTGTCATCAGGGAGTATGCCGCGCGAAAGTCCATCCTCGGCGTCTGCCTCGGTCATCAGGCCATTGCCGAAGCGTTCGGTGCACGGCTTGAGAACCTTTCCGACGTGTTCCACGGCATAGCCACTCCGTGCCGTGTGCTGCAGGCCGACAGGCTCTACAGCGGTCTGCCCGGTGAGTTCGTAGTGGGCAGATATCACAGCTGGGTGGTGAGCCACGATGCCTTCCCCTCCTGTCTGCAGATTACGGCGGAGAGCGACGACGGCGAGATTATGTCTATCCGCCACAGGGAGTATGACGTGTGCGGCATACAGTATCATCCTGAAAGCATTCTCACGCCCCTGGGGAAAGACATAATAGGCAACTGGCTGAACAATTAGCCTAAGCCCTCTTTATCCCCCAGCTTGTCCGAAAACGTCAGTTGGAGGTGTACCACAGAGGGCAGATTCGCTATCGCGACTCCGCCTAAGCCCATCTAAGGGCATATAATGTCCGGTTGTGTGGGAGTAAAGCACATACCCATGATTCTTGAAAAGCACACACACGAAAGAGACCGGCAACAGGAGGACCTCGTTTTATTTTGAAATCCTCCGTTGCCGGTCTCGTCATGTATAAATTATTTTCTGTTGTCGTCGTGGTCTTATTCCACCACCACCTTTTTCGTCTTTCCGTCGGCGCAGATCACGTAGATGCCTGGCTTCAGGGTCTTCAGGCTTCCAGCCATCTTCGTGCCGTTGATGCTGTAGATGGCTGCGCTGCCCTTGGCTGCAGCTTCGGTGCCGCTGATGCCGTTCTTCTGCGTGTCGTTGTTCTTCACGATGGTGCTCACGTAGACGTAGTCGTAGCTTCCTGCCAGTGGTCCCACTTGTGCGAGGTAGTTCTTGTCGGCAGTAAACTTCCACAACATGGAGTCCGGTGTCTCCGTATCCTGGTTGTACTTGTTTACGCCGATCTGTGCTTCGATGGTGGTGTCGTATTTGCTTGCCATCTCGTTTTTTTTGTCTTCTCGTCTGCTTGCCACCTCGTTTTAGCCAAGGTCGGTTGTTTCAGCGTTTCGGTTATATTTCAGTATTACAGTTCCAGCCATCACAGTATTACAGTTATTTCAGTTTCGTTTAGTGAAGTTTCGTTTAGTTTAGCGAAGTTGTTTTTTTTCTGTCTGATTATCAAGGAGTTGTTTTTATTAACATAGTATTGTGCTTTTCTTAACTATTTTTATGTCTTGCCGAACCTGATTTTTTTGATTCTTCCAAAATTTATCCTATCTTTGCAGTAGACAAGTAGACACTTCTCCCCGACACTCACACAAATAACACGAAAACACCACCTCAAGTCTAATAAAAAGCAAAGTCTAATGAAAAGCTCAAGTCTGATGATAAAAAAAAGAAAGTGACCTTTGGAAAGATAAAACGGAACGATAGTTAAAGTAAGGATGGGATTTCCTGAAAACGCTGATTGGATAGGTCTGCTGCTCTGCAATTATTTTATGCACACGAAGCGCAATGTGTGCAAATTCGGGAATGGAAAGTCTTCCGGTTTATAGAAAATTAAACTTTATGTGGATAAAAAAGAGCGATAATTTGAATTTTTTAGCTAATTTGTTTGTCCGAATAATAAAATTTTGTAATTTTGCAGAGGATAATTATAAGGAACATTCAGTAGTGAGAAGATTAGTATTCATATTGTTTAGCATGGTGCTTGTGCTCCAGTCGTGCGAGTTCAAGCTTAAGCCCTTTGACATTACGGAGGGTGAGCACCAGCGTGTGGAGGTGTCTCGCTACGACCGTCTTGAAAGCCAGTATCTGACGACGAGCGACTTTTCCGCCCTTCAGCAGATGAACACCGACTATCCGATGGAGACGCGCACGCTCATCGAAGACGTGCTGAAGCTTGGCGAGGTGGATGATCCGGAGATAAACAAGAAGTTCCTTTCGTTCTATCAGGACTCCGTCTTGCAGACGCTCATCTCCGACGCAGAGTCGAAGTATGCTAACATCGACGACATCAACGCCTCGCTCAATGCGGCGTTCGACAATCTGAAGAGGCTGCTGCCGGGGATGGTCATACCCACTGTGTATATGCAGATCGGCGCATTGGATCAGAGTATTATAATAGGTAACGGCACGATAGGAATCTCCATCGACAAATATCTCGGCGAGGACTATCCGCTGTACAGGAAGTATTATCCCGAGTCGCAGCGCAAGAGCATGAACAGGCAGAACATCGTGCCCGACGCCCTCTGCTTCTATCTGATGAGCCTTTATCCGATGCACGATTTTGAAAAGCGTCCGCAGATGGAGCGCGACCTGCATGTGGGCAAGATAATGTGGCTCACGAACAAGGCGATGGAGAGGAATTTCTTCAACACGAAGTATGTCGACGTGGTGGAGAAGTACTACCGAAGCAACCCGTCGTCGGACATGCACGAGTTCATGTGCAGCGACAATTATCAGCAGCTGCACAAGACGTGCTGCAACAGCGCTATGCGCCATTGAACAGGCTCCCCTGGCGGATGTTCCGCTCGCGCAGGTAATTGTTGAGCCTGTTGGTAAACTCATAATTCTTCAACCCCCAGTCCGGTGCCAGCAGCAGCCCCTTGGGCGACTGCGAGACGAATCTCTCTATCACTATGTCCTTGCGTAGATGCTGTATGTATTCCCCGATGGTACGGATATATTCGTCGACGGAGAACACGTGGAAGGGCTTCGCCAAGTATTCCTCAGCCAGCCTGGTGCCGCGGATGATCTGCAGCTGGTGGATTTTCAGGATGTCGAGCTTCGTCAGGGAGATGCTTCCGGCCTGCCGTATGATGTCGGCTGCCGACTCTCCGGGCAGACCGACGATGATGTGTCCTCCGGTGATGATACCCCTGTCGTGGGTCGCCGCAATGGCGCGCCTGGAGCATTCGAAGGTGTGTCCGCGGTTTATCCTCTCGAGGGTGGCGTCGCAGGTGCTCTCTATCCCGTATTCCACGGTGAGGAACGTCTGCCGGTTCAGCCGCTCAAGATAGTCGAGCAGCTCGTCGCTGATGCAGTCGGGGCGCGTGCCCACCACGAGTCCCACGACGCCGTCGCAGGCGAGCGCCTCCTCGTAGCGTCGCCTTATCGTGTCGAGGTCTGCATACGTGTTGCTGTATGCCTGGAAATACGCCAGGTATTTCATGTCGGGGTATTTCCGCGCGAAGAACGCTTTGCCGTCGCTGATCTGCTGCCCGATGGAGAGCGTGCGGTTGCAGTAGGAGGGGTTGAACGTGCGGTTGTCGCAGAAAGAGCAACCTCCGCTGCTTATGCTGCCGTCGCGATTGGGGCACGAGAAGCCGGCGTCGACGGAAATCTTCTGTACCCTGAAGGGAAACCTCTCCCTTATCCATTTGCTGAAAGAATTATAATGTTCCATAAAAACGAGAAGTTGTATTTATTTAAAGATAATGCAAAGGTAATTAATATCTTTTAAATATGTATAATCTCTTAGTATAAAGAAAAATGCTACCTTTGCCCTCAATTGTGCGGACTCCGCCTGCAGGCAGGCTCCGCGGAGACGAAAAGAGAAGAAAAAATAATATAATAGTATGAAAAAGATAATCGTGATGTGTGCCGCCCTGATAATGGGCGTGTCTACAGTAATTGCAGGCAACAAGCTGTCGCTGAAGGATATAACTTCGGGAAAGTTCGCACCCAAGGGACTGGGTAGCATAACGGCTCTCGACGACGGTGACACGTATGCCCAGGTGAGCAAGGACGGAAAGAAAATAGTAAGATACTCGTTCAGGACGGGAAAGCAGACCGACGTGCTCTTCGACGTGGATAATACGGTGGGCGAGAAGATAAGCTCGTTTGAAGACTATATAATGAGCCCCGACGGCTCGAAGCTGCTCATACAGACAAAGTCGCGGAAAATATACCGTCGCTCCTTCACGGCAGTATACTATATATATAATATAGGAAGCCGCAAGCTGGAGAAGCTGTCCGACTATGGACCGCAGCAGTCGCCCGTATGGTCGCCCGACGGAAAGCAGGTGGCATTCGTGCGCGACAACAACATCTATCTCGTCAAACTCCTGTATGGAAACGCCGAGAGCCAGGTGACAAAAGACGGAAAGAAGAACGAGCTGATAAACGGAATACCAGACTGGGTGAACGAAGAGGAGTTCGGCTTTAGCACAGCCCTCACGTTCAACGCCGACGGCACCATGATATGTTGGATAAAGTACAACGAGGCAGCCGTGCAGCAGTACTCGCTGGAGATGTTCAAGGGCAGCAACCCCGAGAAGAAAGAATATGCCGAATATCCGGGAGCCTATACATATAAATACCCGAAGGCAGGACAGGTGAACTCAAAGGTGGCAGTGTACAGCTACGACATACAGTCGCACCAGACACGCAAGCTGCAGGTGCCGCTTGACGCCGACGGATACATACCGCGGCTCTTTGCCACAAAAGACGCGCAGAAGATGATTGTCTACACCTTTAACAGACATCAGAACCAGCTCTGCCTCTATGCCGTCAATCCGAGAAGCACCGTGGCACAGCTGCTGATAAAGGAGACAAACGAGAAATACGTGCCCGAAGAGGCAATGGCCAACATCAAGATAACAGGAAACCACATCCTCTTCCCGAGCGATAGAGACGGATACATGCAGCTATACCTCTACAGCCTGAACGGAAACCTCATAAAGAAACTCACATCCGGAAACAAGGACGTGACCGACGTGTACGGCTACGACGAGACTACGGGCAACGCCTATTACCAGGCGGCAGGCAAGAACCCGATGAACCGCGAAGTATATGTGACGGGAAAGAACGGAAAGACACAATGCCTCACCGACAGAGAGGGATGGAACAGCGGAACGTTCAGCAAGAACTTCAAGTATTTCATCAACGTGTGGAGCGACAGAAACACGCCATACGAATACTCGACATACGGCGGAAACGGAAAGCGCATAGCCGTGGTGAACGACAATGCGGAACTGAAAAGCAGACTGAAGGAATACAACCTGCCGACGAAGGAATTCTTCACCTTCAAGACATCCGAAGGAGTAACCCTCAACGGAGTGATGGTGAAGCCACACGACTTCGACCCCGGCAAGAAATACCCTGTCATCATGTGGCAGTACAGCGGCCCCGGCAGCCAGCAGGTCACAAACTCATGGAGCCTCGGCTCAATGGGACAGGGATGCCTCTATGACGGATACCTGGCAGACAGAGGATTCATACTCGTCTGCGTGGACGGAAGAGGAACAGGAGGACGAGGAGCCGACTTCATGAAATGCACATACCTGAAGCTCGGAGACCTCGAGTCGAAAGACCAGGTGGAGACCGCACAGTATCTCGCCACGCTGCCATATGTAGACAAAAACAATATCGGAATATGGGGATGGAGCTTCGGAGGATTCAACACCCTGATGAGCATGAGCGAAGGAAGAGAAATCTTCAAGGCAGGAGTAGCCGTGGCACCGCCTACAGACTGGCGCTACTACGACACCGTCTATACGGAACGCTATATGCGCACGCCGAACGAAAACCCCGGCGGATACGACATCAACCCGATAAATAGAGCAGCAAAGATGCACGGCAACCTGCTGATCTGCCACGGACTTGCCGACGACAACGTGCATCCGCAGAACACATTCGAGTATACAGAGGCTCTCGTACAAGCAGACAAAGACTTCAGAATGAATATATATACGAACAGAAACCACAGCATTTACGGAGGAAACACACGTAACCATTTGCTCCGGCAGATAGCTGATTTCTTCGTGGAATATATGAAATAAAGGCAAAAAACGCAAATAATGACGTTATTGGCGGCATTTATAAATTAATTTTATTACATTTGCAAAATAAATGAAATAAAGAAAAGAGAAATGGAATTTACTGCAAAACAAATTGCCGAGTTTGTTGGCGGTCATGTCGAAGGAAATGAAAATGCCGCTATAAATACATTTGCGAAAATAGAAGAGGGAAAGGAAGGCGCAATTTCCTTCCTTTCCAATCCGAAATATACACACTACCTATACGACACGCAGTCGAGTGTCGTGCTTATCAATGAAGACGTAGAACTGGAACACCCCGTAAAGGCAACACTCATCAGAGTGAAAAACGCATACGAAGCCGTGGCAAAGCTGCTGCAGCTCTATGAGTCGATGAAGCCGAAAAAGACAGGAGTAAGTCCGCTCGCATCCATCGCAGCCACCGCAAAGGTGGGCGACAACTGCTACATAGCACCATTCGCATGCATCGGCGAAAACGCCGTGGTGGGCGACAACTGCCAGCTCTACCCACACGTGACTGTCGGCGACGGGGCAAAGGTAGGCGACAACTGCCTCTTCTACCCCAACGTGACAATATACCACGGATGCAAGATCGGAAACAACGTGACCATACATGCAGGCTCCGTAATAGGCGCCGACGGCTTCGGATTCGCTCCTAATGCTGACGGATACGACAAAATACCGCAGATAGGCATCGTCACCATCGAAGACAATGTGGAAATCGGAGCCAACACATGCGTAGACCGCTCCACGATGGGCAGTACCTATCTGCGTAAGGGCGTAAAGCTCGACAACCTCGTGCAGATAGCACACAATACGGACATCGGAGAGAACACCGTAATGTCGGCACAGGTCGGCATAGCAGGAAGCACAAAGGTCGGAGCATGGTGCATGTTCGGAGGACAGGTAGGACTGGCAGGACACATCAAGATAGGCGACAAGGTGTTCCTCGGAGCACAGTCAGGAGTTCCGGGAAGCATAAAGGACAACCAAACGCTCATAGGAACACCGCCGATGGAACCAAAGAAATATTTCAAGTCGCAGGCTATATTCCGCAGACTGCCGGATATGTACGCACAGCTTAACGAACTGCAGAAGCAGATTGATGAATTGAAAAAACAGAATGAACAATAATATGGCTAAACAACAAACACTTAAAGGCAGCTTTGCCCTCTGTGGTAAGGGACTTCACACCGGGCTAAGCCTTACTGTGACCTTTAACCCTGCTCCAGAGAACAGTGGATATAAAATACAGCGAATTGACCTTGACGGACAACCAGTCATAGAAGCTATTGCAGAAAACGTGGTTGACACACAGCGAGGAACAGTGCTCGGAAAGGGCGACGTGAGAGTGTCGACAATAGAGCACGGCATGTCTGCACTATATGCAATGGGCATCGACAACTGCCTAATACAGGTCAACGGTCCCGAATTCCCAATCCTCGACGGCTCTGCCGCAATGTATGTGGAGAAAATAAAGGAAATAGGTATCGAAGAGCAGAACGCCCCCAAAGACTACTATATAATACGCCACAAGATAGAAGTCAAGGACGAGGAAAGCGGATCATGCATCACCATACTGCCCGACGAGGAGTTCAGCTTGACTACGATGTGCTCGTTTGAGTCCAAGTTCATCAACAGCCAGTTTGCCACCCTTGACAATATGGACGACTATGCCTCGGAAATCGCACAGGCAAGAACATTCGTTTTCGTGCGCGACATAGAGCCCCTGCTGAAGGCTAACCTGATAAAGGGAGGAGACATGGACAACGCCATCGTCATCTACGAAAGGCAGACCACACAGGAGCGTCTCGACCAGCTGGCTGACTTCCTGAAAGTGCCGAGACTCGACGCTACAAAGCTCGGATACATACAGCACAAGCCCCTCGTATGGGAGAATGAATGTACACGCCACAAGCTGCTCGACATTATCGGAGACATGGCACTTATCGGAAGACCCATAAAGGGACGCATCATCGCTACAAGACCGGGACACACCATAAACAACAAGTTCGCCCGACTGATGCGGCGAGAGATAAGAAAACACGAAATACAGGCTCCTATCTACGACTGCAACGAACCGCCGGTAATGGACGTGAACCGTATTCGTGAGCTGCTCCCTCACCGCTACCCGATGCAGCTCGTCGACAAAGTAGTCTCACTCGGAGCAAACAGCATCGTGGGAGTGAAGAACGTGACAAGCAACGAACCGTTCTTCGTGGGACATTTCCCACAGGAACCCGTCATGCCGGGAGTGCTTCAGATCGAGGCTATGGCACAGTGTGGAGGACTGCTCGTGCTGAACACCCTCGAAGAGCCGGAACGATGGTCAACATATTTCATGAAGATTGACGACGTGAAGTTCCGTCAGAAGGTTGTGCCAGGAGACACCCTCATCTTCAAGGTAGACCTGCTCGCACCGGTGCGTCACGGCATATCTTCGATGAAGGGATACGTGTTTGTCGGAGACAAGGTCGTGTCGGAGGCAACGTTCACCGCACAGATAGTAAAAAACAAGTAGAACAAGATATAAATAGGTAAGATATGAACCAGATAAGCCCGTTAGCATACGTCCATCCAGAAGCAAAACTGGGTGACAATAATATAATCGGACCGTTTTGCTTTATTGACAAGAATACTGTAATCGGAGACAACAACAATCTCCAGAACAGCGTTACTGTACATACAGGTGCACGCATAGGAAATGGAAACGAGTTCTTCCCAGGTGCAAGCATCAGCACAAAGCCACAGGACCTGAAGTTTGCTGGCGAGGAGACAACATGCATCGTTGGCGACAACAACAGCATACGAGAGAATGTGACAATCTCAAGAGGTACGGCTTCGAAAGGCACTACAAAGGTTGGAAGCAACAACCTTCTTATGGAGTGTGTGCATGTGGCACACGACTGTGTGTTGGGCAGCGGATGCATCATCGGCAACGCTACGAAGTTTGCAGGAGAAGTGCTCATCGATGACAACGCCATCGTCAGCAGCACCGTGTTGTGCCATCAGTTCTGCCATATCGGAGGCTACGTGATGATTCAGGGAGGATGCCGCTTCAGCCAGGACATTCCGCCGTTTATCATTGCAGGCAAAGACCCTACAAAATATTGCGGCATAAACCTCATCGGCCTGCGGCGCCGAGGATTCAGCAACGAGAAGATTCAGATGATACACGAGGCTTACCGCTTGCTCTATTCCAAGGGCATAATGGCTGAGGGTATAGAGGAAATAAAGAAGAACCTGCCGGAGTGTGAAGAGATAAACTATATCATAGACTTCGTGAAGAGTTCTAAGCGCGGCATCGTAAGATAATGCACGCTCGTATATATAATAAGGTATAATATAGTGTTTGGTGTACCTTGCTTCGTGCAGGGTGGCTGAACACTATTTTTTTATAAATGAACAGGTAATGGAGAATACGCTTGTTGTCATCCTCGGACCTACAGGAGTGGGCAAGACAGAACTGTGTCTTCGCGTGGCGGAGCATTTCGGCATTCCAATCATCAATGCAGACTCACGGCAAGTCTACCGTGATATTCCTGTCGGTACGGCAGCACCCACCACGGAGCAACAACAGAGAGTGAAGCATTATTTCGTGGGAAATCTCAGTCTGGGAGATTACTACAGCGCGTCGGTGTATGAACAGGACGTGATGCGTCTGCTGCATACGTATTTCACAGCCGACAGGCATGTCGCCCTGCTCACGGGAGGCAGCATGATGTATATAGACACCGTTTGCAACGGGATAGATGACATTCCGACGGTGGATGACGCCACAAGGCAGATGATGAAGAAAAGATATGAGGAGGAAGGCCTCGAAAGACTTTGCGAACAACTGCAGCAGCTCGACCCCGAATACTATGCCATCGTAGACAGAAAGAACCCGAAGAGAGTGGTGCATGCCTTGGAAATATGTCTGATGACGGGAAACACTTACACCTCATACCGTAAGCAGGAGAAGAAGCAGCGACCCTTCAATATCGTGAAGATAGGGCTGAACCGCGACCGCGAGGAGCTTTACGACAGGATAAACAGGAGAGTATTGCAGATGGTCGATGAAGGACTGGTGGAAGAGGCACGACGCGTCTATCCGCAAAGAGAACTGAACGCCCTCAACACGGTGGGGTATAAGGAACTGTTTGAGTGCTTCGACGGGAAATGTACCGAGCAAGAAGCCATCTTCCGCATACAATGCGACTCAAGAAAATACTGCAGAAAACAGCTCACTTGGTTCCGCAGAGACCCTCTCATACGATGGTTCCATCCCGACAACATTGAAGAAATCATAAAATACATAGAAAGTTTAAAGTAAATAACAAGTAAATTCGTACATTTGTATGCTGTTTACGACTAAGTGTTAGTCTTATAGATAAAAATTAGTCCATATTGGATATTAAACTATATAATATATGTTCAAGAAAATAAAGAACGCTTTCGTCTTTTTGTTCAGAAAGGCAAAGCAATTCTGGAAGTGGTATATAAATCTCTACAAGGGTAGGGCGTGGTATACCAAGACTATGATAGGCTTTTGTTCAGCCATAGTTTCATTCTTTATTTATTTGGGAATGGTAGACATGAACTTCTTGTGGCTCTTCGGCAGTTCCCCAGGTTACTTCTCCGGAATACTTGACCCACAGGTAAGCGAAGCCTCTGAGATATATAGTGCTGACGGAAAGCTGATTGGCAAATACTTCAACGAGAACCGTACTCCAGTAAAATACGAGGAGGTGAACCCTGCATTCTTCAAGGCACTTGTCGACACCGAGGACGAGAGATTCTACAAGCACATGGGTATTGACCCTATCGGACTCTTCGGTGCCGTGAAGGATGCCGTGACACATCACGGAGCACGCGGAGCATCTACCATCACGCAGCAGCTCGCTAAGAACATGTTCCGTGTGAGAAAAAACTACTCCACAGGACTGCTCGGAAAGATTCCAGGTCTGAAGATTCTTATCATGAAAAGTAAGGAATGGATCATTGCTGTGAAGCTCGAAACGGCTTATTCCAAGAAGGAAATCATCACCATGTATGCCAATACCGTGGACTTCGGATCTAATTCCTACGGTATAAAGACGGCGGCAAAGACTTACTTCAACACTACTCCTGCCGAACTGAAGACGGAGCAGGCTGCCGTGCTCGTTGGCATGCTGAAAGCCACCACATACTATAATCCTCGCTCAAATCCGGAGAACAGTATTAAACGACGCAACGTGGTGCTCGGAAACATGCTTACTCATGGAGACCTCTCACGCACAGAGTACGACACTCTATGCCAGAAGCCTATAGAACTCGACTATAAAGTGGAGGAAAACTATGACGGACAGGCAAAATACTTCCGTGAGGCTATTGCCAATGATGCGGAAATAAAGAAGTTCCTTGACGAGAACGGCTACGACCTGTATAGCAGCGGACTTAAAATCTATACAACTATCGACACCCGTATGCAGAAATATGCCGAAGACGCCGTGACAAAGCAGATGCGACAGGTGCAGAAGAACTTCAACAGTCACTGGAGCGGACAAGACCCTTGGCGCGATGAGAAAGGCAATGTCATTCCAGGCTTCATAGAGGGCATACTGCAGAAGCAGCCTGGCTATCAGCAGCTGTTGGCACGTTTCCCAAACAGTCCCGACTCCGTAGAGTATTATGTAAACAAGCCGCACATGGTCAAGCTCTTCGACTATGAGAAGGGCACGATAGAGAAAGAGATGAGCATGGCTGACTCCATTCGCTATATGGTTAAGTTCATGCATTGTGCCTTCGTCGCTATGGAACCTCAGACGGGTGCCGTCAAGGCATGGGTGGGAGACATAGACTTCGACACATGGAAGTATGACAAGGTTACTGCTGACCGCCAGCCTGGTTCCACTTTCAAGCTTTTTGTCTATACCGAGGCCATGAACCAGGGACTTACCCCTTGCGACAAACGTCGCGACGAATATATCCGCATGGAGGTCTACGACAAGGTGAAGCATGAGAACACCATCTGGACGCCTACAAATGCCAACGGCAGATTCTCTGGCGACTCTATACCTCTGAAGAGTGCCTTTGCCAAGAGTATCAACTCCATAGCTGTGCGTCTCGGTCAGGAGATGGGTATAAAGAATATCATAAACACCGCACATCAGATGGGTATTACCAACGAGCTTGACGATGCTCCGGCATTGGCTCTCGGCTCTTCCGACGTGAAGCTCAAGGATATGGTAAATGCCTATTGCTGTGTTGCCAACAATGGTAAGCACGTTGCACCGAAGCTTGTGACGAGAATCCTCGACAAGGACGGGAAGGAAGTGTATACTGCTTCTACAGACGAAGAGCAGGCCATTCCATACAAGAGCGCATTCTTCATGCAGCAGCTGCTGATGGGAGGTATGCGTGAGCCGGGTGGTACTTCGCAAAGTCTTTGGAGCTATGTCGGCGGTGCGCCGGATACAGACTTCGGCGGAAAAACAGGTACTACCAACAACCACTCCGATGCCTGGTTCATGTGTGTCAGTCCTAAACTCGTTGCCGGAGCATGGGTAGGAGGAGAATACCGCTGCATCCACTTCCGCACGGGAGCCTTAGGACAAGGTAGCCGTACGGCATTGCCGGTTTGCGGATACTTCATACAGGCGGTGATGAACGACCCTAACTTCAGACAGTATCATGCCAAGTTCGACAAGCCGAAAGACAGCGACATTACAAGTGGCATGTATAATTGCGCAAGCTATATGCCGGTACGTCGCGACACAGCTTCTGTAGACAGTACACAGGTGATAATGGAAGACGAAGAGTTGCTCGACGAGAACGGCAACGTCGTCAAAGAGTCTGAAGTCCCGGCTCCACATAATGCCGTAAAGGCTGAGGAGCAGCAGAAGACACCTGCCGACAACAAGCCGAAACACCAGAAACCGAAGAACCAGCAGATGTCGATGGATGACTTCTGATGATTTGAAATGATAATAGCATAGATATATTTTAGGATTGAAAGAATCTGAAAATAATATAGACACTAACAACGAGGAGTTCCAGAAGGCACTCCAGATCATAAACTATACCCGTCGCTCGCTCTTCCTTACAGGAAAGGCGGGGACGGGTAAGTCTACGTTTCTACGGTACATCTGCCAACACACAAAGAAGAAACACATCGTGCTTGCTCCCACCGGAATAGCTGCCATCAATGCAGGAGGAGCCACATTACACAGCTTTTTCAAGCTTCCCTTCCATCCGCTTATTCCTACAGACTCCAGGTTTTCCAACCGCAACATCAAAGGCACGCTGAAGTATAACGGCGAGAAATGCAAGATCCTCCGTGAGGTGGAGCTTATCATCATCGACGAGATAAGTATGGTAAGGGCAGACATCATCGACTTCATAGACAAGGTGCTACGCATCTATTCAAGGAATATGAGAGTGCCGTTTGGTGGTAAGCAACTGCTTCTCGTCGGCGACATCTACCAGCTGGAACCTGTGCTTAAGGAAGAAGACCGCCAGTTTCTGCGTCCTTTCTATCCTTCGGCATACTTCTTCGACGCCCATGTGTTCAGGGAGATGCAGCTCGTAAGCATAGAACTGCGCAAGGTTTACAGGCAGACAGACCCTGCGTTCATCAATATCCTCGACCACATACGTACCAACAATGTGGCTGATGCCGACCTTGCCTTGCTCAACAACAGGGTAGGGGCAAGTGGCGAAAAACACTCCAACGAACTATCCATCACCCTTTCCACACGCCGCGATACCGTAGACTATATCAATGAAAAGCAGCTCGCCCAGCTGCCCGGCGACCCTTCTGTTTTTACTGGAGAGATAAAGGGAGACTTCCCCGAAAGCAGTCTTCCCACTCCCATACAGCTCGATCTGAAGGTTGGTGCGCAGGTAATATTCATAAAGAACGACCTTGACAAGCGTTGGGTAAATGGCACGTTGGGCATCATCGAAGCCATTGATGAAGCCGAGCAGATGCTCTATATCGTTACCGACGACGGCAGGGAGTTTGAGGTGGAAAAGGCTGTATGGAGCAATGTCAGATATTCTTTCAATGAGAAGGAGCAGAAGATTGAAGAAGAGGAAATAGGCGTGTATACCCAGTTCCCTATCCGTCTGGCATGGGCAATAACGGTGCATAAGAGTCAGGGACTCACGTTCCGTCGTGTCAACATCGACTTCACCGGTGGTGTGTTTGCCGGCGGACAGACCTACGTCGCCCTCTCCCGATGCACCTCGCTTGAGGGAATAGTACTCAAGGAACCAATCCGTCGCAGAGACGTTTTCGTAAAGTCGGAGGTCGTTTCCTTCTCCCGTTCCTATAACAACAATATGGTCATCAGCAAGGCTTTGTCTGAGTCAAAGGCAGACAAGGAGTATCATGATGCCGTGAAGGATTATGACAAGGGCGACTTTGAAGGTTTCCTTACTAATTTTTTTAAGGCGATACACAGTCGCTATGATATAGAGAAACCGCTCGTCAGACGTTTTATCCGCAAGAAGCTGAACATCATAAACACGCTCCGTGAGGAAAACAATCGGTTGAAAGAAGAGAAGGAAAAGCAGGACAAGTTTCTGAAACGCCTCGCCGTAGAATATACTATGCTGGGCAAGGAATGTGAAAAGGAACACATGGACAGCGCGGCAATAGCCAATTACGAGAAAGCCCTGCAGCTTTGTCCCGATGTGCCGGAGGCAAAGCGAAGACTGAAGAAACTAAAGAAGTAAGTGGCTCGCTGCCCCAGCGTACTTCTTCCCGTATTTAAACAATTCAAGGATTAGGGAAAACTCCAGTTCTCTATATCTGTTTTCCCTAATCCCTGATTATATCATGTCTTCACAAAGATAATATTTTATCTTTACGAAGTTTATATTTTATCTCCCGAAAGATGTTCCTGTTTACATCTTCAGTTCGTTGATTTCCTCCATTTCGTCTTCGTCAAACCATTTTGTAAGCTTAGACTTCGCCTTCTCCTTAATCTCTTCAGACACGTTGCCTATCTTGCCAATTACATAGAGCAGCACAGCCAGGTCGTCGCCGAGACCAACGATAGGAATAGCATCCGGAATAACGTCGAGCGGACTGACCAGATAGCCCAAGGCACCCACAATGATGGCCTTGTCCTTCAGAGCCACTTTGTCGCTCTGCAGCGTGTAATACAGTACAAGAGCTATATACACCAGTTTCGCACCTGCACGTTTTGCAATCTTTGATATTTTCTCCAGAAATTCACCGTTCGTGAATTTATTGGAGTATGACATAAAATCAGGTAATTCCATATTCTAAATTTGTTTGTTAAAAAATAAATAGTGTTCCTTTCGGTGCGCACCACTAATACCTATGCGCTTGGCAAAAGTACGAATATTTTCTTTAACTGCCAAGCATTGTGGCAAATCTACCCACTTTTAGCTATGCTTTTCCCATTATAGGTCTTTCAGAAGAACCTTTCTTTGCATTTTCAGATATTCTGTATGGTTAGCTATCACCTCGTTCCATTTCTCATGTTTCAGTCCGTCCATGTTCAGCGAAAGCTCCCATTTGCCCGTCGTCTCATAGCGGTCGATGAGCAGTCCCACGGTCAGCCGCGACAGGTCTTCCGCCGGCTGGTACACGCTTTCTTCCCCCTTCTCGTCGCTTGTTATCTCGCTGACGAAGTGCATGTCAGCCAGTTCGTACAGTAGTTCCTGGGTTATGCGGATAGGGATATTCGTCTTCAGCTTCAGTTCGAGGGCTGTATAAGACTTCTCTCCCTTCTCGAATCTCTTGCAGATGATGCTCATTATCATCATCGCCATCATTATCCTGTAGCGCGGACTTATCTCGTAAGTCTCTGTCCTGAAGGCAAAATCCTCCATGTTCTGGCTTGTGTAGCACAGTTCCGCGCCAAACAGGCAGATGTTCCATGATATCTGTACCCACAGCATGAAGAGTGGCAGGGCGGCAAACGAACCGTAAATGGCGTTGTAGCTGCTCATCCATATCTGCGAGTGGATATATACAATCTGTAGTCCCTGCATGGCAACGCCCGCCAGTATGCCCGGCCCTATGGCGCAGCGCAGCTTGACTCTTGTGTTCGGCATGAACACATACAGGGCTATGAATACAGCCGACATCAGCACGTAGGGTGTAAACTCCCACAGCCTTCTCACCATGGGTGCAAACATCTCCAACCCTTCCGTCTCGTTGGTTATGGTGGCAACGAAGATAGAAATACCCGATGTCACCACGATGATTATCGGTGCAAGGATAAACATTCCCATGTAGTCCGTCACGGTGCGGAAGAAGCTTCTTGGCTTCTTCACCTGCCATATCTTGTTGAAAGCCAGCTCTATGTTGCGGATAAGCATCGTCACGGTCCATAGCATCACCAGCAGTCCGATACCGAGTATTATACCGCTTTGCGTATGAATGAGATAGGAATTCACGAAGCCCACAATCGCGTCGGCAGCCTGTGGCTGGCTCGACAATACGTCTCTGAACCACTCCTCGATGTATTTGTTGTAACCGAAGCCCCTGGCAATGGCAAACACCACGGCGAGTATCGGCACGATGGCAAGCATTGTGGAGTAGGTGAGTGCGGCGGCAGAGTCGATTATTCTTTTCGTCGTGAACCTCTCGATAGCCAATATCAGCATTCTCAGCGTAGCCACGGCATATCGGATATGTTTCGGACTCTTGCTGAAATCGCGCCAGATGCCTGTCTTGAAGAATTCTATGATTTTGCGTATTGTCACTTTTATAGTATCGGATTTGTGATTCTTGTATATAATAAAAAAGGTATTGAAAATATATAAAAAAGAAGACAGTGTCCCTATAAGCCGGGTTCTGTCCCGCGGCAGTCTCTCGACTGACGCGGTGCCTGCCATTTATCCAGTACATGAGTCACCCCATGTCTCAAGCATTCCACCCTCCGTCGGAGTTAGTCGGACGGGCAATCCTCAAACGACGGTATACGCGAACTTGCAGCCTCCGGACGACACAGCCCGATGATCACCCACCGGCTGGTGGTCTCTTACACCACCTTCTCACCCTTACCCCACATAAAGCGGGGCGGTAATTTTCTTCTGTCGTATCCTACTGTCGCCAATAGCTTCCACTTTCAGAAGCGGAGTGCCCTGTGCTGCCCGGACTTTCCTCTCGCAGCCTGTTGCTGCCAGCGGCAGAGCCGGGACACTGTGTTCTTGTCTTTTATATTTCCTGCAAAGTTAGCAATTTCTGTTCAATTATTGCTTTATCTTTGCCGTTTTCTTTTCTTCAGTTTCTATTTTCCTTCTTGCAAGCCCTTGTTGTAAGTGCAAAGACTTGCTTCGTGCATGGCTAAATCAGCTCCTGCGGCACGCAGTCAGCCATCGCCTTGTATGCCGTTTCGCTCGGATGCAGATGGTCGCCGGAGTCGAAACCCTCAGCGAAAGCCTTCGGGCAGTCAGCTCTTCTTACCGCCTTGTCGAAGTCTATGCAGCCGTCAAAGAGTGGCGAGCGGCGCAGCCAGTCGTTGAATTCTTCCCGCAGCGTATTGCGCTCTTCGTTGTAAGTGCGCCATCCGAGTATGGGCAGCAGCGTGCCGCTCCATACGTTTAGTTTCAGCTTGCGGGCATAGCTTACGTATATGTCCTCCACTCCCTGCTGCAAGTCCGTTAGCGTAGGCATGTCAGACCATGGTCGGAAAGGGTTCACGTCGGTGCCAACGGGGTGGATAATGTCGTTTATGCCATGCTGTATGATAACGTCGGTGGCACCCTCCACGTTCATTTCTATCGGGAAGCGCGTTGCCCCTTTCAGTCCGTATGCCTGGTAAGTGATGCAGTCATACTGTCGGAGAATCCTCGTTCCGCTCACGGCTCTCCGTATTACTGCCACGTTGTGCGACCCTTTTTCCCTTGCCCTTATGGCGAGCCAGTCGGGCCAGCTCTGTGCCGTTATGGAGTCTCCGTAGCATATCAGGGCGTGTTTTTTCTCTTCCGTGTGCACGTCGATGGTGTTCAGGAAGTAGAACCATTGCGTATGTCTTGTCAAATCCAGCGGCAGCGTCTCTGCCGAGGCATAGTCTCCGTAGCTGTATTGTCCTTTTGAGAGCGGTCCGGTGATGAGTGTTCCGGCATTCATCTGTGTGAAGTCGTCGAAATACATGCTCACCTCCACGGTATCGTAAGCCTCCACTCTGAACTCCACTTCATCGCTTTCCAGTTCCTTTCCCGGTTGTATTACTGCAGTGGTCTCCCCGTTGAACGTGATGGGAGTAAGGCTTCTGCAGAAGTCTGTCTTGAGAGCCACGAACGCTTTCGTCAACTTCACGTCTTCTGTTCCTGTAAGATTCGAAAAGCGGAAGCGCAGCTTGTCGCCGCCGAACGGAATCTCTATGGGATAGCGCAGCGTCAGGTTTTTGCTGTATGTGGCTTCCTTTCTGTCGGTAATCGACGTGGCGTTTCCCCAGCAGCTCACCCATTTTGTATATGCTCTTTTGTTCTTGTTTTCTGTTTCTGTCATGATACGTGTTGTTAGTAGAAATCTTAAACCGTCTTTGTTCCTTTGGAACAGAGTTGCAAAAATAATGTCGCAGCTTATCTTATGCAAAGATAATGCAAGGCGAGAGCATAATCATCAAGCTTGCTTGGATGTTATGCCGAGCCACAGCTTATCTTATGCAAAGGTACAGCAAATCGTGGGCAATACAAAATAAAAGACTCACTACTTTTGTCCTTTTCTGTTGAAAACGCTGTCATCATTTACTCAAATATATGTTGCTGTTATGGGAAAAATTACCTAATTCTCACAGAACAGTATTGATAACCTTGTGAAAAAACAATGTAAATCCATTCTTTTCCTTTAAATATCTGTCTCTTATACACATCTCCGAGCCCACGAGACGCTCATGAATCTC
>ERZ1027266.736-NODE-736-length-20758-cov-25.050186_pt1 | contig 20758 bp, 20 predicted proteins | sample MGYA00519257_ERZ1027266 | MGnify/ENA primary metagenome ERZ1027266 (study PRJEB26926, sample SAMN06164683) | human gut metagenome | biome: ENVO:00009003; feature: ENVO:2100002; material: ENVO:00002003 | host: Homo sapiens | place: USA | collected 2012 ... | reverse complement strand
TTGGTAATATCCACCGTTGCATACCACGGGCTTACCGTCTTTCGTTCCATCTTGATAAAGCCGGGCAACGGATATTCGGAATAGGCACGAATCCATTTCGTTCCCTCTATTTCCAACTTGAAGTAATATTCCGGCTTTTCAAGCATTACATTACCGTCCGTGCTGTCAATCACAGCCGTTGCACCCGAATCCTTTTTACGGCTGTCATTTTGGTTAAGGTAATACTTAACCGAACCGTCCGGGTTTTCCACAAAGCGTTTCAGTTTCGCTTGAATAGGTAATGTACGGTGCAAATCCAAATTGCCCACACGCTTTAGCTTGTAGTCCTGTGAATTGAAATCACCTTGCACCCCATACCATTGGTCGTAAGGATATTGCGGTTTCGTGTTTCCGCTTCCTAATAATAATCCCATAGCTATAAGTTATTTAATAGTTTCACCAGCACCCCAATACACATCATATACCGAAAGGTCGATACCGTTTGGGGATATTACGGCTATCGCTCCGGGCGTCCAATCCCCGATAGGTACGGGGAACATTCCAAAATCCTTATCACAAATGAGCTTGCATTTAAGCAGCGTGCTTGTTTCCATCGTAACCTCTTTAGGTCGTACAAAGACGGTAAACGGAGCACCACCCAAAGCAAAACCATTGGAAAGGTCTGTAACCTTACCTTTGGAAAGAATCCGTAGGCTGTACATCGTTGTTTCCATAATTCACTGAGTAAATCAAGTTTATTTAACTGCAAATATAATCATAAATGTGTTTGTTGAACACATTTATGATTATAATTAAAGTATATCATCAGATAATGAGGTATAACGTGCTTCAAGTTCATTGATTTTATCTCTTAGCAACTGCCTTTCATTATGCAATGCCTTTATCTCATACGGCATTGCATACCCCATTAGGGCGGCTTCGTAGCATTTGATTATCTTATAATCGCTACTTGCCAACACCTCCTTTGAGCGTTCAATCTCATGTGCCACCTTTTGAAAGTCGGGGACTTCTATGTATCTGAATGAAATCCTGTCCCCGGCATCGTATGGCACAATGCGCACAACATAGCCCTCCTTATCTGTGTTTTGTTTACTTTCATCTATTGCATCCACCGGCTTATATATGGTTGGCAGTTCAGCCACCTGTTCAATAACCGATACCATGCGTGTTGTTATTTCCCCCGTTTTCTCATTTCTGATTTTTTGAGGAATAGGGGCTATTTCTATACATTGTAGATAGTCGCCATCCATATATCCGTATAATACTCTTTCTTCCATATTTTTAGTATTTCCATCTACTTACTAACCATGCTTGTTTTTTAACTCCATCTACATATCCTACGGTATATACAAACATACCACCTTGACCCTCTCCAAAATCGTAGTAGTCATTTACCGAAGTATCATCATAGATTAGGTAGCCGCTTCTTGGTCTGAATCTCATATAGCCTCTCCACCACTGCTTTACAAATATAACCTGTCCTTCTTTAGGAGAAGCCGGAAGATACACTACTGATGCGGCAGACGTGTACCCTATTACCACGGTATCTTCTCTATTCAAATACCATGTGTTATTCGACGTTCCTGTAATACACTTTCGACCAAAAATCAAGCCTCCGGCAAATAAATCATAGAAGAAACCGCCAAAGGCTGGTGCAGTCCCCGAATTAGAAGCCCGACCATAAACACCTGCCACGATTGTATCTACCGCATTTATAGCCCATGTTCTTGCCGGAACATTTGCAAAACCAAGCCCAACAATAGCCCCACGGTGCGTATATCCGCTACTTGCTGGCATACCGTCCGTACCTGCCATATTTGAGAATATTCCCGTTGGTGACATATAGGAAACCGCATTAGAATAGTTAGGAGCATTTTTAGCCCTTGTTTCAAAAATTCCACGGTTGGCATCTATTGTCATTTTTGCGCCAAAATCAACGAGCGCATAATCACCACCACCACTTGAAGATTCAATATAAATACGAGCCATTGAAGCATCCAGCTCTACCCTGTTACCATTACCCATAGTGGAAACAATCTTACCGCCCTTAATAAACCAATCTCCAATGTTTGCCCCCTCAGCCAATAACAAGTTTGTGGCAATAGTTTCAAATTGCGCTCCAAACGTATTCCATTTGCTTGTTGTCGTGGGAGTGACATTTGAGAATATTCCTGCATCAATACGGACTATATAGTATTGATTGTTGTATTTTACAGCATCCAACCGTTTGCTATTTCCGTAATAAGTCTTGGATGAATCATAAATACCCCTATAAACAAGTACGGGGCTATCGCCTTTCTCCCCCTTATCACCCGGCTTTCCATCTTCACCTTTATCACCTTTCGACCCCGTTACACATATTGCAGCCGTAGTGTCGCTCGTTCCATTCGTATAAGTGATAACCGAGCGTGTCCATATATACCATTTGTCTTTCCAAGTTGGGCGTGTTGTACTCCATGAGCCATTAAGTAATGAGGTTGCCGAACTGGATAGGTAGTATTGTTCAATAATAGAACTTACGCCAACACCGCTATCACCCGTAGAGCCTTTGCCGCCTGTAATACAAACCGCCTTAGTGTAGGTAGTCGTGTTGTCTGAATAAGATACTTTCGTTCTACTCCATATATACCTCCCATTTATCCATGTCGGGGCGGTTGTCTGCCACCCCGTAGTAGGCGCAACTGAATTTGACGTGCTTTGTGCATATTCCACATCTGCCAATGTCACACTAACACCAGGCTTTCCATCTTCACCATCATAAGGATTTACACGAATAGGGGTACTCCATTTCTGTATCATCAGGTCTGCTTTGCCATTCATTACGGAAGCAATGTCATTCACAGGTAAAGCCCCCATCAACAAACGTATATCATCGAAATACACGGCAGAACCGAATACATCATCATCGTAAATAGCAAAGCCTACAGCCATGATATTAACGCTACCACTATGTAATTGCTCTCCGTTTTTGAATACCGTAACGGTACGGTCATTAAAACGGAATGCAAGGTGAAACCACGTATTAGGCGTGATTGCAATACTCTTTTCCACATAGTGCCTACCGTTATATCCGTTCAACATCCACTTGACTTGATTTTGGTCTGACTTCATCCAAAAACAGAGTGTAAAACTTTCCCCAAAGGGTAAATCATAAGGAATACGGCTCTCCATTCCACCACTCAGATTGAGGGCATATCTCGTTCCGTCTTTTACTACCGTCCCACCGCCCAGCACACCATTATAACCGTTACCCGAAATATCGGCAATGCTTGAAGTGTCGTTAGCTTCAATGGGCAAATGAAATTTGGTACGGTCTGCAAGCCCGGACTTCTTAGCCATTGTACACCAAATATATTCCAACGCTCCTACTTTCGGCATTTCCGTACTCCACCCGGTAGGGTTGGAAGAATTAACATCCAAATCGGGCGGTACTAAAGTCGAGCCATTTTTAGCGTAACGATACTCGTAATATTCACCAGCTCCGGCATCCGTTCCACCTGTACCCGATTCGCCTTTAATCAAAGCCCAAGTGTAATCCATCGGATTATCACTGTCTTTCTGCACGTAGTCGGTGTATTGCCCTATGTAGTCGCCCGGCTCTTCACCATTGTTTGCAGTGAACGACATTCCCCCGTTGTCCGAATACTTGATATGGAAGTATGGAGTACGCCCATCTTCACCGGGTAAACCGGGCGTTCCGTCTTGTCCTTTCGTGTCGCTCCACTTGTAGGCACTTGGTTTGTCGCTATCGGTGGGTATCATATCCACATACAAACCCAACCATCTTCCGGGTGTTTCACCGTTTCCGGCTGTGAACGTTTTGCCGCCATCATCGGAATACTTCTTATGAAGATAGCTACTCTTTCCATCTTCCCCCTTAATAGCTCCAACATCTTTCCAGTTCGTGCCATCCCAAATATAGAGGTTGCCCCCGATTAGATAAGCATCGCCCTCTGAATTTCCAACGGTAGGCAGTTGTGAAACATTGTCCTTAGAACCTTTGATATTGATTGAAGTACCATCAGCACCACGCACACGAAAAGGAATACCCCACGCACCCTCCGTATCAGTCTTGGCGTTCTTTATACTCATCCAAACCACGTTTTCGGACGAAGTTCTGTGCCAACCTCCCGTAGAGCCATCCCCCGTAGGGGTGGCAGGCTTGGTTTCACTGTCATTATAGGTATAGAATACGGATAAACCGCTTTCTCCCTTATCCCCGGTAGAACCTTTCGCCACAACCGACCAATATACGGAATTGGTAGGCAGGTTGCCCATGCTTGGTGTGGGGTTAGTGTATCGGTAGGTACACGTTTCACCATTCACCGTGTAAGCCACCTCATCCCCGGCATAGTACACGTACTTCGGGTTATATGTGCCACGGAACACCCCGATATGTGAGGTGTCCCCACTATCAGAAAGCAAACGGACGTTGTGCAACGTTAATTGGCGTTTTGCCGTTACGTTCCAATCAATAGAACTTGAAGAATCACCGATACGGAACTTGTTGCCGTCCAAATCCAAATAGCACTCCTTATCGCTTGTTATAATCTTACCCGTAGTGATAGTGTTCCCATTAATACGGGTAAATCCGTAGGTGGTGGTAAAGTCCCTGAAATCATCATCCGAATGCACTGACCCCAATATACCCACTTGGAAATAATAGTTATTCGGGTCTTCGGTTGGTTCAACCTTTAGTTGTTCCTGTGTCACATACCAAATGCCATCCGTGCTTTTCTTGGAACACTTGGCAAACACATAGTACCCCTTTGGGCTTGATAGAGTGAATGAGCCAGCCGCCATGTTCCAATGCTTGATTATCTCATCATCAATAGTCAAGTGAGCCAATACCCCGGCAGAAGCATCAAAACGATTGGATATTCCGTTTACGTTGGCTTGCAGTATCACATCTATCAAAACAAATTGTTGGCTCTTAGACCCCACCGTAAGCATATTGGTGTCAATGGAATTGGGCTTGATGTTTTCGGGGTCAAAATAACCGTCCGTATCATACACCATTGTACGCAGTTCCTCTGTTGTACGCCATCCCCTCCGTGCCTTAGTCAAGTCCCGAAGCCGATTGTTTTCTATGATTGTTTCGTGCCGTCCAACATCCACAACCGTTTGAGTGATTGGGGAAATGGCTGTAATGTCCGAAAGGGTCAGTGTATAGTCATGCTCCACAAGCAGGTTCTTTGTCACCTTTTGGATGCGGATATTCTTTTCAATACCGAAACGCTCATCTTTCACGGGTACATAGTTACCCACATGAAAGACGGTTGTTTCGCTATCGCTTGGCAAAGCGTTCAAAAAATAGGAACGTTCAAAGGTAAGCTGATATTGCGCCCGTGCCTGTGTGCGTGGCTTGAACTCGTTATATCCGGCATACCATAAATCTTCCTCTGCATCATCTTCATAAGATTTAGGCAGGTGAATATCCGTAATCTTATACGTGTCACCCTCCGTTATTCGGTAAGCCTCGCTTTCAGTGGTAGGAATAGTTAGCCCCCTGTTGTCCGTAAATGGAATGAGCGTAAACCTTTTTGTTGCATGGTCGTATCCTCCCTTTTTCGCCAATTCAAATTGTTGTCCGGCTAATTTACCCGAAATGAAATTAATCTTTGCCGATACCTCGTTAATCAGATACTTTGTACCTTTATCGTCTTTCTCGTTCAGGTCAAAGTCCATTGTATCATCAATGAAGCTGTTTATATCATCAGCCACCAAAGCAGTAACCGTACCCGTCCGTTTCGGGAAAATATTATCATACGTCACAGCATCCTCATCACTACCCAGTGCATCCCTCAAATCGCCATCCTCCAAATAACGCTTGTTATCATCGGATATGCCTATATATTCGCTCTGAGGCGGTACTATTGTACCGTCCCATAGTTTGTGTTCCTTTTTGTTCAAACGCACTGGAAACGGAAGCTGTAGGCGTTCTGAATAGTCCCTGTAATCACTCCGAATGTTGGTCGTGCCACCCTCCACCCAAAGTCTTGTGATAATGGTCTTATCATCTACCTTTTGCTCTTTGAGCTTGTACAAGCCGTTGCCTTTGCCCCACTCAAAGAAAGCGTTGCCACCCGGGGGCACAACTTTTGCACCGAACTTTCCTATGTGGATGGTACGCACCCCGTCCTTTTGGGTAATGAGAAACTCCAAATCAAATTCACGGTCACTGCAAAGCATTTGCAAAACCTGTAGGCAATTGTTACGGGCAAAGGAAATGGTACGTGGTTCTGTGTCCGGGCAATTAGCTTCATCGAAAGCCCATAAGCCCGGATAGTCACGGCTCACGTTGTAGATAAGCACCTTTACAAAGTCCCGGATATTATAAGTGAGGTCAAACGTGCTTTTGCTGGATTTCCCGTTTGCATCGGTGTTTCGGTACAGGCTTTTCATCAGCTCGTACATCACTCCGTAGAAAGTGGCATCATGCACATAATGGTTGTCCGAAAGCATTTCACGGTTCACCTTAGTACGGATGGTGTATTCTTCACCCTCCACTATGATTTTATCTCCCTTGCCTAAATTAAGCAACTCAGAGGAAACAATGGAAAGCTGTACGTTATCATCCCCCATTAAGGAACTGTTTTGAGCGGCTGATTTCAGCGTACAAAACGGCTCTTTGGAAAACAAGCGTACCTTTTCACCGTTGCGCCTGATTATTTCAAGAGTTCCCATATCACAATAGCATTGGTTTCAAATTTTTCAATGTCTTCAATCACGCCCGAAACGATTATCTCGTATTCACCGGGTGTAACGTAAGTGTGTTCTATCGTTTGTTCGCTGCCGGACACATCGTAAGTGTGCGTGCCGTCACCCCAATAGATATTAAGCAGCTTGGACGAAGTGACGGTAATCGTAGCCTTGCCGTTTGCAGTTCCACCTATATATCTAAGCACCTTTTTCACAGGTTCATCTTCCACCAGCTTTAAACGGAATGTACCCACCATCAAATCGTTGCTATATTGTCCCCAGCTCTTTTCCGGGTCTGCCTCATCCAGCAATTCCACTTCATATACCAAAGGCTTTGCCTTTCCGTCATAGTCCACACGCAAACGGTGGTTCCCCTCCGCATCGAATTGGGAAAAGAAAAGGTTTACCCATTCCACATAGGCGGCACGTCCCGAAGCCTCAATAAAGCAATCCAGTGTAATGTTGCGTTCCTTGTAGCGTGGTCGCTTCTTATCCCTTACAATACCGTGGTAATTGTCCCAGTTCACTTGCAAGGCTTCTTTGCGCTCCAACCGTCCAACCAATCCGGCACTTTTGGAAACGAATACCCCAAACTCCTTGAAGTTCTTTCCGTCTATGAAATATTCCACATCCGTATCTTTCTGCAACTCGAATATTTCACGGGGTTCTTTCGCCACGTCAAACAGTTTCACTTCGTCCAGCAAGGCTTTCGTCCCAAAAAGTGATTGGTCGTTGATGGAAAGCCCCGTTGGTGTCTTTGGTAATATTTCACTGAATATCCGGGTCGTGTTCTCATAGACGGTAAACATATTGCCGGACTTAACGAAAGCAAAGAAAATCCAGCCATCGGGCATTACATCAAGCCATTGCTCTTTATAATTGTCTATACCGGGCATATTCAGCACCCAGCCTAACTTTTGAGAAACAGGCAGCACCCAAAAACAAAGTGTAAAATTACCGCTAAAGGGTATGGAACGAGCTGTTTCGCATTCGCCCGTACCATTCAAAGCAAGTGATTTACCCACTTTAGATTTCTTAGAAAAATCCGCACCATCCGATAAGGTGGCATCGTTGCGGTACTGTGAAAAGTCGTAAGCTATACTACCGTCCGGGTCATCGAAAGGCAGGTGTAAAATCATGTTCTTATCCATATCAGTAAGTATTTTTATTCATTTGTCTAACTTCTATCCCCACTCCCTCTATATCCGCTTTGGCATTGCCATACAGATTCACAAGCACCTTTGCATCCGTTCCGGCTACCGCCACATACAGATACGAGTTATCGAAAGCGTCTATGGTAACAATCGCATTGTCCGACACGTTTACGGCACTATGGGAATCATGCCGTGCATATACCCGTGAAACAGAATAGCCGTCATACTCCAACATAGCTTTGCAGTCACCATTCAGCACCACATCGGGTAAATTCACCTTATCCGTAACCTCATCATCCACAAACACCCCGTAAACCTCGCATTTGCCTTTGAAGTGTTCCCGTATAAAGTCAAGCGTGGGGTAATTCTCCGATATACAGAAATCTATGCCCTTAATGTAAAGCTGTATCAGTTGCTCATAGTCAAGCCCCGTTCTTAGCTTCATTTGCCACATCCGGCAAAGCCCCTTTGCCTTGCCATCCTCTTTAAGTTGTTGTACCAGTTCCATAACTATGCTATTCCTTGTGATAAAAGTGAACTATCTTTATTTTCAATGCGCTTCAAAGTAGTTTTAATCTCCGTCAGCTCTGATGCACTCAACTTCGTGTTGGCGGCTATTTCGGCTTGGTAAACAAGTGCCTGCCTCATAATAGAGGTTTGGTCGCTTTGGTTTATGACAAAGGCATTCAACCGCCCGGCTATCACACCGCCCGTTTCCTCATTCATGGAAGTAACCGCACCCGTAAGGGGGTCTTGCTGTACGGTTTCTTCCTCCACATCCTTAATCCAATCACCAATACCCTCCAATGCGGAATTGAACAAATCCCCGGCAGCGTTCACCATCCTTTCAAATTCTCGCTTCTCTACATCGGTCAGTTTCCCGTCTTTCATGGATTCTCCCAAATAGAGAACGGCATCATTGATTCCCTTTGCCAAAAACTCACGTTTCAACGCTTCCACAACCGCTTTTTTAAGGACTTCTTTTGTCTTTTCGCCCAATGCTTCCGCTGCATCCTCACCTTTGCAATAAGCATCTACCAACGCATCGGCAAATTCATCAATGGCGGTTTTTACATCCGTTCCGGCAAGCGTTTCCATCATTGACCTATCCAAATCCTCTATCTGTTGGGTAATGGATTCTATTTGCTCGTTCCACTGTTGGATTTTTCCGTTATCGGTTTTCTTCTTATCCTTTTCAGCTTGAATTTGCTTTCTTAAATCCTCTTGTTGCTGTTTGAGGTTCTTTTTCTGAGCCTCATAGATAGAAAACATATCTCCGTTTTCTTCCGCATTCTTCAACTGTTTGTTGAGTTCCTTAATCTCCTTGTTGAGTTGAGCGTAACGGGCAAAATCCCAATTCTTCTTTGCTACGTTGGCTTCTTGTTCCAAAGCCCGTATTTGGTCGTTAATCAGTTGGATATTCTTTTCGTAGGCTTCACGTTGGCTATCATTGAACACCCAATAAGTATTATTGTAGGCTCGTTCCAAACGGCTGTAGGATTGTTCCAGCGCATCTATTTCCTTTTGCAGATTTTGAATTTTCTTCTCATACTTGGAATCATGCAATTTGGCAAATATGCCCACTACAGAAGTAACGGCACTTACCATACCCGTAACGCCTCCCAATATGTCACCGCTCATCATTTTACCTACAGAGGCGGCGGCATTGCCCAACTGCCCGAACAACTCCATTGCAGTGCCTAAGCCGTTTGCCAAATCATCCTGTCCCAAATCAGAAAACATGGATGCAATGGCATTGCCGCACGTGGTAGCCGTATCGGTAATCGTTTCAATGGACTTGGTTACGCCTTTGGCGGCTTTCTTCATGTCAGCCTCTGCCTTTTTCACATCCTCATCCGTACCCTTTCCGGCAGCAACATTCGCTTTGGCTTCTGCCAGCTTCTTTTTGGCTTCAATGTAATCATCATAGAACGTGCCTAAAGCCTTAAAGGGATTCTTTGAAATAAGCGTTTCCTTTGCTTGATTCAAACTATCAATCAAAGCACGGTAATCTACGGGATTCAGTTTCAAATCCGCATCTTTTAGCTTTGTTTCAATATCAGCCACCAACTTATCTATTTCAGCTACAGAAAGGCTATCCAAATCGCCAAATAACTTCTTCCAACTATCCGATTGCTTTAACATATTGGCGGTAAGGGTGCTTAACGCTTCTGCCTCCGACTTGTTTACTTGGTTAATCCGTTCTTGGTCGCCCGTCTTTTGAGCGGCAGCACGCAGCAAGGCGTATTCCTTTTGGATGTCATTTCTTTGTTCCTCAAAGGTTCTGTAAGAGGAAAGTATCTTTTGCTGTACTTCTTCCTGTAACTTTTCATCTTCTTCTGAAACAAACAAAGTGGCTTCCGCTTTTTCGTCAGCACCCACAAGCCCGGAACTTCCATTAGCCAGCTTCTCTTTTGCATCGGCTATGGCTTCCAACTTCTCGGCAAGTGTTTGGGCTTGCTGAATGGTCTTAGATACAGATTCCTTGAAAGAATCCATAGCGGACTTTGCCCCCGTGATTTCATTGTATTGCATATTAAGGGAAATAAGTTGGTTACTTTCTCCCTCTGTGAGTGTTCCGGCTTGTTGTTTATCCTTTAGAGCCTTGATTTCATTTTCCACATACTCCTTGTACGATTTACCGCCTTTTAAAAGCGTGGCAAATTGGGTATTGGCTACATCTTCGCCCATGTTACGCACCCAACGGAAATACAAGGCATATTGCTGTTTCTTGTACTCTATTTCACCGTCAAAGAGTTTGTTTTGGGCTTTATCATATTTCTTGTTTTCAAGTGTTCGCCTTTCATCGAAGCCGTCCTTTTCAGACTTAGATAAGCCACCTTTTCCGGCATCCTTACGAGCTTTAGCCAAAGACTTTTCCTCTTTGTCTATATTATCCAATGCCTCCTTGTGTTGGAGCGAAAGGGTGCGCTTGCGTTTTTCGTAGCCCTCTTCCAAGACTGCAATACGGTCAGCCTCCAATTTGCGGTCAGCTTCAAGTTGCCTTTCACGTAGTTGCTTGGCGGCACTATCCGCTTTATCCCCCGTGGTATGCTTGGGTAAACGGGCTTCCAACTTCTTTATTTGCGTATCATAACTCTTATAGTCAGAACTACCGATAATGGCAGCTTCACGCAATTCTTTAAGCTGCTTGATACGGTCTGATATTCCCTTTTCCGTGTTAAGGTTTGTAGTCTTGGTGTTTACGGCACCATTCAATTTATCCAACAAGTCTTTCAACTCTTTCAGTTGGGTATTATCGGCTTCCACCTTTACCTTTTTGGCATTGAGGGTATCAATACTTTTCTGAGTTTCACCTATTTTCTTATCCAGCTCGTTAAACGACATAGCCACATAGTCGGTACTCTCTGTTACAGAAGTCGTATCTTTCGGAGCAATGAACGCTTCTAATTCCTTATTTACCTTGCCTATGGTTTCATCTGCCCTTTTTGCTGATTGTACAATACTTTCAAGATATGTTTTTATGTTACCTTTGAAAGCATCCATTTCTTTATCAGTCGCACTTGTGCTTTGCTTGACTTGTGAAACAATGCTGTTTAATGAGTTATTGAACGCATCGGTATAGGCTTGACCTGTTAGCCCTTTCAATTGGTTTGCGGATTCTACCGCCATAGATTCTACCGCATCCCATACAGCCCCCGAAGCTCCACGAATAGAACTTGAAGCCACATCAACAACCTTATTCATCATAACGGTTACACCCTCCGGGGTGGTTTCCATAACTTTTTGAATTTCTTTGTAGGTTGCATCTTCGGCATTCTCTTTCAGCTTATCAAGTGCATCCGTTTGGCTTTGTACCAGTTCTTGCATAGCTTGTTCGGTATATTTAGCCTTGATTTTTTCGGCTGTAGTTTGCTGAATGGCTGTAGTCAATTCCTCATATTTAAGACGCTGTAAATCAAGTGTAGCGTTTTCATCAAGCAATGTCTTATTATATTGTTTACATACGGCATTGATTTTTTCAATCGTATTTTTATGTGTTTGAGTTCCTTTCTCCGTATTTTGCAATACGGCAAAAAGTAAATTCAAATCGTCAATCTCTTTTTTCGTGGTATCTTGAAATTCACCCGTTGCCGTGGTCGCTTCTTTTTGTTTGCCCGTAAAAAGAGTAATTACACTGACTAATGCACCTATCAATCCCATTACCCAGCCGATAGGATTGCTCATCATGGAAGCCCAAAGAGCTTTCACCGCTACCGTTGCTTTTGTCGTGATTGCAGTCAGTACGGAAGTTACAGCCCCTTGTGTTGTCTTTGCCGTAGTATCTGCCACGGAAGCGGCTGTGGATTGCTTGGTGGCTGTAGCTTCAAGTAGTTTTTTCTTTGCGTAAAAATCGGATTGGGTGGCTAAAGCCGTCTTTCGTGCGATAGCTGCGTTATCCTCCGCTGCCTCCATCTTCTTAGTGGCAATGGCTATCTTTTCAGCGTTCCCAGTCTGTTGTGCCCTGTACACTTCCAAATAGGCACGTTCTACAGCCGCCTTTGCCGCCAGTGCATCAGCCCGTGCCGATTCCATCTTTACGGCTGCTGCCTTGACATCGGTACGCATGGCATTTAAGGTAGCCGCACTGTTTTGTGTCTTAACGGCAACCTCATTTTCCAAAGCGGCACGATACACGGCACTTTTAGCCGACAAGTCTAACTTGCTTAGAGCTTGCTTTTGTTCAACGGTAAGAACACTCAGAGCCACCGCCTCATAATTGGCAGAAGAAGCCGTTAGATTCAAATTGGAAAGGTATTCTGCTTGTTGGATGGTAAGCATTTGTTGAATGGTGGCAATGCGTAACTGCTTTACCATGTTGGCGTGTTCCTCTACCGTCAGTTGCGCTTGCAATGCTGCGACATGGCTGTTTTGGGCTGCAACCATCGCTTTTGTCTGAGCTACCATCTGCCCAGTAGCAACGGCTTCCAACTTCATTAAGGAAATCTTAGCCTGCCTTGCCGTGTTATCCAAAAGAGCAACGCCCGTATATCCCTTTGTGGCTAATGTATTCAGTACAATAGCGGCTTTCACGCTTCCATAGCCTATAGCAACGGCTTTCAAAATACGCAAAATATCATCCAAATGCTCTGCCATATAGGTAGCACTTTCAATAGCTCCGGCAAAAACATCTTGGTTATCCGCACCCAACTTGTTTAACGATTGTTCCCACGCATCACCCATGTTGGAAATCATACCCGTTAGGGACTTGCTTTGTTCTTGCATGAGGTTGTAGTAAGTCCCGGCTTTACCCGTCATGTTTTGGAAAGCCTTTTCTACTTCCGCAAAGCCAACCTTACCCTCCGTTACAAGGCTGGAAACTTCATCTTTGGTTACGCCAAGCACTTTAGCCAGTTCCTCATAGATGGGAATACCACGCCCGGCAAACTGCCTAATATCCACGGTAAATGCCCTGCCTTGTGTCCGTAGCGTTCCATAGAGGTAGGCAATATCCTGTAGTGGCGCACCCACGCCCGAAGCCACGTTACCAAGCATTACCAGCTCATCCACCACATTATCCACGGTTGAGCCGTAAGCAAGCATCTGTTTGGCACTACTCGCAATGCCCGAAAGGTCAAACGGAGTTTTGGCGGCTGTATCAATAAGCCTATCCATCAAGCCCTTTGCTTGCGTACCACTTTTGAGCATGGTTGTAAAGGCAATTTCCAACTGTTGAAACTGCCCACGTGTTTGCACGATACTTTGAAGCAAAGTCCCCATACCCTGCCCAACGAGGTAGGAAACAATGTATTTCGCCCCATTTTGCGCAAAGCTCTGAATGGAGTTATCCATCACAGACGATTCCGATACGGCTGTGGATGAAACCTGTTTGATACTCCTTTCCATCGCTTGTGCCGACACGTTGAAATCATTTATATCAAGGGTGGCTTTGAACGCCAACGCTCCGTTTATATTATCCATTACATTATTCCTTTCAGATAATTCTTAATATCATCCTTTGTCTTTAGCTGTACAGGCGGCTTCCCACCATCTTTGTTTCCGTCCGTTTGCTCCGGCTCTTGTTCCACACGTGCCGCATCTGCCAGCATGATTTGTACGTTTAGCCAACTGATACCCCAAAGCAGATAATCGTAAGTCCAGCCAAAGGACTTGATAATTTCCCCACGATTACCCCACGGGCTATTTAGCCCGATTACTCTACTCGGTTTGCTTTGAGTTTCTTCGGATTGGTCGTTCCTATCTCCCGTATTGACCGAATAGAGGACGTAAAACCCCCGGGATTCATCATTTGGCTTATCACGTCTGCCAGCTTTTCAAGCCGGGTAGATGTAAGGTGTTCCATGAAAAACGCTTTCAAGGCTTTCACCTCTTTGTCTTTAGAGGGGTCAGCTACCACGGGATTGTTAAGCACGGCTACGGCTGCAATCTCAGCCATCAGAGGAATATACTTGAAAAGGCGTTTGCTTTCCTGTATGGGTTCGGCTTGTATCTTTTCCTCATCGTATTCTATATTCAGATACAACCGCCTCAAACAATCCATCGTACCCAAATAAAGAGGCTTCAAATGGAAGTGGCGCATATATACACGCTCCATAGTTTGCAAAGCGGCATTGGGTACTTCTGTTTCGGACACATCCCAGCCTTTGGGAATACGTTTGTCACGCCACATCTTTACATGGTTCGGAAAATGCTTATTCCACCAACGGATGAAGCGTGGCGGTTTTACCGGGTTAATTTTAAGCGGTACATTGAATTTCACTCCCATGTTCACAAGTGCCTGTATCGCCTTTTCTTCGATTTCCAAGCGTTCTTCACGGGTCAATTCACGTTCATTATTCAGTTGTTCCATTTGTCTTAAAAGTTAAAAAGCCCCCCATCCGGGGATAGGAGGCTATCGGTTCTCAGACTTTTTCAGTGTCATGCTACTGTTGGGTCGCTCATTTCCTCGCTTGCTTGCAAGTTTGATTGGAACTTGATAGTCATAGGCACAAGGCAGATACCCTTTGAAGAATAGGTAATCTCGAATGTCGGGATGATACGCACATTGGCACACCCGATAAACAAGCCCTCTTCCGGTTGAATCCATAACGCCCACTCCTTGTATTCCAATTTTCGTGGACGAATCCAAGTGCGCTTGCCCTTTTCTCCAGCAATAGTACCACCGAAATAACGTGCAAGCAATTCCAAATCCGGGTCCATCAAAGAAAGCTCCACATTTGTAGGTGTTTCACCCACCAACGTAATAACCTTGCTTGACGTTTCCGACTTATGTTCCGTGATTTCGGGAGAATCATCTTTCAAGTTGCAAGTGTCTTGATACACATCGCCCAAATCAAGCCATTGGTTGCCTTTTGCGGGCATACTTCCATCGGTCATGGCAGGGGCGATATAAATCTTTTTCAACCCCATTGTTGCTAAAATCGGCATAATCTTAATTTTTTATTAGTTGATACTCTTTTCTCTTACTGTAAGCTCCAAAGCAAGGGAAACAAAATGTTCGTTTTGGTCTTTCTCCTTAATCGGTGGGTTAAACCGCCCTATGTTCCAGTTATAGCCTTTCCCACTTTCATAATGGTTTTTCAACACCTCAACCACCTTTGCCCTTATCTCTATGAGCCTCTTAAAATGTGTCCTGTAAACGGCTTGCCCCTTGCCTTTGGCTATCACCTTATCCGGCACATGAATATTCACGTTTATCTGACCGTAGCGCACGGATGCTTCACCGTCTATCGTATGAGGGACAATTATCACATCCTCTTTGGTGTAGTCGTTACGCTCGTAATCAATCACACCCGAAATGAAGTTTTTCACCTCGCTTGCTTGAAGCATGGCGTAAACCTTTGTTGCTATTTCCTCAGTCGTTATCATGCTGCGTTCCCGAATAATTCGATTGCTTTCTTATTAGCTTTCATCACCAACTTGTTAATCTCGGCAGGAAGTTCGCTTTTGGCTTTCAGTTCGGCAGGTAGAATCACGTTGTACCCTTTGGCTTCCACGTAGGCGGCATAATTCATTCCGGCTACTATAATGAGGGAAAAAGTGTTTGGCAGCGTGGCGGCATACTTCATTGCAGCCTCCAACATGGCTTTCGCACCCTCTCCGGGCTGGTCTGACCCACCATAGTAAACGATTTCCTTATTCTGTACCACGGCATAGCCTATAGAGTTGGTTAAATTGCCCGTTTGGTCTTGGTAGTTGTGGCTATCCTTAGCATACTTAGCCAGCTTTTCGCCCATGTATTTTAACAAGGTTACGAAAGCCAATTCAAGTTGCTTTTGGAAAGCAGCCACGGGGTTTAAGATAGCCCCTTTGTCAAACATCGGCATTATCCCCATATCTCTATGTATTTAGGGTTTGTATCATCTATTCCCGAAATGGTGAACTCATCCACACCTCCACGCTCCAAAGTCACTTCCACACGTGCGCCTATACTCAAATCACCCTCAAAGTAGGATGGTAAAAACACATCAAAGGTGTATGAATACATTTGCCCGTCCGTTCCCAATCGTTGCTTGGCAGGTATGAATTTCTCCACTTGACACTCACAGCCTTTCACCCACACGGGCGCATCATCGTCCGTGTAAAATCCCGTTGCTTCATCCCTCGTTGCTTCAAGGGGCAAAGCGGTGTATCTGAAAGTTCCGTTATTCCGTGCCATATCACCACAAATTAGAGCCGTCCGTAATGGAAGAAACTTCGACAAAATCCGAAACGTCCAAACCGTTCTCGTTGCAAAGGTCTTTAATGCGCTTCTCCAACTTCTCCACGCTGTAGCCTTGTGAGGACTTACCTAACGTGTCATTGGTAAGCACAATCATCCGCTTTAGCACCTTTATAGCGGCTATGGCTATCGTGCGTTGGTCTGTGTCGGCATTGTACTCACTATCCCAGTCGCTTATCTTCACATCAGCAAGTGCCTTTTGCAAAGCAAGGCGGCTTGGGGTATAGGGTTCAAGCTCACCCACCAACGCATTGTATTTTGTCAAAGTTCCCATCACTACTATTTTTCAAGGGCTTCTTTCAAAGCCGTTACACTCTCATCTGAAAGGGCTTCAATCGCTTTGGTTACACCTTTAACCCCGGCATTTTTGGCAACGGGGGCATTGATGGATTCCAAAGCATCCTTTACCACATTCAAATCATATTCATTGTCTTGGAAAGTGACCTTTTCAGCCTGTTTGCTTTCCAAAGACTTAATCACACAAATGCCCCTTGCAACCAAATCATTAACTCGGTTAAGCTCATCGGTATGCAAGGTTTCACCTACCTTGTAGATTTTGCCTTTGTCGTTTTTGTCTATAAACGCTTTCTTTACTGCCAGTTCCATAAGCAAAAGATTTAGCCTACTTCAAGAGCTGTTGCACTCTCAAATTCGGATTTAGTCCAATAGGTACGTGCCACACCATTTGCATCGGCTGGTACTTCCTTTTCCTCAAAGCCACGCACCTGTAAACAGATGATAGCACCAATTTCAGTGATAAGAGGCAACAAACGTCCAGAGCCTTGTGTATATTCGGCTGCAACTTGACCAGTGGATTCCCCGGTACGCCACTTGGCGATACGAATACCACCGCCAGCGTTCATGTAGTCCACGTTTTCTTCCTCTATCAACTCGCTATCTTCAATGGCGGGCTGAATTTCACCGATAACCCCGGCAGGCTTGATACAGATAAAGTTGTGATTCCACGGTTCAAGCGATTTACGCTTACCGTCCATATCCATACCCATTTTACGGGTAATCACCGTTACAGGGGGGATTTCATTACCAGCAAGCAAATCTGCCATCTGAGCCGTTGTTACGGTCTGAGCCTTTTTATCGTTACCATGTACCAACAAACGGGTCGTTTCGTCCATACGCAACCAAAAATAGAGGTCTTGGCTCATAAGGATTTCGCCCGGCTCAATGCCACGGTTACGCAGGTCACTACAGATAGCCGACAACATCAAAACGGGGGACAACTTGCCAGCTTTGGTATTGGCAGAGTTCCACAAGAAAGCTGATACCAGCTTGTTTGTTTCCGGCATTTGATAATCCACCTCGTACTTACGTCCACCCGGATTGTTGATTTCCGGCACGAACTGAGCCACACCCCAATTAGAGAATGCCATCAGAGCGATAAAGTCCATCACGTCCTTACAGCCCAAATAAGCATCTTTCATGTCGTGGGTAAGGAGCTTTTCAATTTGCTTCACCTTAGCGGATTCACTCAAACGGGGATTTTCGTAAACCTCCATCAGTTTACGGTAATCACGTGCGTACATGGGGAACTTGTGACCCACACGGGGGATTTCCTTAGTCCACACATCGAAGCCGTCAGAACGCCTCATAGGTGTAGGTGATTCATCACCAATCAATGTAGCCATGATACGCAAGTTGTACTTACCTACAAGTGCCTCGGCAGTCAATGACATTTGGGGCGTGTTGGTAGTAAACCAGCTATCACAGTACATCTTCTGAAAAAGGGTTGTTTCACGTTCGGAAGCCTTATCAAAAGTCTTTTTCCACGTTGCCAAAAAGTCAAGCGGTTTGCCGTCCTTGTGAAGCCCTTTGAATGTTGAAAAAATAGATTTCATGTCGTTACGCTAATTTTAGTTAGTGTGATTTCGTTAATTTCACGTGGGGATTCCCTTTCAAGTAATCGCCCGTAGTGTCCTTTTGCCCGGCAGGGATAGGCGGCACACGTCTTTCGTACATTGCGTATTGCATGGTGTCGGCAGAAACATCTACAGAGGTTTCAAACTCGCCTACTTCCACATCGGCAATCAGTACGGAGTTGGAAGTGCCACGCTCCTTTGATTTTGCGGCAGTTTGTCCGTCCGAAACAACCTCTACCAATACATCATCCTTTACAAGCCCGGCAATGGCTTTGGAGAGAGTGACAATGTAATTGTTTCCGTTTCGCTCAATCTTTTCGATTGTGGGAACATCGGCAATGGCTGTAGCGGCTGTGCCGTCTTTCAGCACCAAATCACCAACGGCAAAGCAAGGCTCGTAGAACTCATCCACGTACAGGCTTACTTTCTTGGTGTTTTCTGCATCCACTTCCACCACTTTTGCAGTCTTGATGACTTGCACCGTCCTTTTCACCTCATCCTTGATAGCAAGCGTTCCGGCAGGCACGGTATCGCCAACAGCGAAATGTTGGTTTTCCACGTCCAGATTGAAGCCGCCTTGCACGATAGAGGGCGAACCCGTGAAAATGGGTCGCATCCCGGTAAATGAAGCAGTCTTTCTTTTCATTTCATCTTTTATTTTACGGTTATTGATTCCAGCAAGCTATCAGCAGCTTCATCAATTTGCTTTTCACTTGCCGCCTTAGAACCCCCTGAGTGTTCATCATCAAGCCCATTTGTAATAAGCTCCTGTTTGTAAGCGGAAACGGCATCCTCAATATCTTCATCATCGGAGATTGATTTTGCCAAACGGTCACGGAGATAAGCCGGGATTTTGTGCTTTTCCATAGCCTTAACTACTTCCTTCGCACGGGCTTCTTTGCTTTCTTTGGCTTCGTAGTTAGCAATCTTTTCCTCCATTTCCTTTAACCTCTTTTCAGTCGCTTCGTCCAAAGCCACCTTGCCCTTACGTTTAGATTCTTCTTCCTTACGCTTTCTTTCTTCCTCTTCCTCATCCTCGGTTTGGGTTGGTTTCTTTTTGTTTGCCCATCGGGTTGCTTCACCTTGACTTTCCTTAGCCACTTCCGCAATCAGATTTGCCGTACTTTCTATTGCCTCATCATCGGTAGAATCATCCTCAATGCTGCCACCCATTTTTTCGGTTATCGCTTTAAGGTACTTCTCCGAAAGACCAGTGTCTTTACACAAGCCTTTGACTTTCTCAAAGAGTTTCTTATTCATTGTTGCTTTTGTTATTTAGTAAGTTGAACTTCTACAGAGCAAAGATATGAAATAAAATCATATATGCGTTCTATAAACACACATATTTTACTCGGTAAATTACTTGCCTATTAGCATCTTACGCTTAAAAACAAGACGTAAAAGCGATTTTTCATTTACTATATTCAATATAACAAATATGTGTTTGATTAACACAATAGGAATAATATTTTTCACTCAACAAAAATATATCCTCAAAAAGCACGAAATATATCCTGTTTTGCAGTAAATATATCCATTCGAGCATTTTCACCCATCTTAAATAAAGGAAATTACCACTAAAAGACTATCAAAACCAACTATCACATAGGTATTTTGAAAATATATCCAAAAATATATCCAAATACTTTGTTATATTAAATATATAGCCTATATTTGCATCGTAATAAGATTGATAACGTTTAAAATATATGTGATATGGATGTGAATTATATTCTAATAAAAGGAAACAAGCATTTTAAGTGCCACAGTTTAGCAGAAATGGCTATCTATTTTAGCTTGTCCGTAACCAGCAATGGAAGCGTAATCTGTGATGGCTACCATGATACAATGTCTTATTCTAAAGAGTGGAGCCACGAAGATATTATTACCGATTTCATACGCAACAGAGTAGAGAAAGTAGTACCTGATGTTGAAATATACAAAGTACAAAAATAATAATGCAACACTAAATTTTCAGATTATGGCAACTAAGAGTATTGATAAAAAGAAAACATTGGAATATGCGGTAGCATTTTACTTCTATGATTCGGGATGTGTAAACTTTATGATGGGTAATATCATGTACCAGCATATCAAAACCATTTATGACGAAAGGGCAGACGGCAGAGGGCAAAACACATTAGAGGTAGTTTACAACTACAAAAAAATGAAATATGAAGTGCTGTGCCTCACAGACAGCAAATTAGCTCAAAAAGAAATATCAATACTATAATACATATTGCCATGACACAGAAAGAATTTGAAGAAAGAACCGGGTTGAAGCTAACAGCGGACAACTATATAGAGGTTGAAACTTGCTACATGAATACAGACCTTGATAAAGA
>ERZ1027266.735-NODE-735-length-20763-cov-8.552540_pt1 | contig 20763 bp, 29 predicted proteins | sample MGYA00519257_ERZ1027266 | MGnify/ENA primary metagenome ERZ1027266 (study PRJEB26926, sample SAMN06164683) | human gut metagenome | biome: ENVO:00009003; feature: ENVO:2100002; material: ENVO:00002003 | host: Homo sapiens | place: USA | collected 2012 ... | reverse complement strand
AATGGAATGAAACGGATGTTAAAACTAACGAGATAATTAAATTATCACCAATACCTCCAATTTTGGGACATAAAAGTGGGAAAAATGGTACTGAAAGTGAGGTGGAAGAATGACCGCAAAAGAAATCAAAGACATAAACCGAGAAATTACGAGGTTAAAAGCTAAGATTGCACGCATAGCCGCCGAGGCTGACAATACATCGCCTAAGTTGTCGGATTTACCGAGTGCAGTTCAGACCTCGGACAAGGTTGGCAATGCGGTGGCGCAGATTGCAGATATTCAGAGGGAGATACAAAACCTTGAAATCCGCCGAAACGCAGCACTCAACAGCCTATCTCGTGACGATTTTGTGGAGAACTGCTTATTTATGCACCTTAGCCTGCGATACAGCTGGGCGAAGATAGCGGTTGATACAGGCGGAATAAATACACCGGATAACATAAGAATTATGTGCAACCGCCATCGTTGGTAAAAGTTGTTCGGTTTTTCGGTTTAGGTGCAGTATAATATAAAATGAAGAAATCGATAATAAGAGGCATTTTGTAGTTCTCCTTTTTCAAAAATAACGGCAGACCGCTCTCACTTGAGGGCGGTTTTGCTGTATCGAAAAATCGAAAGGACGGTGATACCGTGAAAGACAAATTAAATGCAAGGCAGAAGAAGTTTGCCGAATATTATGTGCAGAGCGGTAACACCGTTCAGAGTGCGATTATGGCGGGATATTCGAAAAATTACGCAAACGCAAGAGCGTATGAATTGTTGGAGAATGTTGGAGTTTCAAAATACATCAAAGAATTATCCGATAAGCTCAATGACGAACGCATTATGAGTGCCAAAGACAGACAGGTCGCTCTCTCGGACATAGCAAGGAGCGACGAGCAGGACCCGTCAGACCGTATTCGTGCGATTGATACACTCAACAAAATGACGGGTGAATACATTGTCAAGGTTGACGCAAAGGTTGAGCAATCTGAAAAGCTTTCAGATGTGTTCAGACAGTTAGGCGGTGAGGGCTTGAGTGAGTAGCTTTCCTTTGTCGCAAAAATACATTGACTTCATCAACACAACGGATGTGTCAGCTGAATTTCTTGAAGGCACTACAGCCTCGGGTAAAACTACCGTTGGGGCAGGCGTAAAGTTTATGCGAATGGTGTCGCAGTCGCCGAAGAAGCTTCACGCAATTGCCGCCAAGACAACCGGCAAGGCGGAGGAAACTATCATTCAGCAGGACAATGGTATTCTTGACCTGCACCGAAACGCTGTTTATTGCGGTAACGGCGACAAAGACTACAAGCTCCCGCATATCAAGTTTGAGGGCAAAATTATCTATATTCTCGGTTACAGCAGTCGGGACAAATGGGAAATGGTTCTCGGTGCACAGTTCGGCTGTGTGTATATTGATGAGATAAACACCGCCGATATTGAGTTTATCCGAGAGATGTCAACCCGTAATGACTATTTGCTTGCAACACTTAACCCCGATGACCCGTCTTTGCCTGTCTACAAGGAATTTGTAAACCGTTCAAGACCGTTTAAAAAATACGCAAAAGATGTTCCGCCCGAGATTATGGCGGAACTTAACGAAGAACCTGTGCCGGATTGGCGGTACTGGTTCTTTTCTTTTACCGATAATTTAAGCCTTACACCCGAACAGGTTGAAAAGAAAAAAGCCTCTGCTCCAAAAGGAACAAAGCTTTATAAAAACAAAATCTTAGGATTGCGAGGCAGGGCAACAGGGCTTGTATTCTCAAACTTTGAGAGGGCAAGGCACATAAAAACAAAAGAATGGGCAAAGCGGTTTTTAAACTCCGACCGTAAAAGCGAGCATTTTATTCAGTTTACGGCAGGACTTGATACAGCCTATTCGCAGAAGTCACCCGACACAATCGCAATGACCTTTTTCGGAATCACAAACAGGGGCAAGTGTATTCAGCTTGACGAACGAGTGTACAACAATGCCGAACTACAAACTCCGATTGCACCGAGTGATACGGTACGAAATTTCATTGATTTTCTTGACCGCAACCGGGAGGAGTGGGGCTTTGCGAGAACTGCATTCATCGACAACGCCGACCAAGCGACTATTACCGAATTTCAGAAGTACAAGCGGCAAAACGGCTGTATTTATGATTTTGCAAATGCGTGGAAGAAAACAAAGATTATCGACAGAATTAACCTTGTGCTCGGCTGGCTTGCCACTGACTGTTATTTTGTGCTTGAACATTGTAAAAACACAATTGCTGAGTTTGAGATTTACAGCTGGCGAGAGGATAAAGACAACACACCCGAGGACGGCCACGACCATTGCATAAATAGCAGTCAATATGCGTGGCTGCCGTTTAAAAATATTATTGGAAGTGAAATAAATGGGGCTGATAAACAGAATGGCTGATACAATCAGAACAGGATTAAGAAATTTTTTACATATCACTAAAGCGCCCGACAGAATGATAACCGTTGACGAAACGAGCAATCATCAAACTGAATGCTTTACCAACCGCATTTGGTATTGGGGCAACAGCAGACAGCTTTCACAGCTTTACACACAGCTTGACAGCGACAAAACACGCTTTTGGTCTGCCGAGTGTACCAAAGGGCTGAAAATACGAAAAATCCACACAGGCTTGCCCGCTCTCATTTGCGATACACTCGCTAATATTGTGATTGCAGACTACAACGGTACAGAGGTTACAAGCAAAAATACGACAGCTTATGCTGAACGGTGGGCGGAGATAGAGAAAGAAAACAAACTCGCAGGTGTAATAAAGCAAATGCTCCTTGACCTATGTGTTGTCGGTGACGGTGCTTTTAAGGTCAGCTTTGACACGGCTGTATCAGATGTTCCGATTGTTGAATGGTATCCTGCCGAAAACATCGACTTTACTTATGTGCGCGGCAGAATCAGAGAAGTTAAGTTTTATACCGATTACACGCAAAATCACCGACATTTCCGTTTTGAGGAAACATACGGTTACGGCTATATTCGTTATGCTTTGTATGATGATAACGGCAGAGAGGTCGATTTACACACAGTTAAGGCACTTGATTGGATAGACAGCAACGGTGTGACCTTTGACACATCATATATGTGGGCAGTACCGGTTATTTACGGCAAATCGTGCCACAAGGGCAGGGGTGCGGGCATTATCGGAGCAAAGACAGACGCTTTCGACAGCTTAGACGAGGCGTGGTCGCAGTGGATGGACGCTTTAAGAGCTTGCAGGCCAAAGCAGTACATACCTAATTGCCTTATTCCATACAATGCCGAAACCTGTCAGCCGATGGCGCCGAACCCGTTTGATAATAGATTTATTGAGGTAAACACAGACACAAGCGAAAACGGCAACGGCAACAGGATTTACACAGAAAGTCCGCAGATTCAGCACGAAAGCTATTTAAGCTCATACATCACCGCACTTGACCTTTGTTTACAAGGTGTTATATCTCCGTCAACGCTCGGTATTGATACAAAAAAACTCGATAATGCCGAGGCACAGAGAGAAAAAGAGAAAACAACTCTGTATACAAGACAGAACCTTGTTGAGCTCACCGAGAACGCTATGCAGAGCCTTGTTGAAGTTGTACTCAATGCAGACAGTGAGCTTAACGGCAAGGGAATTGTTGACGGAATAGAGGTATCCGTAAATTTTGGTGAGTACGCCAATCCGTCATTTGAAAGTCAGGTTGAAACCGTGTCAAAAGCAAGACAGGGCGGTTTGATGTCGGTTGAAACCTCGGTCGAGGAATTGTACGGCGACAGTAAGTCGGACGATTGGAAAGCTGAAGAGGTACAGAGGATAAAAGAAGAACAGGGCATTGCAAGTGAGGAAGAAACCTCGTCATTCGACGATTTGGCAGGACTGACAGATGAGTGATTATGATATCGGAAAAGCCCTTGAAGAAATCGAAAATGAACTTATTGACAGTATGATGCGCAATTTCAGCCGACACAGAGCAGAGGAAACCAAAGAGGGCTATAATTGGACCCAATGGCAGGCAGAACAACTAAAGGCACTTGAGGAGTACCGCAAAACGAACGCCCAAAAATTTGGCAAGCAGTTCAAGAGCATTAACAGCAAGGTTGAAGAAATGATACACACCGCAAGAGCCGACGGCAACGCAGAACAGGAAGTGAAAATCCTCGAGGCTATTAAGAACGGCTTTACACCGCATATGCCCACAGGAGCGAGCACAGGCGAGTTTTTTAAGGTCAATAACCGTAAGCTCAATGCTCTTGTAAAATCGACCACAGACGATTTGAAGAGGGCGGAAACGGCGGTTTTGCGTATGAGCAACGATAAGTACCGCAAGGCGATTTTTAACGCACAAGTCTATGCAAACACAGGTGCAGGCACTTACGAAAAGGCGGTTGATATGGCTTGTAAGGATATGCTAAACGCAGGACTGAATTGTGTGGAGTACAAGAACGGTGCAAGGCACACGCTTTCAGACTATGCGGATATGGCAATCAAGACGGCGAACAAGAGAGCCTATCTAAGAGGTGAGGGCGAAGAAAGAGCGAAGTACGGGCTTTCCCTTGTTGTGGTAAACTCAAGGCAGGGCGGCTGCCCTGATTGTGCAAAATATATCGGCAAGGTGTTTATTGATGATGTGTATTCAAACGGCAAAAAATCGGACGGTGATTATCCGCTGCTTTCAACCGCCATAGCGGAGGGACTTTTCCACCCACGCTGTAAGGACAGCACAAGCACCCACTACCCTGAACTTGACGATTTGAGCGGACCTCTCTCCGATGACGAGCTTGCAGAGCTTGACCGCCAAAGAGGACTTGAGGTACAGCAACAGCATGCGGAAAAGCAAGCCGAACGCTTTGACCGCAGGGCAAAATACAGCCTTGACGAGGATAACAAGAAGTTTGCTAAAGCAAGAGCAGACGAGTGGCACGACAGGGCGGATAAGTTGGCGGAAAAGGTTAAAAACGCAGAAGATATTTCGCCTAAAGCTGTTGCAAAATCTCAAAAAGCTGTTATAATGAAATCAGAGGGTGTGTTGGATTTGGAACAAGCAAAAAAGCGTGATCATAAGATTTATATTACTGATACAGCTATAAACAAAGTTGATTTAGTTAAACCAAAGGATTTTTCTGCTGCACAAGCATCTTTTATGAAGAAAAAGCATAAAGAATTGTTAAGTGTTGCAAAAAGCCAAAACAATAGTAATGAAGTACTTTTTATAGAAAATTTAGACTTTAACAATGAAGTCAGAATTTTAGGAGATGAGTTTGTAGTATCACCCGGTAAAAATCCGTTTGCTGTTTCGGTTATAGCCCATGCGGAAAGACAGTCACTTGTATATTTACATAATCACCCAAGTACAAATACATTTTCTGTTGGTGATATTGATACTTTCATTTGCGAAAGAGCGGTAAAAACAATGTCTGTTGTCACAAATCAAGGCGAAGTGTATATTTTAAATAAACTTGACAATTATAATTTTAATGATACTAAAAAGATTTTGACCGAAATTTATAAATCTTATCCTGACGGTGATATAGATGACAAAGATTTTGTGAAAAAATTTTTAAAGCGTTGTCATGAAGGAGGAATTGAATATGCAAAATCAAAATAAAACTGTTATGAATATTGATGATAGAAACAAAGGAAGAAAAGGCATAGAAGAAATGCTGGAAAGAATGGAAAAGATGTCTGACTTGCCAAATAACAGCCCCACGCAGAACAAAACAAGGAAAGAAACAGCGTGAATATCTAACCGCTCCGTAACAAGAGCGGTTTTGTTATGCGTGAATTTAATACAGAGATTAGCACTTAATCAATCGGATTGAGTGCTTTTTTTATGCGAAAGGAAATGTGAAATGACTAATGAAGAATTTTTGAAACTTGCAAAAAGGACAGTAAAATACTATACAACAGAACATCTTGATAAATCAGACGGCGAAGTCGACTTTTGCGTATACGTTGTTTGGTCTTGTAAAACACTGCAAAACAGCAAAGCACTTCTGTCAACAACGCTCTGTGACGGTATGTATTATGAGTGTACATACAACGGTGACAAAGACGAAATGTACTTTGATGCGTACAAGAAGTTTGAAAACAGGGTAATTAAACACTAAAAAGAGCGGTTTTGTTATTTTAACTTGCCCGTAAAGGGTTACAATTCGTAAAAACGGCTTGTTTTCGGACTTTTTAACTTGCCTATAACTTGCCAAGATAAAACTTAATACATCAAATCAGCACTTTGAGAAATCAGAGTGCTTTTTTGTATTTAAACCCGTCGATTTCGACGGGTTAGAAAGGTGGTGACAAAATGAAAGTAAGAGTAATTACATCGTTCAACGACAAGACCGAGGGGTTTATTAACAGACCGATTAATGAAGTTTTTGAATGCTCCGAGAGCAGAGCAAAAGACCTTATCGAACTTGGCTATGTTAAAGAGGCAGTCGAGGAAGTGCCTGCCGAGGAAAAGCCAAAACCTAAGAGAAAATTGACAAAACATATTTAAAACGCACTTGTGAGTAACTGCACAGGTGCTTTTTTATTGCCCGAAGGCATTAAACTACGGGAGACACCGAGCAAAACTGAAACAGAGAGACACTTTATAAACTGACTATGGGAGACACCCGATAACTGAAAGGATTGATAAAATATGGCAGAAAATAACCCAACACCTAACCCAAACGAAACACAGCCGACACCACAGGGCAACCCTGCACCTGCGTTTGATTATGACAAGCTTGCAAGTCTTATTAACGGCAAGCAGAGCGTAGCCGAAGATACGGTTTTAAAGTCATACTTCAAAGAGCAAGGATTGTCAGCAGATGAGATGAAACAGGCAATCGGTGCTTTTAAGGAGCAGAAAGCCAAGAACACACCCGACATTGCGAAAATGCAGTCTGACCTTGAAAATTCAAACAAGGCTAAGCTCATTGCAGAGGTGAACCAGTCGGCTACTCTTGAGGCAGTTAAGCAGGGTGTGGATATTGCAAGCATTCCGTATGTACTCAAAATGGCGGACTTTTCTGCAGTTTCCACAGACGGCAAAATCAACACAGAAAAGCTGACCGAGGCGGTTAAGAAAGTGCTTGACGATATTCCTGCACTCAAAGCAAAAGCAAGCGAAAACGCTGGCGGTGTTCAGAAAATCGGCGGTGACGGTAACGGTACATCAGACGGTACTAAACAAAATTCAAGCGTTCCGACAAAGAAATGGAACAGATTTAATATTTAAGAAAGGACAATTTAACTATGGCAAACACAAATAACTATGCAGAGCAGTTCAGCCCGGATTTGCTCGAAATTCTTATGCAGGGCACACTTACTTCACCATTCATCACTTCAAATGTAAAATGGGTAGGTGCAAGAACATTCCATTTTACACAGATGTCAACAACAGGCTTTAAGAACCACAGCAGAGAGGGCGGTTGGAACAAAGGCAAATATACACAGACAGATGTTCCTTTCACTTGCGAGCACGACAGAGATATTGAGTTCCTTGTTGATAAGGCAGATGTTGACGAAACTAACGCAACCGCTAAGGTTGAGAATATTTCAAAGGTGTTTGAGCAGACACAGGTTGCACCCGAAACAGACGCACTTTTCTTCTCAAAGGTTGCCGCAAAGGCGCAGGCAACAGACGGCTATCATTCAGCTACCAAGTCAACCGAATGGACCAAAGCAATAGCTTACTCAAAGCTCAAGACTATTCTTTCAGCCGGCAAGCTCCGCAGATATAAAGCAAGAGGTACGCTTGTTGCTTATGTAACATCAAACATTATGGATTGCCTTGAGCAGTCAACAGAATTCACTCGCAAGATTGAGCTTACCCAGATTGCTGAGGGCGGTATGGGAATTGAAACAAGAGTAACCGAGATTGACGGCTGCCCTGTTATCGAGGTCATTGATGATGAGCGTTTCTATGACAGTTTCAACTTCAATCCTGCCAACGGTGGTTTTGAACCTGCCACAGGCGGTCACAAAATCAATGTTCTTGTCGCTTGTGGCGATACCTGCAAGACTGTACCGAAGATTTCAAGTATTTACTTCTTTGCACCGGGGGCACATACAGAGGGCGACGGTTGGCTCTATCAGAACCGTACACTTTCCGATACATTTGTTTTCCCTAACGGCAAAGACGGCAAGATTGACAGTATTTATGTTGATGTTGACACAACGGCGGTTGCGTAATGTATGCCAATTACATTGAACAGCAGGGCGGAGATGAAAACAGCATTATCTCCGCCGAACACATTGATGTTCTGACTTTTAACCGCATTGATTTTGAAAAACTTTCGGAAATGCAGAAGAGAATCATCAGCAGAGTGCATAGTAGACTTACTGCTTTTGAAGAAGAAAATGCCGATATGATTTCTTCCTATCTGAAAAATTACAACATCAACGGTGTGGGTATTGAGTTTGGCGCAAGTTGGAATTTGATGTGCATAAGCGGCGTGGCAATTCCTGCGGACCTCTACTCTCTGCTTAAATCAACAGGGCTTTGTTATCCTGCAATATGAGGTGATATGTTTTGAAATTTCCGTCACTTGTAAAAAAGCAGTTCTGTAAAACTCCTGTCGAGGTCACAATCTACGGTGAGGGAATAACCGAGGACGGCTCTCCTGTTGTTGCTTTCCGCTGCGGAGAAATATACCCGTCAGACACCTTATTGCCGAACACTAATTTGTTTGCGGGTAATGCTCATTGCAATATGCAGTCAAAGGCAAAGACCATATACACAAAAGAACAGAAAATCGTGCAAGTGTCTGCAGTGCTGCTTTTTGACGGTGACATTGCTCCCGACACCCCGACTTTGAGCGCAGGCTTTGTAGTGCTTGACGGAGTAAAGCGTAACATCGTACAAGGTATTAAACACCGCAACCCTGACGGTACAGTGAATTATACGGAATTGGATGTGATTTAATGAGTTTTTCGGTAACATCAAAAATCAAGCTGAATCTGCCTGTACTAAAACAGCTCGATACAGCACAGCAAACGGCATTGCGCAATACCACAGACGCATTGCTTAGACAGATTAAAAACAGTCAGGTTATGCCTTTTGATACGGGTAATTTGCAGAACGAAAGCACCTTTGCCGATTATGCAAATCTTGCCGAGGGCGAAACAAAAATCGTATCGAGTACACCGTATGCCAGACGGCTGTATTTTCATCCCGAATATAAATTCCACCGAGCCGTGTGGGTTGACAAGGACGGTAAAAAACACGGCGCAAACAAGAATGTAGGCGGCAAGTGGCTTGCACCCTGGCTCAAGGGCGGTACACGACAAAACTTTTGTCAAAAGGCATTTGCACGATTTTACAAACAGGAGGCAGGACTTTGATTTATTTATCTGACATAAGGGACTTTTTAAAGACTGTCTTTAAAGCAGAGCATTACTACATCGGTAAACTCGATAACAAACAAGATAAGTCCCTCGGTGTGTACTCTCTCAAGCAGTCGGGTGCGCCTGTAAGGGCGATTGGTGACGAGAGTACATACAACACAATCAGCGTGTCTTTACTCTTGCATTGGAACAACAACGCAAATGAAACAGAGCGACAGGCACGCAATTTATTTGAAACGCTTTACAGTGTAAAAGATGTTGAAATCAACAAACACACAATTTATATTATTGAACTGCTCACACCCGAGCCTGTCGATGTAGGCACAGACGACAAGGGCGTTTATGAGCAAGTCATTGAAGTTAAATTTTATTATGAAAGGATGTAAATAATCATGGCAGTATCAAGTGGAGTTTATCCATGTTATGAAAATCAGTTTGCTGTAGGTAAGACAGGTACAGACACCGCCACAACAGCAATCGCAAATTGCGAGGAGTTTTCGGTTGCATTTGACAACGGCGTTGAGGAATGGACAGCGTTTGAGAACGAGGGTTGGAAGTCAAGACTTATGACAGCCAAGAGCGTTACAATCTCTGTAAAGGGCAAGCGTACAATCGGTGACGCAGGCAACGATGAAATCGCAGAGCTTGCGTTTAAGAACGGTACAGCCGCACAGCTTCCGTTTAAGTGGATTTTCCCGAACGGTGCAAGCGTACTCTTCAAGAATGCGGTTATCTCTGTAACAGCAAACGGCGCAGGAGCAAGCACAGGTGTTGCACCTCTTGAATTTGAGGTTATGTCAAACGGCAAGCCCGAATACACACCGGCAGCCTAAGGAGGTATAAAGAATGTCAAAAATCATTGATATTACAAACAAGCTTAATTTTGATGAAAGACCTAAGCTCGTAATTAAGGGCACTGAAATTGAGGTCAACAATGACGCAATTTCTTTTATCAAGGCTATTGCTCTTTTCGACAGCGAGAACGGTGTGTCAAGCTCTGACCTTTTATCTGCGCTTGAGCTTCTCTTTGACGAGGAGAACAGAGAAAAGATTGCAAAACTTCATCTCTCGTTTGCCGACCTCTCAACTGTTATTAAGACAGCAACAGAGCTTATCGCCGACAATGACAGCGAGGGGGAAATTCAGACCCCGGCTACGACTTAATAGATGATTTCGATTTAATTGTATCGAGCTTTAAGTCAGAGTACGGGGTGAGCATTTACTCCGAAGATTTTAAAAAGATGACTTGGGCGGAGTTCAGCTCCCTGCTGTGTGGCTTGGGAGCTGACACGCCTCTTGCGAGAACGGCTCAAATTCGCCTTGAGAACGATGAAAATGTTTTGAAGAACTTTACATCATCTCAACATAAAATACGCAACAAGTGGCGTTCACGCACAGCAAATAAACGCACGCAGGCTGACATAAACACAGCCTTGCATGACTTTGAAATGCTATTTGCTAATATGTAAACATTGCATACAATTTTGTTTATTTTTATAAAAATCTTGACTTTTATGTATATTTTTGGTAATATAAAGAAAATGTGAAATAAAGTAACATTTTATTATAAAAGGAGAGATACAAATGGAAAATCAAAATACTGTGCAGACACAAGAAAACACAAAGTTTTGTAAACATTGTGGTGGAAAAATTGCGAAAGAGGCTGTTATCTGCCCACTGTGTGGATGTCAAGTTGAGCAAATTACAAATACACAAGGTACACAACCTATTGTTATTAATAACACTAATAATAACACAAGTGCAGCCTCTGCGACAGCGGTCGCAAATGGTGGAATGCAAGGAAAACCTAAAAGCAAATGGGTAGCATTAATTTTATGCATTTTTCTTGGGTATCTCGGCGCTCATAAATTTTATGAAGGCAAAATCGGAATGGGTATTCTTTATCTTTTCACCGGAGGTTTATTTATCGTTGGTGTAATTATAGACATTATTGCTTTGCTCGGTAAATCTAATCCGTATTATGTTTAAGAATGTAGCATAACAACTAAATAAGCTAATTACAGCGTACATCTTCGGGTGTGCGCTGTTTTTATACCACAGGGTGTAGCATTTTTGCAACGCCCTTATTTTTATGCAGAAAGGATGTGAAACATATTGGATAACACAACCGTGGGCGAAATCGGCTTAAATCTTGTACTGAACAGGCAAGGCTTTTCTAAATCGCTTAATGCAGTGCAGGAGCAGGCAAACAGCGTAAGCAATAATATGAAAAGCTCACTTAAAAAGCTCGGCTCTGCCATTGTTGCTGCGTTTTCGGTAGCGGCGATTAAGCAGTTTGGCCAGCAGTGCATTGAATCGGCGGCACAGGTCAATGCGGCAAATTCTCAGTTTGAGCAGACTTTCGGTTCAATGGAATCACAAGCAAAAAGTGCAATTCAGAGTGTTGCAAAGGAAAGTGGTATTCTCGAAACCCGATTGCAGGGTGTGGGAACGAGTATTTATGCTTTTGCAAAAACCACAGGTATGGACAGTGCCAATGCATTGAATATGATGCAAGAGGCTTTACAGGTAACAGCCGACAGTGCGGCATATTACGACCGTTCGCTTGAAGATACCGCAGAAAGCCTTAAATCTTTTCTCAAAGGCAACTTTGAAAACGACGCCGCACTAGGTCTGTCTTGTACAGAAACTACAAGAAACGCAGCGGCCAACAAGTTGTACGGTAAATCGTTTACGGAACTTTCAGAATCACAGAAACAGCTTACTTTACTTGAAATGGTAAAAGACGCAAATAAACTTTCGGGTGCTATCGGACAAGCAAGCAGAGAATCAGACGGTTGGGAAAATGTAACAGGCAACTTAAAAGAGAGCTGGAATCAGCTCCTTGCGGTTATTGGTAAGCCTATTCTTCAAGTAGCAACGAATATTGTGCAAAAGCTTTCTTCGGCTATTGCAAAACTTACAGAGTACGCCAAAGGGGCGATAAATGCGCTTTCAAAGCTGTTCAACTGGGACGGAGATGATACAGCAAACAGCATTTCAGCCGCTGCAAGCTCGGCAGAAAATTTGACCGATGAGGCAGAAAGCGGTTCAAACTCATTAGAAAGTGTTGCGGATAGTGCAGAAAAAGCAAAGAACAGCGTTGCAGGTTTTGACAAGCTGAATGTTCTCACTAAATCCGATAGCGGCGGTTCAGATGCTTCCGCAAGTGATACAGCAAGCAGCAGCGGAACTTCTGTTGCAAATGCTGTTGTTAAAGATACAAACAGCGGCGTTTCGGGTGCTTTTAAAAATCTGTACGAAAAGAGCGGATTTAAAGGTTTTGTGGATAATGTTCAAAAGGGCATTAATAAGGTTGATTGGTCGGCTATCGGCAAAAATTGTGAGTCGATATTCAAAAATTCTGTTCCGGTAGCTCAAAATTATCTTAAACAGGTGCAAAAGGTCGGTAAATCTGCATTCGGTGCGGTAGGTTCATTTGTCGGCGGAGTGGTACAGGTTAGCGGTAAACGGCTGCAAACACTGACGGGCGGTGTTGCAAAATGGCTTGATAGGGACAAGAATAAAATCAACGGCTTTATTACAACCATTGGCGACAATTTCAGCAAAGGCTACGATAATTTATCGACATTCTTTGAAAAGGGTTTTGATGTCATCGGGCAGAGCGTTGACAGAGTTCGCCCACAAATGGAGGACGCAATTTCAAATCTGCTCAGCGGTTTTACAGATTTCGGCGGTGCGGTCGGAACGATTTTCTCGGAGGGCTTTAGTTTAGCTACCGAATCACTTGTAAAATGGATTGACAATGACGGTGCAACTATCGGAGAATTTTTTGACAATATTCAACTTCAAATGGCAGATGTTATGAACTTCGTGGGCGGCGTATTTTCAGACATCGGTAACTTCCTGCTTGGCTGGTGGGACGGCGAGGGCGGTTCTGAGATTTTTCAGAATGTGTGCGATATGTTCCTTAATATCGGCACAACGCTTATGAATGTTTATAATGATTGGATTATGCCTGCGTGGAATTTCATTGTCGGAGTATTTCAGTCCGCATGGACAGATTGCCTTAAACCGATTTTTGAACAGTTATGGACTGTTTTTGGCAAGGTTTGCGATTATATTGCAACAATATGGAATAATTGGCTTTTACCGTTTGTGAATTTCATAAGCGATACATTAGGCCCTGTATTTAATACGGTACTGAGAAATATTCAAAGCATTTTTGAAACAGTATTCAGAGTTATAGGCGATGTTGTGGGCGGTATTTTAAAATCGTTCGGCGGTCTTATTGACTTTATAACAGGTGTTTTTTCGGGCAACTGGGAAAAGGCTTGGAACGGTATCAAAGACTTTTTTGGCGGTATATGGGACGGCATATGGGGCATTATCAAAGGCTTTGTTAATCTGATAATTGACGGTATAAACCTATTGCTGACAGGTATATATACGGTTGTAGCCGCTATCGTTAATACTATCGGCGGTATAGCTGACGCAATCGGTTCGATTTTCGGGCAGGAATGGGGTTGGTCAATGCCTAACGAACCTGTTCTTATTCCGCATCTTGCAACAGGCGGACTTGTCAAAGCACCGACACTTGCGGTAGTCGGAGATAACGCAGGAGCTAATTCGGGCAATCCGGAAGTTATTGCGCCGCTTAGCAAGTTACAAGGTATGATTAATACTTCTAACGGCGAGGATACAGTGATTCTCGGCGAAATTCTGTCGTATCTTAAAAAGCTGTATGAGATGTTCGTAATATTCAGAAACAATGGCGGTAACTACTATCAGTTTGTCGCTGAAATTAACGGCAATGATATTTTTAACGAAATCGTAAAGCAAAACGAACTTTATAAAAACCGCCATAACGGCAAATCGGCATTTGAGTAAAGGAGGTGCAGTATGTCAAATTATAAAGGTTATTTACTAAAATTCGGAAATACCGAATTTCCTAATAACTATTTCGCTGAATATTCGTCAACACCTGATCAGCGTATGGACAATGATGCCGAGCGTGACGATAACGGCAGTTTACAGCGTTCAACACTGCCGACAGGTAAGACAAGCATTACTTTTTCTACCCACATTCTGCACTTGAACGAGAAAATCAATATGCAGAATATTATTAATTCTGGAATCGTGAACACAGTACAACGCAAATGTTATGTTACCTACTGGAACGATGAAACAAACTCATATGACAGCGGATATTTCTATATTCCCGATATTGAGTTTTCGGTTATGGACGCAAGCAAGACAGACATCCGCTACAACCCGATAAGCATTGAACTTATTGAGTATTAAGGGGGTGCGGTATGATAAATTTAACAGATGAGGTCAAAAAGCAACTGTTGAACGACAGCTTGCAAAGGGAAATAATTATCAGCTTTCCTGACGACGATATTCCCAACATCACGGGCGAGAATATTGTATCTGAAAGTCTTGAACTTACGCAGGCAATCAGTGACGGCAAGGAGTTTAAACTCGGCGGCTGTATTGCGGGTCAGCTTACTGTAAGAGTGATAAATGTTGACACAGAGCTCAACGGCAAACGCATTAAAGTTATAATGAAACAGTCATTTATAATGAAACAGTCATACAGCAAGGGGCTTTTATTTCCCTCGGATACAGTATTGCCGCGTGCAGATTTATATTGCGGTTATCAGTCTGGAGTTATTGAGGTGTCGCTATTCTGCGGTACTGTCAACAGCTCATCAAGACAGAAAAATAGGGCGGTAAAGGAAATTATCGCATATGACGATTTATACCTCGCTTCGCAAAAATACGCTTACAACTACTTTACAAGCCTTGCGATTTATTCGCCAAAAATAAGTTTATATGATTTGAGAGTATATCTCTGCGGCAGCTTTTTAAAGGATTATGATTACGAAAACGAATTTACAGGCTTTAATGACAGCAATAATCTGTCACTGAAATTGGATCTTGTAAAATCGGTTCTCAATGACAGAACCACAATAGCGGACTTGTTGAGCGCGTACTGCGAACTTAATGCTTGTTTTGCAATTATGAGCGGAGAGGGCAAGATAAAGTTTATTCAAATTCTAAATCCTAAAACCGAGGTCGTTGACAACTACAGCAACCTCGACTTTGAGGAATACACAACACGCAGTATTAATCTTATTAAGTTTAAGTACAACAAGGACAGCTATTTTTCGTACGGTCATACAGAAGAAGAAAAACAAAGTTGGTATATATCGGACAACATAATTACTGCTTGCTGTACAGACATTGCAGGTATTGTTACAAGTTTTAACGATAATAAAGGTAACAACTACATCTTTTACAATTTGTATGCTTACAGGCCTTTTAAAGCTGATGTTTACGGCAGGTGGTGGCTCGAATGTGGCGACAAGGTGAGCATAAAAACAGGCTTTACGGACACGGAAACGGTTGATAGCTTTGTTTTTGAGCGCACACTTAAAGGTACTAACGGAATGAGAGTTGGTATTACGGCGAATGGTACAGAATATTTAGGAAAGGATGAGATAAATGAGTTACAGCAAAATTAATTGGGTTGACGGAGCTGTTCCGGCGCTGAACGCAACAAACTTAAATCATATGGATGACGGTATCTACAACAACAGTGTGGACATAGCGCTTGCGGATGGCAACATCCACACGCTAAGCGAGAGAATAATTGCGATTAACACAGCCTTATCTGCAAAGGCAGATAAAACCGAGCTTGAAGATGAAATAACAGACATTGACGAAACAGTGACAATGAAGATTAATCTTAAAGCTGATAAGGACAGTGTAGACAATGCAGTCGCTCAGCTAAGCAAGCAGATTGCAGACAATAAGTCCTCAGCTGATGAGTCAATCAGTACTCTGAGTCAGACTGTAACAGACAACAAAACAGCGACAGACAAGTCGCTTGCGGCTAAATATGATAGCTCAAATTTTGAGAGTGGTACAGGAACATTAGCACCAGCCCAAGAAATATATGCTGGTTGCAAGGGCAGTTTTGTATATTCTAAAAATGGTAATATTGTAACTGTATCGGTCAATATTACGGCACTGCTCTCTCATAAAAAATATATTCAGATGTCAGGTTTACCGTATGCGGCAAAAAACGAAAGTAGGTTGTCTAGTTTTGTTGTATATTCAACAGCAAATAAATTAATAAACATCAGACTTGACGGCTCTTGGATTTATGTCAGTTCAACGGACAAATTTGCAGAGGGCGAAAAAATCAATTTCATTATTACTTACATAATCAGATAAGGAGCGAGTTACTATGGAAATCAAAGAAAGAATTACACTCGATATGCTCACAAAAGACAGTGTAAGCGTATTAAGACAGAAGTTTATTGAAATCAACGGCACAGAAATGCAGGTCGGCGGTAATGTTCGCAACGCTTACAAAAACTGTGATGAGGATAAGTCAATCTTAAAAGAACAGCTTTCGGAAGATTACTACAACGCAGTTATGGCGGTATGGGAGGAAAAATAAATGAGTAATTCAAAACTTGTAAACTACACAAAATTAAGCCCGAACCATTCAGGAACAAGAACACACAGTATTGACCGCATTACTCCTCACTGTGTTGTCGGTCAGTGTTCGGTTGAAACTCTTGGTAACATTTTTATGAATAAAAAAAGTGAAGCAAGCTGTAACTACGGCATCGGTACAGACGGCAGGGTTCTCCTCTGTGTTGATGAGGACAACCGTTCGTGGTGTTCTTCTTCAAACTCAAACGACCAGAGAGCCGTTACAATTGAATGTGCAAGCGAGCTTAAACACCCTTACGCATTTAACGATAAAGTTTATAATAAGCTGGTTGAGCTTTGCGTTGACATCTGCAAGCGTAACGGCAAGAAAAAGCTTCTGTGGATTAACGATAAAAACAAGGCTTTAAATTATAGCACTAAGTCAGACGAAATGCTCCTGACCGTTCACAGGTGGTTTGATAACAAGTCCTGCCCAGGCGACTGGCTTTATAACCGCCTTGGTAACATTGCAAAAAGCGTTACAGACAAGCTCAGTGGCAAGGTTAATAAAGTTGAAAAGCCAACGTTGACTTATCGTGTATTTGCTGATCACAAATGGTACAGCGAAGTAAAAGGTCTTAGCAACATAGCAGGAAGAAAAAAGCAAGCTATTTCGGCAGTTGCAGTAAAGGTCAGCAAGGGCAACATCAAGTACAGAGTGCATCTGCTCAACGGTGACTGGTTGCCTTGGGTTGACGGATACGACATCAAGGACGATATCAACGGCTATGCAGGCATTAAAGGCAAGGTTATTGACGGCTTGCAGGTTGAATTTGAGGGAGTCGGCGATTATAAGGCTACATACAGAGTGCGTAAGCAGGGTGCAGGCTTTTGGGATTGGCAGCACAACACCGAAAAAAACAGCGAACAGGACGGTTACGCAGGACTTTTCGGCGCTAAGATTGACGGCTTGCAGATTACTTTGACTTGACGAGGTGCAGTAATGTCAACAGAAATAATTGTCGCTTTGATAGGCTTAGGCGGTTCTGCCATTGGCTCGATTTTAGGTATTATTGCAAGTTCAAAATTAACATTGTACCGTATTAAACAGCTTGAAGAAAAAGTAGACAAACACAACAGTGTAATCGAAAGAGTTTACCATCTTGAAACGCAAGATGCTGTTATTAATGAAGAAATCAAAGTTGTAAATCATAGACTAACTGACCTTGAAAATAAATAAAACGGAGGTAATATGTATGAAGAAAATTACAAATTGGAAATCGTGGGTAAAATGCGCAGGCGTAAGAGCAGTAAAAACCGTTGCTCAAACAGCAATTTCGGTTATCGGTGTATCTGCCGTGTTAAGCGATGTGAACTGGATTGCGGTCGCCTCGGCAAGTGCACTTTCGGGAGTTCTTTCGCTGTTGACAAGTGTTGCAGGTTTACCCGAGGCAGAATAAATAATGCGTTACCACCGTAATAACGCCCCATAAAATAATTATTACGGAGGTAAAACAATGAAAAGTTTTATTGGTTGGATAGGCGGAAAAAGTCGTCTAAGAAATCAAATAATATCACTTATACCGACAGACTGTAGCCGTTACATCGAGGTGTGTGGCGGTGCAGGTTGGGTATTGTTTGGCAAAGAAAAAGTCAAGGGTCAGATGGAAGTTTTCAATGATGTTGACGGAGATTTAATCAACTTGTATAAGCAAATCAAATATAATTGCTCTGAATTGCAAGTAGAAATAGATTGGTTACAATCACGAGAATTATTTAATCAGTATCGTTATGAAATTGAAAATCAAATTAAACTTTCTGATTTACAGAGAGCTGCGAGATATTTATACATTATTAAATGTAGTTTTGGCAGCAATCGAAACTCGTTTGCTACTGATACAAAATCAATATGCAATATTATTGATGAGTTACCAACATACAAAGAAAGGCTAAAATCAGTTATAATCGAAAACAGAGATTTTGAAAACCTTATAAAAAACCTTATAAAAACATATGACCGCTCTGGCGCTGTATTTTACATTGATCCGCCCTATGTAAAGTCTGAACGCTACTACAATCGTAATTATTGTAATTTCAATAAAAAAGACCATTTGCGATTAAATCAAGTTTTGAATAAAATAAAAGGTCGCTTTATTTTGTCTTATAACGATTGCGAGTTCATCAGAAATCTATACAAAGATTATTACATAAAAGGCATAAGCAGACATAATCTTTTGTCTGCGACAAGCGGAAATCGTGAAGAATTCAAAGAATTAATTATAACGAATTTTGTTACAAACTAACAATTATTATAAAATAATAACGCTTTAGGATATAATATCTTTTGGGGCGTTATTATGATTAAAATTCATTTATCTACAATTTTGGGAACATACAGAATGTCGCAAGCGGAACTTGCACGAAAAACAGGTATTAGACCGTCAACAATTTGCGACATTTACAACGAGATGTGTGACAGAATCAATTTAGAACACTTAGACAGGATATGCGAAGTATTAGATTGTAATGTATCAGATATTCTCGAATACAGGCCGAACAGAATCAAAAAAACAGGCAAAAATCTCATAATTGAGGAAAATGGAAACAGAAAAGCGCAAAAATAATTCCGCTGCAATTGTTAAAAACTGCAGCGGAATTTGTTTTTTAGTCTAAAAGTATTAATTTTTTCTTACGCTTTCGTCCTCGACTATTTGAAGCAATAATTTTTTGTGTAAAATTGAAAGTTTCAACATTAATTATTATTTTCTGATTGCCCTTAAAAAGTTTTCCTTTGCTACGATTGTAGCCGCAATAAGTACAGTTTGATAGAATAACTAAAACAGATTGCGGAGTATAGTCATTACCGCACTTACTCTTATATCCCTCACTGTTGAGTTGTCGTGCAACAGCGGAGAGGCTCTGCTTTTTTATATACAATTCAAAAATATGCTGTACTACTTTACTTTCATATGCATTGATAACCAAATCTTTCTCAATGAAATCATAGCCTAATACAAAACTCGCTAAAGAATGACCTTGCGCAACTTTTTCGCTATTAGCAAGCACAACATTTTCTGCAATGATTTCTCGCTCCCATTGAGCAATTACACCCAGCAGATTTCGCATAAGTCTGCCCGACGGAGTCGATGTGTCAAATGATTCAGAATAGCTCATTAACGCTACATTATACAACTCAAGCTCATCACAAGTGTTAATTAAATCTCTAACAGAGCGTGTAAATCTTGTTAATTTCCACACGAGCACCGCTTGAAATTTTCGCTCTTTAGCGTCCTGCAACATTGTCTTAAAAGCGTCACGATGCTGCACATCTTTACCGCTGATACCTTCGTCAGCATATATTTGATGAATTATATATTTATGCTGCTTGCAATAGTCTACAAGGACCTTTTGCTGTGCTGCAAGTGAAAAGCCTTCCTCTGCTTGTCTTGTTGTCGAAACTCTAATATATATTGCGACTGTCATACTTCTGCAAGCTCCTTGTTAATTTCATCAAGTCTTGCAAGTAATTTAACTTTTTCTGCCTTGAGTGCATCTATCTTTGATTGCCGTTTGACTATCTCGTAAGTTATCTCAGATGGACAATTTTTTATTGCAGGCACTGGCACATCGTGTAACATAATGACAGAGCCTTTGTTTACAACAACATGCGGATGTTTTGCTGAACCACCAGAACCGTATGAACCAGACAAATAACTAACACCTGCCGGTAATGGTGCAACGGTATCTCGTCCGTAAGCTTTAGCAATAGTTTTGCCAAATATTGCAACAGACAAAGTGTTTGAAACCAAAGAATTATTTACACAAATCTTAACATCAACTTTTTCGACTGAACTTATATCGCTCTCACCAAAATGTTTTACCATTAATTCTCTGACCTCGTCAACTGACGAGAGAGGAGCGGTCCAACATTTTTTTGCTTGAATCCCATTTGCGTCCGCCTATAGCGTTTTTTAACTCGTCAGTAAAATCACGATTAAAACTGTCTCTTATACACATCTGACGCTGCCGACGA
>ERZ1027266.726-NODE-726-length-20911-cov-17.594505_pt1 | contig 20911 bp, 17 predicted proteins | sample MGYA00519257_ERZ1027266 | MGnify/ENA primary metagenome ERZ1027266 (study PRJEB26926, sample SAMN06164683) | human gut metagenome | biome: ENVO:00009003; feature: ENVO:2100002; material: ENVO:00002003 | host: Homo sapiens | place: USA | collected 2012 ... | reverse complement strand
GAGCCCATTTTGCGTTTCGGGCAAACGCAAAATCTCCGTTAATGGATGTAAAACCACATTTGGTCATTTCACAGAAGATGCCCATCTTTGCATCTAAATGGTAAGACAGTGTACAGACATAGACGAAGTTTTACGCTCGATCAATCAGCGTCTGCGTGAGCTTGAGAAGTCCGATTCCGAGAAAACAGAGGAGATTGGACGTCTCAATCGTATCGTATGCCAAAAAGACAAGGAGATACATAAACTGAAGATGGAACTTTCTACAACCAAGTCTGATCTTGCCAGTGCCAAGACTCGCATCAAGGAACTTGAGGACGAGAATGATAAAAAGGATGATTCTACAGGTTCATCGGAAAAGCCTGAGAAGACAAGCAGCAACAGCAGTGTCCCTCCATCCCAGGAGAGCATTGCCGCACGCGAACTTCGCAGGACGAAATCCTTGCGCAAGCCGAGTGGCAAGCCAAGCGGTGGACAGCCTGGACACAAGGGAAGCACCTTGCAGTCGGTCAGTACGCCAGACAGAATCACAAAGTATGAACCAGCCTACTGCAAATGCTGCGGTCGCCCATTGGATGGCATTGAGTACAGGAAAATCCGTAAGACACAAATCGTAGACATCAAGTTTGTCGTAGAGACTACCGAGGAACAGTATTACGAAAAGGTCTGCCAGTGTGGTTGCGTGAACAACTGCGACGCACCCAACTGCCGCATCAAGTACGGTGACAACATCCGTGCGCTTGTCAGTTATCTGAACGTTGTGCAGTGCATCCCGTTCAAGAGAATAGCAGAGCTCATAACAGATTTGTGTGGACAAAAGATGAGCGAGGGAACCATACAGAATATACTCAAGGGAAACAGTGCCAAGTCCAACAATGCATACGAGGAGATACGGAAGAGAATCGAGTGTGCTCCAGTTGTTGGAGCAGACGAGACCGGTGCCGCTGTGGGAAAGCAGTTGCACTGGAACTGGATATTCCAAACAGATGCTCTTACCTATGTGTATCAGTTGAAGTCGAGAGGTCAGGAGGCCGTAGATTCCAAGTTTCCTAACGGTCTGCCCCATTCAACGCTTGTGACCGACAGAAAACAAACTTATTTCAAGATGAATGTCAAGGATCATCAAGTCTGTCTGGCTCACCTGTTAAGAAATGCCGAATATCTTAACGAGCTAGATGCAAAGCAGGACTGGTCCCGAAGGTTTATCCATCTGTTGGCGCACGCCATCGACCTTAGGCGAAACAACACTATCACGCAGAGAAAGATAAAGGTACTGAAGACCAAGATGAAGAATCTCTTGGGAGAAAGTCTTTCACATCTCAATGATGAGTTCGAGAGATTCAAGAAAGGCATCCTAAAGGTAAAAGACTATCTGTTCACTTTCCTCTCCAATCCACTTGTACCTTATGACAATAATGCCAGCGAACGAGGGGTGAGAAAGATTAAGATAAAGCAGAAAGTCAGCGGATGCTTCCGTACCGATGAAGGTGCCGATGATTTTGCCAAGCTACATTCCATAGCGGAAACAGCCATGAAGAATGGAAACTCTAAATTCAATGCAATTCTTGCTGTCGTACAACAGTAAGACGATTACTCATGCCCATAGGGGTGCTGAGTAGTTACGAAGAAACAAAATGGAGTTAAAAATAGCAAAAACAGTGGAATAGGACAAAGATTGGGGGTGTAAAATTTAGAAAATGCATGGTGGACGATAGTTTTTTGCAAGAATGGTTTGTGATATTTCCAAAATTTATCTTAACTTTGCCACGTCATCTCCCCACACTGTCAGCACTACGGATGGCCGCCTCGGGGAACAAATGAAAACATGGGTGGAAGATTCCACGGGCGCAGCAATCCGCCCAAAGAGAAAAAACCACTAAAAGATACCTTTGACTTGAAGACATTACGGATGAAATTCAAAGCGAAAATTGCCACGGCAATGGCCGTTGCCTTAGCCTTTGCCTCGCAGACCGCCCACGCTCAGAACGTGGGTGTGAAGGCCAATGCCCTCTCGTTCGCACACACCGCACTGGGCATGGGAGCCGAGATGTCACTAGGCTACCATTGGAGCGCAGAGCTCTACGGCGTCATCAGCCCGTGGAAACGGACGGATGACAAGGCGAAGAAGTATTGGGCCGTACAGCCCGAGGTGAGATATTGGCCGTGCCAAGCCATGGTGGGTCACTTCTTTGGCGTGCACGTGGACGGAGCGCAGTACAACGTCGGCGGAGCGGCACCGTTCTTCGGACTGCCCAAGTCGGTGAAGGACGCGCGCTACGAAGGCTGGCTCGCCGGAGGTGGTGTGACCTATGGTTACCAATGGGTGCTGGGGCGCCACTGGAACGCGGAGGCAGCAGTAAGCGTAGGCTACGAGCACCTGCGCTACAAGAAGTTTGAATCGCCCGAGGAATGCGCCCCACAGGTCGGGGAACGGTCCCACAACTACTGGGGACCAACCAAGCTCTCGGCAAGTATCATCTACATATTCTGACACGATGATGACGCATAAGATTTACCATTCACTGATTGCTGCCCTGATCGGCGCGGCGACCACGGGAGCGGTCCAGGCAGCCCCGATACCTGCCATGGGGCTACGATTCGTGGCCGCAGAGGCGAGCGACAGCAGTATCAGCGTGCGATCGGCACGCGTACTGCCCCACGAGCGAAGCATGATCGTGTCGATGTGCATCCGCGTGGACCGCGACCTGAAAGGCACGGAGAGCATCGAACTGCGACCCGTGCTCACTGACTCGACGGGCCACAGCGCGGTGCTGCCCTCCATTTTCATCAACGGACGCACCCAGCACATCGCCTTCCAGCGCGACCGGCGCAACGCCAAGCGCGACCTGGTGACACTGCGCCGACGCAACGGCATGGAGCAGACGATCGATTACCTGCGCGAAGTGGCCTATCAGCCCTGGATGCGCAAGGCGACACTCGTGCTCGAGGAGGTGGCCTGCGGATGTGGAATACCCATCGCCTACGACTCGCACGCCGTGGCGACCCTGCGCAGCGACGACACGCCGCGACTGGCTTTCCGCATTCCCGAGGTGGAGGAGGTCAAGACACGACAGGAGTCGGGACGCGCCTTCTTGGCCTTCCAGCTCGGCAAGTCGGAAATCCTCGACAACTTCCGAAGCAACGCCACCGAACTAGCCAAGATCATGCAGGCCATCGACCTGGTGAGAAATGACTCCAATGTCACCGTAAGCCACATCGCCATCCATGGCTATGCCTCGCCTGACGGATCGCTGGCTCTCAACGAGAAACTCTCGGCAGAGCGCACACAGGCGCTCAAATCGTGGGTCATGTCAAAGTATCAGTTTGACGAGGCACTGTTCACCACAGCCCATACCGCCGAGGACTGGGAGGGACTGGTCAACTTCCTGCGCAACAACAATACGTTGGAGGGACGAGAGGAGATACTCAATATCATCGCCACCGTGGGCGACCTGGACAAGCGCGAGGCGCGCATCCGGGAGGAGTTTCCGTCGCAGTATCGCTTCATGCTCGACAACTGGTATCCCTTCCTGCGCCACTCCGACTATACCGTAGGCTACATCGTACGCCCGTTCACCGTCGAGGAGGCGAAGAGGGAACTGAAGTTGCACCCACAAAACCTCAGTATCGATGAAATGTTCCGCATCGCACAAACCTACAAGGAGGGAAGCAAGGAGTACAACGAAGTGTTCCTCATCGCCGTGAAGCAGAATCCGGACCACCCCGTGGCCAATCTCAACGCAGCCTGCATTGCCCTCAGGGCGGGTGACAAGACCGCGGCCGCTGGCTATCTCGAGAAAGCTATGCCTTGCGCGGAGCGCGACCTGGCCACTGGCGTACTACGGATGATGGAGGGCCATGTGGAGGAGGCCGAGCGCCTCTTCGAAGCTGCCGACAAGGCAGGACTGAGAGAGGAAGCTCGCCATAACCTGCGCATCCTGCATCCGGAACGCTATTAAACACGCCTTGCCCTTTCCGTTGGGGAAAGGGCAAGGGATCAGAAACATCAAACCAAGACATCAACCCCAAAAGAATCAGAACCATGGACAAGAAAATCTTCGCAACACTGGCCATAGCCACCGTCCTCGCCTCCTGCACGAGCGATCTCGACGGAATAGATGAGACCCCAGCAAATCCGAAGCCAATCAGACGTTGTACCGCCGTGGTCGATCTCTCTGTGCAGGCACCTACCGCCGATGCTACCACACAGACGCCATCGGGTGCCAACGGACCAAGGAGAGCCAGCGCAGAGACTGCCGACAAAGACACGGTGAGCCTCTCACTGCCAGACGAATACAAGGTACACAATGTCGTACTCTACCTCTACAACGCACAGACAGGAAACTTCGCCGACTCCATACATCTCACACGCTTCGCGGGCCTGGACAAAACGGAACACGGGACAATGTGCTTCCGCAGCGACTCCATCCGACTGGAACCAGGAGACTATCGTGTCTATGCCGTGGCCAACGCACCGACAGCGGCCGGCAAGATAGGCAACGACCAGTCGCTGCTCACCACCGTTGCCAAGGGAAAGTCCATCATGAGCGTCATCGGCACAGAAGGACTCACCATGTCAAACCGTGGAGGATCGGCTCAAAATGTGTGCGTAAGCACCGACTCGGTCACGCACATCGAGATTGCACTGGAGCGTGCCGTGGCCAAAGTGGAGATTGGAAAGCGCTTCGGAAGCTATGAACTAAAGGACAAGAACGGTAAAGTCTATGCCAAAGTCACACCAGGCAGCTTCTATTTCGTCAACCTCAGCCGCGACTACTATCTCTTCCGCCACACGGGAAAATTTGGAAAGAACAGCACGCCCAGCCGAGACCAATACGCATGGAGTCTGAACAACTACACAGACATCCCCGACACGGACGGATACCTCATCGACCCACATTTCTTCGACAAACGGTGGGACGCAAGCAGCACGTTTGACGGTTCAACGATCTTCGACAATGCGCTGACCGAAATCGTGCGTACAGGACGTGAGTATGAGGCCACGCTCTTCCCGGAAGCGGGCTCCTACAGCAAGTCGTACATCCTGGAGAACGCCAACTTCTGGACAGCACAACGGGAGGGCTACACCACGGGTGTCATCATCAAAGGAATCCTCACACCCGAAAAGTCGCGCTGCTTCGACGAGCACGGCAATAACATCGACCCGCAGGGAGTTCACTGCCTGTACTATTTCAACTACAATTTCTACACCTCGCTGGCTGCCGTCAAGGCCGTCGGAGGGGGCAACATCCCTTCGGGAGACATCAGCGCCAGAGAACTGGAGACGCAATACAACATCAAATACTTCCCCATCGACGACAAGAGCCTCTATGCGTGCTACTACAAGCACTTCATCAAGCACCTCGACAACGGCGAGAAGCGAAAGCTGGGCGTGATGGAGTATGGCGTGGTGCGCAACAACTGGTACCGCGTGACCATCGCCGACATCGCAGGACTTGGATCGGGTATCATCAATATCGAACCGACCAGGCCGGTGGAGGAAGACGACATACTGCTCACCGACTACTATGTCAGTCCGTGGCAGTTCAGACCCGACGACACGGTGTTGAGCCAACCGCGCAAGAAGTAACATGGAATCAACTCTGAACGAAGCAAGACTATGACTATCAGACATATCCTAACCATCGCCGCAACGACATCGATCGCGGCCTGTGCGCTCACGTCCTGCGACTGGGTCAAGGACGACCTGAGCGACTGCCCGGAGTGCCAAGGCACGCTGAGCGTCAAGATCGAGCACCGATACAACATGCTCCACGCCGACGCCGCACCATCACGGGTGGAGAAGGCGGACGTATTCATCCGCAACACTGTCACGGGGGAGACACAACACAAAGCCTTCGACAAGGCTATGCTCGACGCGTCGGGCTACTATGCCGACATGGAGTTTGCGGGAGCGGGAACCTACGACTGCCTCGTATGGTCAGGTATCGACAACAAGATCTTCGACTGGGATACGCAGACCGTCTCCCTCGCCACACAGCCAGGCGACACCATCGCACACCGTCTGCCACTTATCTTCCACGGAAGGGCCGATGCCACCAACGTGGAACTGAGGAGTGACAACCTCGCAACGGTCGACATGAGGCAGGACACGAAGTTTGTCAATGTCACTTTCAACTATAATGGAAGCCGACACGTACAGGACACCGACTTCCTCCTGACCCTCAGCGCACCCAATAGCGTCCTCGACGCCAGCAACAACACGGCAGCCGATCACGCTACGACATACAAACCCTACGGTGCACGAACAGAGAGCATCGATCATCAGCAGGTCGTAAACTATGCACTATCAACATTGAGGCTAATGGAGAAGGATCGCGACCAGTGCCGCCTGCGTCTCGACTACCGACCGGCGGACGGGTCTCAGGGACAGAACTTGTTTGACATTCCGATCATCGATTATCTCCTGATGTGCAAAGACTTCGAGGGCGAGAACATGAAGACACAGGAGTATCTCGACAGACAAAGCACCTATCACATCGTTTTCCTGATCCGCGATACGGGCAATCCACATGCACCATTCGCCGTCAGCGTACTGTCGGTCAATAACTGGCAAATGCGAGACGACCAACCTGTCGTCAAGACAAACTGAGAATACAGAAATTCACGGCAGGTTGTAAAAACTGGCCCGCAAATTTGGCCTAATCATAGAAATAGCGTATCTTTGCAGAAGATAGGCTGCACCTCAGCAAAATATTCAAGCAAGCTTAATATTCTGCATTCGGTTTGCACTATCTTTGCATAAGATAAACTGCACTCGGCAATCTAGAAACAAGTTTCCATTGCGCTCGATTGCATTATCGTTGCAGAACATTTCCTCGCTCGCAAGCACCAGCGACGGGGGTGCGCCGCAACAAAAGCGCTCCAAGAAGGGGTTGACTGGATTTGACGGCAAGACGAAATGGTGTGTAAGCACGCGGAGACTCGGTGGCTATCTCCTTAATCAGAGTGACCAAAAAATTAATTGGCGAAAACAATTACGCTCTCGCTGCCTAACTGAAGTATAGTAGGTTACTGGCCTAATCGCGCTATAAGATAGTGCGACGAGACACCGCTCCGAGGATGTTGTCCCGAATCCGGAGATCAAGCGGTGCAGGTAAATCGGGAATAGCTGGCGGCAGCCCCGTGTCGTAGGTGAATTTTTAGGGGATAAGGCGATGATTGGTGGCCCAGGTCTTGTCGTCGCTCGAAAACCAAAGGCTGGGATAAGCGTGTAGAAAGCACATGGTTTCCTTGTGCGGACGTGGGTTCGAATCCCACCAGCTCCACCTTCATAGGATCGACAGGGGACTCGCCGTTATGTGGCAAGTCCCCTGTCGCTGTTTTTAGAATCACTCATGAATGGTGCGCTCCACCTCGTCGCCATGCTCCAAGAGGAACTGAGCCACGATGGAGGAGAGAATGGCCGAGGTGGAAATGCCGAGGGAAGAGGCACGAAGCTGTCCTAACTGCCGTTTCAGGTCGCGGTCGATATAGACCGCACCGAGGTTGGAAGCACGGTGGTACTCTCGGCCCATCTCACAAAACAATTCCCAACGCGACTTGCCTCCAGCCAAGGCTTCACGATAGCTCTCGGCGGTGTACTGCCCTGAGTGCGAGGCTGGGGACTGAACCTGCTTCTGGAGGCTGCTTGCTGATTCTACAGCGGAACGTTCAGATGTCGTGGGGGCAGCCTGTGGCTGCTGTTGCGCCGCATGAACAAGCCCGGCAAGACCGCCGGGGAGTGCAACGCTCGTATTTTTCTTTGCCATAATCAGTTGTCTTTTTGTTTGTTATCGGTTGATGATTGGCTTTAGGAACTATTTTGTCATCTCCCAAAGCATGATCTCGAAGCAGTCGCGCACGTAGCCGCGCTGCCGAGGGGTGATCTCGAAGGTATCGGCACGACGCAAGTTGGCACGTGCGGGAATAGGCGGAAGCACCGCTCCATGCTTAGAGAGCACTGCCGCGGCCTCATTCCACATCCGCTGTTCCTCTTTCGTTCCCACACGAGGATCGATGCGATTGGGAACAAAGAGCAGGCGGGCCTGCATATCGCCCACATGCTGGCGAATGGCGGCAAGGACGGAGACAAATGTTCCAGTGGAATCAAGTGTCTTGTCTTCGTAGTCAAAGGGGCAGACGATGAAGTCCGCACCAGCGAAAAGAGGAAGCAGTCCGTCTTGGGATACATTGCCTGGGGTGTCGAAAAGCACAAAACCCTCCACCTCAGAGGCAGAATCGACAAGTTGACGCATCGCGTTGGGTTCGGCCACGTCGAAATCCTGCACGCCATACGGCTCATCCTGCCCGCTATGGGCGACCGCATCTTTGCGTCGCTGCATAAGGACAGACTTTTGAAGGTCCGTATCGATGACACAGACGGACCGGCCTTTCCAGGCAAGATAGTCGGCGAAGAGGATGCAGAGTGTGCTCTTCCCTACCCCACCCTTTTGGTTGGCAAAGACAACCTTGATATTTTTTTCCATATTTTCTTATATTATCGGGCAGCGACCAAAAGCCGCCACCGCTCATTGATGATTTCTTTCTTGTATGTCGCTGCAGGCTTGGGGCCTGGTGCAGCATATCCGATAAGTTTCCATTGAGGTTTGTCCCATGAACTTTCCCTACCCTTCTTGCTCCGTCTCCTCGCCTCCAGCGATGGCCCTAAGCGCAACGACGGGAATCACGAAGAGTAGCAGGATGAGCAGACCGACAACGACTTCCTGCCATGGTGCGGTGTCTTCCTGGATGCCTAGAAAGAAAAAGGTGACTATGAGGGGTGCATTGATGGCAATAGCGCTGCACGCCACAATCGACCACTTTCCTACCCTTTCGCACAAAGAAGCACCAAGCATGAATAGCGCTATCATGGCCACGGGGACCAGTAGCATCAAAATGTCAGCACAACTGTTGAAAAAATCGACCAGCCAGTGGCCATCATCAAGCGACAAAGGGCCAAAAAGAAGGGTTGGGAGCTTGGAAGTAATGGCATAAGCCAGGGTTACGAAGAAAGCCGCCAGACAACCATTGCGCCAACGAATAGGCACTTCGCGACCGCTGCGAAGAAGCCAAAACAGACCACAGAGAGACAACAAACATACTGCCTCGGAGGAAAATGAAAGCCAGTCGCTTGTCTCGACTGCGGTAAGCGTGGCGGCAGTAGTCGTCAGCAGGTCCGATTCCATCAAAACTGCACACAGATCGACCACAAGGGCCATCACCATCAGCAGCCAAAGTGCACGGTAGATGCGCCAATCGCGCGCTGAAAGAATGATTTTGTTCATATACTTTTACCTGTTTTTAGTATAGTTCCTCTCGCAAAGAAGATTCCAAAACGAGAACTTGCTCCGTGGTGCGCTCACAACGACTGCATATCCGAATCGCCCTCGGCAGGCTGAACGGTGATACGCGTACTCATTGAAAGGCGCAAGAAGACAAGGGGAATAATGGCCATCAGCACCTGAAGGGCGTAGTAGCTCGTCAGGATGACTCCCTGCTGGTCCGTGGCTTGGAGTGCCCAATTGTAAAAGAGCACCCCTACCAAGCTCACCAGCAGAGAACAGATCAACTTGGTGATGCCGAACAAGCGAATGCGGCCTCGATAACGTACAATACATAGGCAAGAAACAAGGAGTTGCACCATCCCTGCGAGGACTCGATAGTTGAGGAGAAACGTCTCACGGAAACTGTCCCACGCCGTCGGGTTGTGAGCATAGGCGTACAATGTGTCCCGCCCAGGAACAGCAGTAACCAACGATGATGCGCCAATGAGCACCTCCCACAAAGCGACAAGCACCCAAAAACGATCGCCAGAACGGCGCATCCCGCGACGAAAAAACTCTAAAAGCAACACATGGCCCACGCCGAAAAGCACACTGACCACTCCATTGCCTACAGCCGTGCGCATAAATGTGTTCAGAGCCTTGCCAAACGAACCCGCAATGGCGTCGCTGGCTGCCGTAAAGGTTGAACTCCATTGCGACAGCATCAAACTCACAATTACCAGCACAAGTCCTACCGTCAGCCAGCGATTCACCACCGAGCTGACTTCAAAATAGCTTTTCTTCTTCATATAGTTCTTATACTTCACTTTTAAATGTTCTCTTTCTTCTCTCCTACCTCTTATGGAAATAGCATCGTTGCTGATTGCTCGGTAACATCATGTCACCTCTTCATTTTCTTCTTTTCAATATATGAGGATTTCATCTTTTATCGTAATCTTTATTTCATCATTTGTTTAATAATGGATTTCCATATATATTGATTTCTTTACAACACGATTCACAGTCCTTGGCCCACCCATTGCTCGACAAAATGTTTTATCAACATATCCATATTTGTGGATATACTTAAAACTAAGCCGTAACAAAACAAAGAATCCGCTTTTAGCAACCAGAATCATCATTTCACCCTGCAAAATTAAGCAAAACATCTGATAACAACAAGGAAACCACTACTTAAATACTTAATTTTATCTTTATTTATCGTTTTCGATATTTCGTCTTATCCATTTATCCATATTTCCATATATACATATCTGACCATTAAAAAAAACAGCCCTATCTCAACCTCCTCCAACAAACTTCCCGAAAACAAACCTATTGCAGTGAAAATATTATCCACATTTAATTATATATTTATATCGCCTTATATTGTTTTAGTTATATCGTTATATATTCATATATTTACTATCCCTGTTCGTGAGAAGAAATAGTTCATAAAAGCTGGCAGGCTCATACGCTAACGAAAACGTTAAACGTTAAACATCAATAGGGCAGAGTAGGGCCGAAGAGAAGGATAAGTTACGATCAGCCCTCACCTTAACTTACCTTTGCCTCTCGACATAAGCAACCCTGGAAAAGGTTGTCACGTTTATTCATGATCCAAACTTCACTTGAGAGACGTATCGGAGCGGCAGGCAGAAATGAACAGCAGGGCCTTGGTTGCGGCAAAAAGTAGGAGGCGTGTGGAAGAAATAGCAACAAAGGGAGTTTGGGGCGGGTAGGGGACTTGTTAAATCGATACGGATCAAGCGTTAATGGGGCGTTAATTCATGCTAATCGTCTTGCATTCGGGCGGACGGAAGGTTATCTTTGTATGACGCCTAAGTCATGACAGCCGGCGTGCTGACAATCCTGCCATGAGACACCATGCGTGGCAAGGCGACAAAATGTAAAACATAAAACCTATCCGACCATGATGAAAAAGTTAGAACACTCACCTTCCTCCTCAGACGGAAGTCGCTCCGTCTCGTATCGGTCTCGTATCAATCCCGTATTGTTCCCGTATCATCCTTCGCTCTTCCTTTTTTCCTCCTTCTTTCGTTGTTCTATCATTCTCGCTTCCAGAAGCGGAAACAATACGGAAAGGATACGGAAACGATACGTAAACCATGCGGGATTGATACGGAAACAATAGGAGAAACAAAGAAGGAACAAGGGAGGAGGAAGGAAGAAAGGAGGGTCAGGACAAGGCGTTCAGACTGGTTCCATTCACCTGTTTTCAGATGGAGGCGTAGACCTTTGTGCTCTACGCTCTTACCTCCCCATAGGGCTTATCCCCACGGAATCTATTTTTTCGCACAGAAAAGTTTGTAGTACACAGCAGCGCAAATGAGAATCGTAAAACACTGGACAACAATAATTATCAATAGAGCGAATGCAAAAAACGTTCGATAAATTTGGCGGTTAGAATAAAATTGCTTAACTTTGCACCCCGTCAGAACGACACAGGGGCATAGCCCAGTTGGTTTAGAGCGCTGCAGTCACATTGCAGAGGTCCCCGGTTCGAGCCCGGGTGTCCCTACCAAGCGTCCGATTCTCATGGAGAGTCGGACATTTTTTTGATATCTGTATCTGAAAACAGGATTTCCTTATATCATTCCGCCAAATGAGTATGTATAAGACAAGTTTTCCAACCATTTCCCTAACCGGCCATATCCACTCCATTTTCATAAAAAAACTATATCAGTAGGGAAATTTCTGAAAAAAGTGTGGAAAAATTTGCACCTTTCCAACCGACTATATAATTTTGCGCCCATGTCTGAGGAGTCAATAGGGTAGTGCGAGACTCCACGGACAACGGGCACGTACCAACGCAAGTCCCAAAAGAAAACAACAAGACGCACTGCCACAACCATGCTACCATAAGATCAATGAAAAAGAAAATGATGAAGAAATTCCACCTCCTGCTGCTCCTCGCAGCAATGTTTTCCCTACCAGTCGCACTCACCTCATGTGGTGACGACGATGATGATGACAACGTCAGCATAACAATTCCGACAGGGACTGCGACGAACCTGACGATGGAGCGAGTTGTCGGAACATGGAAGCGCATCCATAGCAGCGGCAAAGAGATTAAGAACGGCAGGGTGACAAAGCAATGGGACAAGAATGTGGAACGCGACCAAGACCATTTTGTCTTCTATGCCGACGGACGCTGCCTACTCCTCGACTATGAGGATGACCAGCGTCTTTGGGAGGTCGAGGAGAGGGCTTCCTTCTCCATTCAAAACGGACTCGCCACGTTCCAGGGCGGCACGCTCCGCGACGTACGTATCGTTTCCTGTACCGACTATGAGATGGTCATCGTTTACACCATCTATGACGACGGAGACCCCAACGATGTGGAACAATACGTCGACACGCTCAGCCTCTCCAGCCATCGCACCGACCTCCTCTACATCTACGATCCCTCCACAGAGAGACCTGGAGACTATTGGGACGAAAACGCTCCCTCTGCCACTGGACTGACCATGAGAGACATCAAGGGCACCTGGCTCATCACCCATAGCAAGGGACAAATCGTAGAGGGCGGAAAAATCACCAGCACATGGAACAGGGACGTGACCAGCAAGCAGAACCACTTCGTGTTCTATAACGACGGACGCGCCGTGTTCATGGAGATCAAAGGAGACTACAAGGACCAGACGCCTTACTGGACGGCCAACGGCAGTGCGATGTTCACCCTGAAAGACGGACAAGCCATCTTCTCCGACGGCACGCTCTGCGCTATGAAAATACTCTCTCTCAAGGGCAACGAGATGACCGTCCACTATCTGCGCTACCAGGACAAAACCTTCTCCGTCATGGAGCGACACACCGAGACGCTCAAGCTGACAACAGACAATACAGACTTCCTTATCACGAAGTAGCCTTTGGGGCGCTTGCGGCCGAAGGAGATCCGCCTAGCAGAATCCTTTCCCAAACACGCTCCATCACAACGAATAGCGGGTCAGAAACAGCATGTGCTGCACTTCTGACCCGCTCACTTCATCCCCACCAAGCCGTAGAGACTTCGACCGAAAACGGTCTCATCTCACAACCGGACCACATGAAGGAGTTGGGCAGAGGCCACCAAACCAAGTGTTTCAAACACACACACAAACATGTTAACGAACTTTTTTTGCTTGCAAAGAATTGCATAATTCCATGGTCGTATCAAATATGTTTCTGACGAGTTGCAACGACAAAATCATTTGCCTTTTCCACTTGATTGCTTGATATGCGCAAGTTTAACTCACGGCGCAGTGCATAACAAGTCACGTTTGGCGACTTCCTGTTTAGGATATGAACAATGGTTTCGGTTAGGACAGATTGCCCAAATTCTTCATGGCAGAGAACACTGTGTGTACCTTCTTCTTACAGCACTTATCCGTAACTTTTACAAGACCATTATCCACAGACTCGAAGTAAAGAGGTTCGGACTCAAGGCCACAGGTCGCATTGTGGGGTAAAGGGATGGTGTAGGCAGAAGTGGGTATTTCAGCCTCAATTTATCTGATGCTTCAGTAATGAGAAGACGTGTACACGCAAAAAGGACGTTGAAGGGCTTAGTTGCGGATTTGAGGTAACTGTATACCTCCTTCTCGTTCCAAGCTCGCGGGCGGAGAGGCTGAAGGAAAAACTCATCCGTCCAGTCTCTCTCGATCAGAAGCATCCGTCCAGCATCACGAAAGCTGCCCAATAGTAGGGTTCGGGGTGGCGCGAACGAATGATGGCCTTAGTCTCTCTGAACGCCTTCTGCTTGTCCCACCCGTTGGGTTGCGCCATCAATCGCTCGTAAAAAGTGGTCATAAACTCCTGAGAGACATTGTTGCTGATCTCCCATAGTGACATCACTACCGTACAGACACCCGCTTTCTTGAAAGCGCGCTGCAAGCCATAGAGCCCCTCGGGAGTAGCCTTGCCCAAACCCGTCTGACAAGCTGACAGGACAGCCAGTTCGGTGCCACTCAGATCCATACCAGCAATCGTTCCCGCCGTGAGTATTCCACCCCTCACGCCATCGGGCAACTCCTTACCCGTCCATGCCGCATTGCCTCCAGAGAGAACGATACCCGAGAGCTGCATCGCATCTGTGAATCCCTTGAGATAATCAATACCGCTTGCCCTGTCTGGCGTATAATAGAATCCATGAGTATAGAGTTGCAAGATACGTGGTGAGTGGGCGTTCATGGCCAGGAAAGACTCCTCAGTTCCCTCCGCCCCCGTGTAGGTACAGACCTCCCAATGGTGCTCGCCAAGGATACGTTCCACTTTTCGGATAGCCTCCTCTGATCCTGGAAGGTAAGCAAAGGTTCCACCCCCACAAACCACATCTTCCTCGTCGAGAGGGAAGGGGGACTGCCCAGACTTCTCTGCCTCACCCTGCATGGTCGTCGAGGCTACATCATATTGCAGTCCTCCATAGAGCACCGCCGTGCGCTCCTTAGCTACCGTGTCTGCCTTTCTCATCCGCACCAGCTCGCGAGCCGACGACAAACGAATAAAGCGATAGTGATCTCCCAAGAGCGTACCATCCGCAAGAGGAATCGACTCCAATGCTATATTAAACAAAAGCTGTGATGGAACATAGTAAACCGTCTGTCCCTCATGCAACTGCGAGGCCAAGGGAGTCCATAGAAGTTGCAATATCGCGGGCGAATACTCCTGATCATAATAAAGATAGGGCTGCGGTATACAGAGCGAGTCGATTTGGCACTCGTCAAAAAGAGGCATCAAGAGCGGGTATTGCTGCTCTTGGCGAACGACATAGGCAGCATAGTGGCGCCCCGATGGTTTCGTTTCATAGTCGGTGAAGTCGATGAGCGTCTCGTCCTTGTGCAGCGACTGGCGCACCGCCTCATGGTCCACATCCATAAACTCCGTGTTGTTTCCATATCCCCGAACGCGTGCCTGCAGTCCGCGTCCCATCACCTCAAGCTGTTTGGAAGCCTCCAAGATACGGTCGGCATTCTGCTGATAATCCTTCTCCCAGCCTTTCATCTGCTGCTTCATTGCCACGATGGCCATATACTGCCGCATGTCCTCATCTGTTCCCTCCCGCTTGATGATATCGTACAAAGAACGCTCGGAGTCCAAGAGGAACGCCTTCGACATCACCAGCGCATCATAACATCCGCGGGTAAATGCCGTCTGTAGTTCGCCAGCTTTCAGCGCATAGGGGGTCATGAGCGTGAACAGCTCTGAGAGGGGACTCCAAAATCCCTTGCGCTCATTGGCATCCATATACGGCAGACGGTCGCGTACCCACCGCTCCAGACGCTCCTCGGCCTGCAAGTAGTCCTGACACCCTTGCCCTATCATCCCAGACCATTCTTCGGCCTGAGCCAACCGTATCTGCGACTCGATATATTGTAAGCTATTCTCGCCGTTCAATTCCTTGGTATAAGCCAGATTCTTGCGGCTGCATTGTTCCGCCTCCGCATCACGCCCCACTGCATGAAACTGGCGGGTCAAAAAAGCAAGCAGCTGAACCCGACATTGGTCCGATGGCTTATACTTGGTGGCGAGTATCTCGTCCGCCTTCTGATAGTCAGCCAGCGCCGCCTCGTGATCGCCAAAGGCAGCACGACAGAAGCCACGCCGGATATAAAGGTAATTGATCACTTCTGGGTCCGAGAGATAGGGTAGGAGCAGGAAGAGCGTATCGACCGCTTCGTAGCAGCCCGCTTTGTCCCCCTTGTAGCGATAAGCTTCTGCCATAAACTGACCATATCCCATGAAACGGTACAGGCCTACGGCCGACATTTCCTCATGGGGAGGCTCCATGTATTTTTTCGCATAAGCTATACAGTCGTCATAGCGGCCCGCCTTCAGATAAAGTTCGGATAATTTGAAATAGGGAATTCCCGCCAGCGAGCCCAGTTTTCCGCTCGTCGAAGCCTCGGCCAGAGAGACGCTCCGAAAGAGCCACTGTTCCGCCACGCGATAGTTTTCCTGCCTCATGGCCTTCTCTGCCTGCAGGTTATAATAAGTCATTTTCGACACCTCGTCGGTCGTTTGCTCCGCCAGCGAGTCCATGGCTACATTGCATCCCTGCGCCATCTGGACATCGCCGATAAGGTTGCACAACCTCCATATATCACTCAGGACATTCATCTGCAAATCCGTCTCGCCGGCTTCCTTCGCCTGCGACAAAGCGTAGCGGTACGTCTCCATCGCACTGGACAAGTCATACTGATAATAGTATGCGTCAGCCAGGAGGTTCAGCGTGGCTATCTCATCGCTCACCTTGCCTGTTTTTCTGAACACCTCCACACCACGACGCGCACACTCCTTGGTCTTATCATAATCTTGCTTTCGGTAGTAAACCGACCCCTCAAAATACCAAGAAGCACCTATCTTGTTCATCACGATCGTCCAATCGTTCTCGTTGGCATAGGGGAGCACCTCTTCGAGCAGGGCGCGTGCCTTGCCATAGTCGGTATTCTTTCCTTTCATCATCGGTACCGCCAGAAAATAGGCGCTATTCACATAAGCATCCGACAGTTCTTTTTTCTCCTCGTCGGTCAACTGAGTTGCCATCAACCGCTTGGATAGTTCGTATCCCTCCTGATACCGCTCCAGCTGGTCATAGCAACGGCACGCCAAAATCTGGCTGCGTACATAAACGGTGCGCTCCTGCTCCGAGTCACACCGCTCCGTACTGCGCCCAATGGACAGGCAGATTTCGAGGACCTCGTCATACTTCTCGGCCTCATAAAGGGTGTCGGTCTGCTCCAACTGGAGCTTCATGTCCTCCAGGGACTGCGTCTGCGCCTTCAAGGTCAAAGTGAGACTGACGAAAGCAAGCAGAAGCAACAGTTTTTTTCTCATGAAAAACGATTGAATAAATGAACTATCAATTGGGATCGAAGCCAATGGTATCAGCCGACAACGTGTCGCCTGGCAGGGCGGAGCTGTGACCTTCCGATGGCGTACCGTCGAAGACTTGACCATCGCCACGCAATCCGTCGTCGGACGAAGAAGAACCTGGCACTAGTCGGGCCACGAAGAATCCCAGCACTACGGCAGCAGCAATACCCGACAACCACACCCACCGCTTGCGTCGCGGCGCATCCTGACGGTCTTCCGCCACGTTCAGGCTGTTCATCGCCACATGCGAACGGACGTGTCCATACATTGTCCGCATCTCCTCCATACGCGACATCTTCCTCGCACGACTGGTCACGGCCAAGCGCACATCGCGTGTCAGCTCAAACTGCGCACGCTTTTTGGGATCGGCCTCCAACTCGCTCAGAAACTGCGACTTTTCTTCTTCCGACAGTCTATCTGGGTGGAGCAGATACTCGTCTATTCGGTCTTGAAAGTTAATATCCATAGCTTTTGTCTTTTTATGTTGAATGGTTAAAGCATTAGAAAGTATTCTTTTCTTGATCTATTATTCCTCGTTGAGATACTTATGATAGACCTCCTTGGCCGCGTTCCTCAATCCCTCCATACATTTATACTTCTTGGTCTTGAGGGCGTTCTTGCTGCCGATGGTCGGCAACTCTTCCAGGATGGTGTCGAGATCCTTCTCCTCATAGTAGAACTTGGTGAGAATCTCTCCACACCGATCCGACATTCCGGCCACAAGGTCGCAAACGATGTCCAGCATCGCCCCGTCTCCCTCGTCGTAGAGCACGGCGGCCATCTCCTTGACATCGAGAAGCGTCACGTCGTCCTCCTGGTCCTCGCCATCAGCAGTACGGATGGCTTCGGCATGGTCTCGGGACCATTCGAGATATTTAAAGCGGGCTATCCCCATGAAATAGGTGAGGATGCTGCAGGTCAGGGGTGCGCCGTTTTTACCCACCATGTTTCCATCGAGACAGACAAGGCGCCCCCGCTCGATGTGCTCCCACAAGGCGATGAAAGCATCTTGGAATATCTCTGCCGCCTCTTCTTCTCCCACAAAGAACACACCGCGGTATTTACGCCAAAAATAATCGGCACAATAGGCGTAGAGTTCATTCTCCGCCAACCGCACGCCGGCACGCACATCGGCCACCAGACGTGCCTCCCACAACCGTTCGTCGCTGTCCATCCCGGTCATCGTCTCCATCATCTGAGAAAATCGGATATACGTTGCTGGTCTTTATACTCACCCGTTATTACCGGGGTCTGATAGACACGGGACCGGATACCCTGGTAGAAACGCTTGATACGTCGCTCCAGTTCAGCGTTGCTCATCGAAGACTGGTCGGACAATATCTGCCACAGAGCATAGGTCAACCGGCCAGCCACTGGATTACGCAGCTCTGCATTGGACTGGGCGCTGGTACATGCGCTGATGGTGATCCAGCGCTCCTTGCGTCGCGACACAGCACGGGGGATGGGCTCGGCAAAATGGCATGTCGCATCAAAGACCTCGCTCACGCCGCGCAGCACCTCCTCGCCTTCGTCGCCACAGGTAGCATCTCCACTATGGCAAGCATCGATGACGACAAGGATCTTGCCCCGATCGCCCACCTTGTCGCGCAATCGCCCAAGGTAGTAGTTGACCTCATCATCGGATAGATGACGCTCGCCTCGGTCGCGGGCACAAGCCTTCTTATAGGCGTCGTAGGGTATCCAACACTCATCCAGCCCATCAGGTTCGTCGTGATGCGGATCGGCCACTTGCTGTCCGTGGCCAGAATAGTGGATATAGAAGATGTCGCCAGGACGGGCCTTTCCTACTAGCGTATTGAACGCCGAGAGGATATTGCGCTTCGTGGCGCGCTCATTGACCAACGATATAATCTTGTCGTATCCGCCCTTGCGCAGCATCTGCCGCACACGGGGCACATCCTTGTCGCCGTTGATTTTCGGCCAGGCACGGTCCTCCTGCTTTCCCAATCCGATGACCAAGGCATACTTGGTTTGGGAAAGGAGCGGCAAAGCAAGCAGGGCTAGAAGGACGAGTAGCAGCCCGCGTCTCGCCATGTGTCTGTGGAGATGTGTATAGGTCTTTCGTTCCAATGATTTTTAGGCTTTGAGAGTTCTACATTTCGATGCGCACCTCCCATGCTCCATAGGGCGTCTTTCCATCAGGAAGTATAGAAGACTTCAGACGAATAGAAAAGGCACTCTGCAAAGGTAAGCATTTTCTTGGAAAAATCACAAACATACGCAAGCTTTTTATTCTAGGAAGGAAAATTAGGGGATTATTCTGGTTTACACCTTCTAAAGACGATTTTAGCCTGAATATTGCACTTTCCATTGAGTGAATTTGTTTTACATTGTTCGCTTTATCTATAGAGGGAAACTGCTACTACAAAAGTGTCATAAGTTGATTTTAATGGGTCTATGAGTATGATAAGCAAACCACTGTCAGTAGGCGGCAAAGAGGAAAGAGCAAGAAAAAGTACAGTTCCTGGTAATCCATGTAAGTTCGACAAAAAAGTGAAATGTTTTTTTACTTTCAAGTGAATTATTTTCTTCAAACTTTTATATCATTGATTATTAAGTATATAATGCAGATTGCATCAAGTCGTTTACGGTTTGTATTATCTACTATTTTGTATCCTTCATTTATTTTGTGAAACGGAAAAAGGACCCAAAAACGCCCAACTTCGACACTTTAGTAGCATCTTATACCCTACTTTTCAAAATAGTACGGCACCTTCAGAAGCTATTCTAGGAGAAAATACGCCTAAGTACGACATTTAAGTAGCATTCTTACGGGCACCAAGTAGTCAACTTCGACACTTCAGTAGCATCTTTATATCACTTTTCCAGCCATCAACGACACTTTGGTAGCTTGTTGGGCATAGAAAAAGGAGGGAAGTGCGACATCTTAGTAGCATTTACCAGTCAATGTCGCGCCGATGTACGACATTTAGGTAGCATCTTATGGAAAGCATTCTCATTGAAGTACGACACTTTAGTAACATTTCAGCAAACGGCAAAAAACAGGAAGTACGACACTTTGGTAGCATTGGTTCACAACCGTGGACAAAAGCGATGTGCGACATTTAGGTAGCATTTCTATTTTGCAACATATTTATTTACATTATCGAGGATAATTCATGATTTGTGCTCGCACACTATCCAGCACCTAACAGACCGACAGAAGCTACTAAAGCTATAGCTCATAAAGACGGAAGGGTAGGGGAGGAGGGTAGGAAAAAATAGATTCTACGCCGGGTGAAACAAGGGAGCAGACTGGAAAAATAGGAGAGGGAGATGGTGGACCAAAATACTATGAAAATCATGTATGTATTTTTCAAAATACTACCTAAATGTCGTACTTTGAGAGAAACGAAATTGCAAAAGATGTTACCTTTTTGTCGAAGTTGTTGTTAATTTACTGATATACTATATTTTATAAAACTTAAAAATAGAATCACTCAAAAGGGTTAAAGCAAGACAAAATAGGGAAATACCTATCATTTTACACAATAATGTAAAGAACGCATCAAATTCAATTGTTTTTGTAAAAATAAATATTATCAATGTTACCAATCTGTCGAAGTTTGCGCCCAACATGCTACCAATCTGTCGACGACATGCTACCAATCTGTCGACGACATGTTACCAATCTGTCGACGACATGTTACCAATCTGTCGACGATAACCGACTTAACTAATTGATAATCAAACCGTTTCGCGACCCTCTAATATATCTAATGATATACTAATGATTATCTAATGTTCAGAAA
>ERZ1027266.724-NODE-724-length-20992-cov-8.275875_pt1 | contig 20992 bp, 8 predicted proteins | sample MGYA00519257_ERZ1027266 | MGnify/ENA primary metagenome ERZ1027266 (study PRJEB26926, sample SAMN06164683) | human gut metagenome | biome: ENVO:00009003; feature: ENVO:2100002; material: ENVO:00002003 | host: Homo sapiens | place: USA | collected 2012 ... | reverse complement strand
TGGTGTGGTACACTTTTTAATTAGAAAGTGGTACACTTTTAAATTAGTATATACACTCATAAATACTTTTTTATAGAATTCCTCTGATGATTTATTAAAGAATATACGGTTGTCAATAATTACCCCATCTTCTATCATCTTTAGAATAGAATAGAGTAAAATCGGTTTTGCCTTAACTTTATGACCTTGGTATGAACCGCATTTAATTTTCCGAATCATATCAGAATATAAATCTATATACAATGTATTCATTATAAGCCAAACATTATTCTTACAATATTATTAGTATTTAAATCATCTCTAAGAGTAATATGCTGTAATCCCATAGAAAGTTCTGCTATCAATACTCTGTTTTTTTCAGAATTGAGCGATCTTAAGCCTTTTTCAAATGCAGAAGGACTTAAACCAAAAATTTTACAGGTACTACAATCTGCATCTGTATCGTAAAAGTCTGATACTCTTAAGGACTTTGTACCAATTCGTTCTGCAAATCGATAAATACTGTAAGCCAGTCCTATATTTGAAATGTTATCATATCCTCCTCTTTGATATTGTTTTTTCCCTAGTGTATTAGCACACTTGAATTGTTTTCCTATTGGAGAATAAGAAAAAGTCTGTAATAATGCAGTAACGGCGTTTTCAACAGTTCTCGATGGAGCACCAGGAACACTCGTACATATAGATTCTACCAAAGTTTTCTTTTCAAAAACTTGATTGACTATTACATTCTCGATAAACCAGTTTATGACAAATGAATTGAAGGCAAGATTAGTCCATATCAATTCCCATGCTAAATCGCTGTCATTTAAATAGACTTCTTTAATTAAACTTCCAAAATCTGTAATATTATTCTTGGAATCTGTAATTTCCGCATCTTTCAGCCAAGCTTTGAATCCATCAACCTGAGCAGTGCCAAGAGAATTTTCATTCCAGAAATACTCTGGATCGATTAAAAACTCGTCAAGCCATTCCTCTCTAAGACCAAAAGTCTTGTAGGCTTGTATCTTTAAAGACATTTTTTTATCAGTATCATTTATCATACGTATACAATCTGTAGCTATACATCCTCTGTCATGAGAGTTGAGACATTTCTGACAGTGGATGCATTTTGTTTTATCAATATTAACTTCTGGCACAATAGTCAATGCTCCTGTTGGACAATCAACCTCGCAAGCCTCACATCTAACACAGTACGATGCTTTATATATTACCCTACGTAAGAGTAATGATAACTTGGTAGAACAATTGTGTAATATAAATTGGACCTTTCCATTCTCATAATATTTGGTTTCAAAATGGTAAACAACATTGCCATATTGCAATTCACCCATGTCTTTGTCACCGATTTTATTTACAGAATAGTCTCCAAGAGTTTGCATCCATGTATAGATGGAGTCTACTGGATCAGTAATTGTCGCAATTAAATTTGCTGTACTATCTTGGAACGAAACATCTGTTTTTGACTTATTACCTAGTGCCTTAATTTTCCATTTTCGGCTCTTAATATAAGTATCAACATCCTTAACCCCCAACTTTGTTGACCATTGAACTAAACGATCCTCAAAGGGCTTTAGTTCTTTAGGATAGCTATGTTTAACTATCATATCATCCCACGATGTTGAGAACGGACAAACAATACATCCAACACGTGCTTTCCCTAATCGATATGCAGTGTTTATTGGCAAGTCATGTCTAAATAGATACAGAAATATCTCTATTGTATTCCAGCCTATAATAGGATGAGCGTTGGTTATATTTGTATGTTTACCTTTCCCAATTCGCTCGTAAGCAGAACGCCTTACACTTTCTTCCGCTCTAACCCCATCAATTGTTAGAACCTTAGCTTGCTTGTTTGTTCCAGGAACTTTAAGCATGCGATACAATGGTGCAGTTTTCATAATAGTACAACACCATCTATGAGAGTCGCTTGGCGAACCTATTTTATCCCAATAATTGAGCACAGACTCATGATTTTTTGCAGTACGAAACTTCAATGTTGGGAACTGCTTGTGATAGTATTTTTGCACTTCATCATACAATTCAATAGAACTTGGTAGTTCATAACCTGTATCTGAATATATAACCTGAAAAGCATCAGGTGGAAGTGCGCGAGTACAGAGGTCAAGTACAACTTGACTATCTTATCCACCTGAAAAAGATGCGAGAAAATAATCTATCTTTGTTGCTTTCAACACCTTCTTTCCTTGCTTTTCAGCTTCACTTAAAGGCATAATGTCAAAGCTCTCGCAATCTTCCTTTACAATGGCCATTTTCTGCTTGGTTTTCTTCTCTTGCCTTTCGGCGAGTGATTCGAAATCCATTTTATTAGCAACATGCTTCTCTCTAATGAGGTTTGCACTGCTATAGGTATCGTATGTATCCCGAATAAACTCAATTGCCTCGCTTTCACAAAGAAACATCTGCTCCTTTGTCCGTTCCAGCATTTTTTTCATATCAACAGCTTTGAGCTTTAATTTCTCTTTGCCCGGTTGGAATATGATTGTTGCTTTGTCGTATATATTGGCATTCTTAGCCTCAAAGACTAATTCTCCTCGGTAGTAATACTCCTTGTTGCATGCCCACAGCAATGGTTCTTTACATTCCGGATATTTCCATCCAAGTTTGTCTAGACCAAGAAGATTCAATTCCTCAAAAAACACAGGGCGAGGAGAGATATTTACCGTATCTTTCCCAACCAATGAACTGAGCTTTACTCCTCCTGTCTCTCTATCCCATGAAACTTTGAACATATTTTAATTCGTATTCTTTATTTGTATTTTGGCTCTGGATAATTCTCATTCCATTCCTTACCATAATTCTCATTAATATATTTTGTCGCACCTTTATTCAGAAGATCAAATACTTCGTCGTCAGAAGATCAAAATCTTCTTCCATGTTTTTCAGCTTGGAAGGTAGACATATCGTAACCAGCTCCAATCAATGCTTTACGGAGAGATTCTGTTTTCTGTTCTTGACTGAATGTATTTTCTTCTTCCATATCTGTTCTTAATTTTATAATTCACAGAACTTAGTTTCTATTGACTAATATCTAACACTTTCCTTTTAACCTTACGACTTTTCTCATTTTTGAATTGTTAAATTTCGAACAAAGATAATAATAAATAATGTATTCGCCATAAAATAACGTGAAAAACTCGCTGTAATTGAGTACAATTAACAGAAAGGGCAGCTATAGAAGATATTATTTTTTTTGTATGTTTCTTCTCCGAAATATAGAAGAGATACTCTTTGTCCAAGAAAACAGGATGAGTCACTTCGGAACAAGAATAAGTTGGATTTATTTTGTAAATACACAAGTTCTGACTATCTTTACCACATGATTACAAGATGCTACCTTGAAATAACAAATGTTTGTAACCTCAACTGTGTGTTCTGTCTCAAGACGACACGCACAGGACACACAATGACGATGGATGAATTCGACACCCTGACCACACGGCTTACCAAAGCTGTCAGGTTTCTCTATTTCCATCTTATGGGCGAGCCGTTTCTTCAACCCCTGCTGCCACAGTTCATGCAGACGGCACGCAGCAAGGGCTTCATACCCGTACTTACCACCAACGGCACACTACTGTCACAACGCCACGACTTGTTGAACTCACTGCCACACAAGCTGCAAATCTCGCTACACTCCCATGAGGGCAACGGCAAGGATAACCTACAGCAATATATCAGCGAAGTGATGACATTTGCCAAAGAAGCCGCCCAGCGAGGATGCATCGTCGTACTGCGCCTCTGGAACGAGGGTGGCCATAACAGCATGAACGACTCCATTCTGGACCTTATAGCCTTCCACCAGCCCAAGCCCTGGGTTGCAAGATATGACGGATGGAAGCTCGCCGAAAACCTTTATGTCGAAAACGACAATATGTTTGAATGGCCCGACCTCCAGCATGAAGCCTCAACCGGAGAGGAAGTGTTCTGCTATGCCCTACGCAACCAGATCGGGGTGCTCGTGGACGGAACGGTAGTGCCGTGCTGTCTTGACCATAACGGCAACATGCCATTGGGCAACCTCTACGAACAGACGTTGGACGACATTCTATCCTCTCCCCGAGCCATAGCCCTCTATCAAGGTTTCACCGCTCACACCGCTGTGGAGCCACTCTGCCAGCGCTGCGGCTATGCTGCCGTATCGAAACAATTCAGAAAGTAAGAAAGAGGAGCCGCTACTCGCTTTCAGCAGGATTTGCTGAATGGCACCTTGAAGACAGTACTACTATCAAACAGCAAAAGCGGACATTAGTCCGATAACACAGACAGAGGGAAGTCCGTTTCATTCGGGCTTCCCTCTGTCTGTAATATATACTCTATAGTCCATGTTTCTTACATACGCTACCCTACCCAAAAGATATATGCAAGACTAATGCAGCTGATGCTTATCCATAGCAGCACGCCCTGGACAAGAGGACGGATGCCTACGCTGCGCAGCGTCTCACGGGTCAGCGATGCACCGATAAAGAAGAGCGAAAGAGTGATGAGATGCTTGGCAAGCTTGTTTACGGCACTGCTGAACTCTCCACCTACCGACGCTGCCCCTTCGCCGATGAGCGAGGCGTTGCTCAAGATATACGTGTTGAAGATTATCGCAACGATAAACAAAATGATAAACCGAGGCACGCAGCTATACCAAGGCTTCGACTCTCCACCTGCCTTGGCAAGCGAACTGCGGAAAAAGAAAGGAGTGACCAACGCCAGCACCACTATCCACAAGGCACGCGTAAGCTTGATGGTTGTCGCCACCTCAAGAGCACTGACACCCTGGCTCGCCACGAGTTCAGGATGCATCTGGTCGTATGCCGCACCGGCTCCCACTACAGAGGAAGTGTCGTGGATGGCTATTGCCGCCCACATGCCGAACTGCTTCATCGTCATTCCCAAGGCATCACCGATAGAAGGAAACAGGAACAACGCTATTCCGTTGAGCACGAACACCACGCCCAACGCCACCGACATGCTCTCCGCCTTTGCCTTGATGACTGGTCCTACGGCAGCAATTGCCGAACCGCCACATATCGCCGTGCCGGAACTGAGCAGATAGCTCGTCTGCGAATCCACCTTCAGCAGCTTTCTTCCGAAAAACCAGCCCAAGGCAAGAGTGCCGAAAACACTCACCACGGTAAACAACATACCCTCGCTGCCCGATGCAAGAGCCTTGTCAACGTTCATGCCGAAACCCAGTCCGATAACAGAATACTGCAACAGCTTCTTCGACATGGTCTTGTTGAACGCCGGGAATGCCTTACCCAAAAGCAACGCAAAGGCAAAGCCCAATGCCAACGCCACCGGCGACGACACCCAGTGTGCAACCCACGCAAACTGTCCGAGACCAAGTCCGAACACTTCTTCGGCGAATCCCAAAAGCAGCGACACACCGATTACTGCTACAATAACAATGTAGCAGATTTCATTTCTCTTCATATAATATACAGTTTTTTATTGTTACTTATTATCAGCCAAGATGCAGTCTACCTTATGCCGGGATACAGCTTGGCATCATGCAAAGGTAGTGCTAATTGAGAGCAATACAAAATTTGCAAAGAAAAGAATTGCAAATTTAACCCAAAACACTCATTATGCCGCTTAATGTGTTTTTTATGACTGCTTACAGAAGAAAAGAACTACTGACGCCTTGTCTCTATCAAATAACAGCTTTTTTCAAATATGAAGAACAAGATCATGAAATTTTTCATACCTTTGTAAGGTTGTATCACAACATAACTATACATTAACGACAAAGAAACAAACACTCAATGAGAAACAGATATATGTTCGCTGCCATACTAACAGCCATCTGCTGCATAGCAGCCATAGTGTATGCCCTGCATATATGGCAGGACAAGAAAACACAACCGAAACAAAACGTGGTGCGCCGTATCATGACCTCAAGGAAACCTATACAGAAGCCGAATGCCACACAGAAGAAAAAGCCGAAGGCAAAACCGAAAGTCACGGAGCAACCGTTTATCAGCGGCACCATCACCGACACCGAAGGCAATCCCATGACTGACGTCTGCGTGAGCAACGGCATAGTCTGCATGCTGACAGACTCTCTCGGAAAATACCAACTGCCGAAAGACTCTACGGCACGATTCGTATACTACACCGTGCCGGCAGACTGCGAAGTGGCTGTACACTCAGCAAAAGACCGCACCGCACACTTCTATCAGCCCATTGTAAAAGGCAAGACGAAATACGACTTCACTCTGAAAAAACTGCCCGGCGGAGCGGAAACAAGCTACAAGATGATCGTTATCGGCGACCCACAGGTGACAAACGCCTTTAACCCATACTTCAACACCGCCGACGACAACCACGTGGAGATAAGCGACGTGGAACGCTTCGCCACGGAAACAATGGTTGACATACGACGCACCATACGCTCGCTGCCACAGGGGACACCCGTCTACGGACTCAGCATGGGCGACGACGTGCAATACTACGGAGGCTACAACCCTCTGCTCGAACGCCAGATACGCGAAGTGCTCGGCTCGTCAGAGATGCGACTCTTCTCCGTCATAGGAAACCACGACCAGGACGGTAATCCGGAATATCTGCACAAATGGGAAGAGAACTGGAGACCTACCGACTATTCCTTCGACCGGGGCAACGAGCACTACGTATGCTTCAACAACGTGCATTTCTACGGCAAATACCCATCATACTACTCCCCAGGCGAGCTCTCCGACAGACAGATGGAATGGCTACGGCAAGACCTCTCGCTCACGCCGAAGAGCAAGAAGGTGATACTCTGCTACCATATTCCACTCACCTTCGGCAACAACCCGTTCCATAAAGCACAGCCTCTGAACATAGCAAGCGAGAAAGGACACTATTCCTCGTCACGTCTCTCTGCCCTACTCTCCATGCTGCTGGAATTCAAGGGAGGCTATGAGCTGTTTTGCGGACATACACACTTTGCCATCAACCACGAGATTAACCACGACGGGCACCACATCATAGAGCATTGCCATGCCGCAGCCTGCGGAAACATATGGCAGTCGAACATCAACATCTGCGGCACGCCAAACGGCTACTACGTGTATACCTTCAGGAACACACGACTGACAAGCTGCTACTACAAGGGAACCTTCTGGGACGTACAGAAGCAGATGACCCTGTTCCGCGCCGACACAGACTTCAACGGAGAGTCGTATGCCGCTGACTGGAACCTGCCTCACAAACGAGGAATAATAATAGCCAACGTGTTCAATGCCGACTCACGCTGGCGCATCACCGCCGAGGAGGACGGAGTGGAATACCCCATGCAACGCATAAACTCAAGGGGACAGGATGCCTTCGCCACTGGCTACCACCGCAAATACGCCATGGCTACGAGCTACCACTTCATAAGCAAGCAGAACAGCTATCTCATAATGAACCACCTCTACTACTACGAACCGAAGAATGCGGACTCCGAAATAAGAATCATTGCACGCGACCCTTACGGCCACACCTTTACGGAGAGCGCAGAAGAAATCACAGTGGAACCATTCCACAACTACGCCCACTACTACAAGGAAGAATGAAAACAAACCCCAACGGGCTAATGAACAAATTGGAATCGAATTGGAATCGAACATACCATAAATAAGGAATCGAGCATACCATAAATAAAAAGGTGGACATAGCCAGTTGGCATGTCCACCTTCTTATTTATGACGTATTACTTTTATCGCTTACTTCTTGATAAGCTTCTTGGTCTGGTTCGTTGCGTTATCCTTGATGATGTAAGTACCGTTAGCAACCTTAGCGATTGCGTTCTTGCCACTGGCGATGAACGTACCATCGAGAGAGTATATGCTCACGTCGCTGTCAGCAGAGAATGCCACACCACTGATTGCAGTAGAAGGAACCGCCTCAAGCGGAATGTCAATTACTATGTCTTTATCCAACGAGATGCCGCCAATCATGTAGTCGTAGTACTCCTCGGCTGTTACTGTCATCTTGTATACCTTTGAAGGCTGCAGGATGTCGATGCTGTATTTGCCGTCGGCAGCAGTTGTCGTGGCATAAACCACGTCGTCGCTTACCATCGACACGGTAGCATTCTCTATAGGAGTCTCATCTTTCTTGTTCTTCACTGTTCCGGAGAGGTTATGCTTGAACTCAGCGGTGAGATACAATACTGTGGTGTTGTATGTCCTCGACCAGTCCTTCTCCTCCACCTGGCTGTCAGATGAACGATAGAAAGTGGTGGTCTTCTCGTTGTTGTCCACCACGTAGTTGATGGATGTGGAACCGCTGCTCAGCACGTCTCCGCGACCAGCTATTCTGATATTCTCGCCTTCGTATACGAATCCATTAGGGATATCGATGGTAAAGAGTGTTGCCGGCTCGGTAGGACTGCCCACCTGAATGCCGTCGGCAAACTTGATTTCATCGTCAAAGATGAGCTGCATCTTAGTGGTGTCGCCCAATGCCACGCCATTCTCATTGCTGTCAGCTGTATTCTCAATCCATAGCTTAGCCTTGAGGTCGATGCCACCAGGAGTCCATCCGCGGTATTCTATGCGGGTGATCTTCATACCCTTCTTCATCTTGAGCATCTTTGCAGGATAGATAGCCTGAGTCTCGCTGTGCTTCCAGTATGGGTTCACCGGAGCATCCTTCGCATCGCTAAGGGCGTCGCCTACCTGCTTCTTGATTATCGAGAGTTCTTCACCTACAGTCACTTCAACCTCGTCTCCGCTTGTCACCTTCTCGCCTTCGGTCAGCTCGGCAGTAATCTTGTCCGTGCCCACCTCGTGAGGTGTGTAGCTAAGCAGCAGCGTGGTCTTCTCGCCAGCAGCGATGTCCACCGTCTTGGCAGTAGCGATTTCCTCGCCGTTCCTCTTGAGTTTCAACCAGTAGCCGTCAGCTTTCTTGTCGGCTGTGGTATAGTTGAACACATCAACAGCCATCTGGTATTCATAGTTCACCATACCCTCCTTAGGAGCGATGGCATTTGCTATCATAAGGTTTTTGGCCTCAGTCATGGCGATGTTGAGAGTGTTCTCCTTGTTGGTGTTCACGTCAACAGAGTCCATCGGTTCGAGGTAGTAACCCAGCTTTCTTGCGCTTACGCCGTACTTGCGGTCATACTTGAATATCGTCATGTCATACTTACCCTCGGCATCGGTTGTGGCGTAATATTCCACTCCGTCGTTTGAGAGTGTCACCTCAGCATCTTTCAGTGCGGCACCCGTAGTTTTGTCAGTTACCTTTCCGCTCAGCGTATGAGGATCGGTGGCAACGCAGAAGTATGCCACTGGCAGCTTGATGAATTCGTTCTTTACCGTGCCCCATTCGTTATAGCTGTGCTTTGCCTGGTCGGTGATACTTCCGTCAAACTCGAAGTTCACGCTCTTGTATGTATCGGCCTTGTGTACGAACAGCAAGTGCATTCCCTTTCCGTCGTAAACGATAGGCTCTGCGAAGTTGAGTTCGAGCTGCACAACAGGTTCTACAGCAGATCCACCCTGCTCGAAGTGCACGGCTTTGTCGAATATCTTTGTCATGCTCGTTGAGTCAGCGTCTACTTTGTTTTCCTCAAACTTGGTCTGGTCGGTGCTGTTCATGTATACTCTGACACTGGCGTCAAGGTTTCCGTAGCCTACGAAGCCGCGGAACAGCATCTTGGTTATCTTGGTACCCACCGGCAGGTCGATGTCTGCAGGCTTGTAGATAATTTCCGTCTGGCTTTCCTTCTCGTAGGCATAAACCGGTCCGTCGGTGTATGCCGTGCCGGTCTTGTTGCCCACAGCCTTCTCGCTCTCGGAAGTCTCCCCGGAGATGGTAATCTCTGTAGGGTCAGACACAACTACATAGTCACCGGCGATGAACTTAAACGTCACGATGTGCTTGCCCGTAGTGTGAGGGATGAATTGTGCGGCGAGTTCCACTTCCTTGTTCTGCGGAAGCTTCACGCTCTCAATGCTGGCGGCGAGAATGTCGTCAACATAGAGTCCGAGGGTGTATTCCTCCGGCTCCTCGGCATCATCTCTCATGCTCACGATCTTTGCATGTGCGGTGATTGAGGTGTTCACGGTACCCACTTCATTCATGCTTGTAGATGTGAAGAACACGTCGTGGTCAACGGTAGTCTTGTGGAATCCGTAGATGTTGTCCACGTATATGTTCTTGCCGTCGAATGCTATGTATACCTTTCCGGCAGGGATGTTGTCAAGGGTAAACTCCTTGTATCCGTAATAGCTGCTCCAGTAGCCCTTTTCCACAACTTCGTCGCTCAGCTTGTCGGCATCGTTCTCGGCTGTGGCGGATATGGTGCGTACGGAAGTCCAGTTCTTCCTGTCGGTAGAATAGAGGATATCGAGAGTGGATTTGTCGTCCTTTTTAGCAGCGATGAAGCGCATCGTCTCGCCTTCTGCAACATTGAGCAACGGAGTGACGAGTCTCTTGACTTCGTCACTATAGGATGAAGCATAGCCAGCCTTGGTGTTGCCTATCATATTGATGTCCTTCGGATTGGTGTCAGTGCTCCAATCGTTATAACAGTCGGTAGGAATGCCGTCCTCAAAATCAACAAAGTATGTGAATTCATCTGCAGTCTCACCCTTAACGGTGAAAGTCAAGTCGCCAGCGTTTGACTTGAGCACGAGTTCACCATTCTTCTTTCCCACCGGTGCGGCAGTCATGGTCATGATTACCTGTGCCGTATCGTGTGGCGCCACGGTGAAGGCTGCAGACTTGTTCAATACGTAGCCCTCCGGTGCGGTGAGTTCAGTTATGTTGAGGTTGGCACCGCCGTCGTTCTTCAATACGAATGTGCCTGTTGCCTCCTTCTTGTTTATTCCGAAGTCAAGCACCGCACCGCTTGCATATTCCTTCTTCTGGTCGAAATTCATGAAGGCGAGTGTCGGTACGTGTGGCGTAATCTTGAACTTCAGTCCGTCTACGGAACTGCCGCCGAGATTCTCGCGTATCTTATATTGATATTCAAGAGGGAACTTGTTCACGTCCATTTCGGCGGAGATATCGATATCGGCAGACAGTTCGCCAGCCGCCAGGTCCTGCGGAATGGCAACGGTGGCCATCACGCTGTCGTTGAGAGTGGCGTTGATGAGGGAGATGGAGAAGTTCTCCGTGTCCTTCGGGATGTCCACATTACCGGTGTTTCTAACGTTCACCTTGAATGCCACGTTGAACTTACCGTTCTCGTCGGCGTCCTGGTTCTCCGGCATGTTGCTCGTTACGGAAGACACCTTTATCTCGGTCTTCTGGTCGATTTCGGCGCTTGCAGCAGAGAAGTTGTCGATATATACATTGCTGCCGACAATACCGATGCGGCTGCCGTCAGGTTGCTGCGGGATGTTCACCTGTACGTAGGTTGATGCGTTCAGCGTAGGCACGGTGACAGAAATCATTGTGCCAGCCTTGAGCTTGCCGCCTTCCTCGGTGATGGTGTAGAAGTAGATGTAGCCAGTACCGCTCTTGCCCTTCTTCACCCAGACGCTCGACGTACCGGTTATCGCCGGCGTAACGAGCATGTCCTTACAAGTCTTGTAGTCAGGCTCGTCATCGTAGTCGTAGATTTCCAGTTCCTGCGAACCGATGTAGAGAGCGCCACTGTCGTCGATTCCCGTAGTGGCTTCCCATTTATACTTCACCCATTCCGTCTCGCCATAGGCAGAATAATTGTCAACGATGTGACCCCAGCCAACGGGAGCGAAATTGTGGTCTGCCGTCTCCAGAGGGTCATCAAAATCCAAGGAGTATGGGCTAACTGTTTTTGCACCTGCCGTATAGCTTACGAGCGACAGGAGAAACAGGCTGAGAAAAAAATACACTTTTTTCATAAGCAACCATTTTTTAGTTATTAATAAAGATTGTTGTCGATAGCTATTTAAATCTCTGCAAATATATTACTTTTTTTTAGAATCATGCAAATAAAACTTACGAAATGTATAAAAATACTCCAAGAATAGACAAAACGCTGGAGATTACAGCAAAAAATCAAGTGTTTTCATGTTGCATATATTTATTTTATGTATATTTGCTGCAAAATAGAGTAATTAACTATCAAACGATGTAAGATTATGGTAAAACACATCCATGCGAAATTAGTATCCCTGATTCTCCTGATGTTGCCTTTGCAGCTCATTGCACAGACCAATATCAGTGGCAATATGCCGTTGCAGGAAAGGCAGCTGACGGGAATCGAGAAGCTTAAGGCTAAAATCGGAGATCCGAAGGTCAATGACCTCGGCATCCCACAGCCGATGAAAGTGATGAAGAAGTCGCCCATCCATCAGATGCCCGACAGACTAAGGCGCAAGCCTGTTCTGCCAGAGAAAACGATGATGAAAGCTGGCGTACGCCCGCTGACCCTATGGGGAAGCCTCGTGTATGCCGACTCCTGGGACGATATCTACGACGAGGGCGGAACCGTCCCTTACGGTTTCTACTCGTTCAAGGCTTCACAGTCCATCAATCCTTCAATCCTTTCGGACGTTGACGGATATCTATATATAAACGGTGGAGGAACAGTATACGACAACACGTTCCACGGAGTGAGCTACGAAACGTCGGCATGGTTCGGCACAACAGTATATTATGTGGCATATGACACCAAGACATGGGAGCAGAAGGCCCTGGAGACGCTCGAGGACATGTCGCTCGTATCCACTGCCGTGACACACGACCCCGTGAGCGGAAAGAACTACGCCATCTGCTACGATTTCAACGACCAGGGACAGGCCGTGTCGCGCAAGCTATCCACCATAGACTACGAAAGTCTGACGAGAAAGGACATCGGAGCACTCCAGAACAGCTATCTCGCCATGGCGTGCAGTCCGCAGGGAGAGCTCTTCGCCATAAAGAACGACGGCGGACTTTACCGTATAGACAAGGCGAAAGCCACCGAAACACTCGTAGGACCGACGGGAGTCACCCCAACGACAAACCTGCAGAGCGCAGCCTTCGACCCCAAGAGCGGCAAGATGTATTGGGCGGCAATGGTTTCATCGTCGGGCTTCTCATATTCGGAACTCATCGAGGTGAACACCGAGACAGGAACAGGAACAGAGGTTGGTTCGTTCGCCGACAACGAGGAATTCACCGCACTCTATATTCCGGAGCCCGAGGCAGAAGACGGGGCGCCGGCGCGCATCAACGACCTAAACCTTATCTTCGCAGCCGAGGCTACCACAGGAAAGGCTGTGTTCACACTGCCAAAGAGAACCTTTGCCGGCGACAAGCTGACGGGCGAACTGGACTACACACTGCTCGTGAACGGCACGCAGGTGGCAACGGGCAAGGGAGAGGCAGCCACTCCGATGAGCGTAGACCTCACCGTGGATCCGGGCATGACAACCGTGACAGTGTATACCACGAACAGCGTGGGCAAGAGTCCCGAGGCACAGGTGAAGGCATATATCGGACCGGACACACCGCAGCCGCCGACCGACGTGAAGCTCGCCTACGACGAGACTCTACAGAAAGCCACGCTGACATGGACAGCACCGACCTTGGGCGAGAATGCAGGACAGCTGAAGCCGGAGAACATATCATATAAGGTGGTGACATACCCCGACATGAACGAAGTGGCAGACAAGGTGAAGGAGACAAGCCTCACCGTGGACCTGCCGTCTGACCAACCGCTCACAGCCTATAAATACGCCGTGTTTGCATACAACGGCGACATAAAGGGCAAAGGACGCGTATCCAACAAGGTGGTAGTGGGCCGTCCGATGGAGGCTCCATACTCACAGGATTTCTCTACCACACAGAAGTTTGACATCTGCGAGGTGGTGAATGTGAATGCTGATGCAAACACATGGATAAAAGAAGGGAAATACGCAAAGTACGTATACAACTTCTACAACAAGGCAGACGACTGGCTGCTCACACCACCGGTGAAGCTCAAAGGCGGACAGGACTACACCTTCTCCATCACGGCAAGAAAGGGAGTAGCGAAATACCGCGAGAAGATAATGCTCGGATATGGCGAGAGTACCGACGTCACGACATTCAAATCGATGTCTGACTCCATCAACATCACATCGATGGAGGACTCGCTCATAACACGCACCGTAAAGATTGAACATGACGGCGTATACCGCTTCGGTGTGCATGCCGTTAGCGATGCCAATATGTTCTGCATATACATCGGAAGCATCGGCATCGACCAGGTGATGGACGAAACGGCTCCGGAAGCAGTGACCGACCTCGCGGTGAAGGCCGCCAATGAAGGCGAACTGAAGGCAAGTATCAGTTTCAAATGTCCTACGAAGAGAGTGAACGGACAAGCTCTTGCGGCGATAAAGAAGGCCGTGGTGAAGCGAGACGGAACACTCATCGCCACCATCGACAACCCTGCCCCAGGCAGTACGCAGTCGGTAGAGGACAAGACCTGCGTGAACGGAACGAACACATACGTGGTGACCGTATTTGACGAGAACGGATACGGCAAGCTCGCCGAGGCTTCGGCTTTCGTGGGCGAGGACGTACCAGACAAGCCAACTGACTTCAAGATTGCCGACGAGATTACCAAGGTGACAGGCAGCTGGAAGGCACCGCTCGCCGGAGCAAACGGCGAATACATGAATCCGGATAAGCTTACCTATAATATATATACGGTGAATGACGGCTATCTACATTACTATCTGAAGGGACTCACGTCTACCTCCGTCACATTCGACGACGTAGACCCGTCAGCAGGCGACCCTTCGCTGCTCTATTATTACATCGGCGCGATCTCCGCCGGCGGCGAGAGCACTCCAGTACCGTCAAACCTCATGGTGAAGGGTGCTCCTGTGGCAATGCCATTCATGGAATCATTCCCTAACGCAGGACTGGAAGCGGTGTATCTCTGGACAGAGCGCAACGGCGAAAACGGCGTGAGCCTCGCCAGTGACCTCTCCGCCGACCAAGACAACGGCTGTCTCTATTTCGCACCTAAGGCGAAGGGCGACTACGCATGGGTGAACCTGCCGAAGATATCCCTGGCTGGAGCTACAAAACCAGTACTCATGTTCCATTATCTCTGTCTGCCAGGCTACAACATGCAGATTGACGCCGTTGTGGACAAGGCTCCGCAGGCTGTGAACCAACTGATGCAGAGCGTAAACTTCAAGACCGACAAGGTGAACAAAGGATGGCAGAGAATGACAATAGACCTATCGCAATTCAAGAATGAGGAATACGTCGTTCCGAAGATAAAACTGACGAGCAGCGAACTCGAAATGCCGCTCGTATTGGACGCTATAAAGGTGATTGACCAGAAGGACTACGACCTCACTGCCAAGCTCATCGCTCCGGAAAGCGTCACGGCGGGTGCAGACAACACGGTTGACGTGTTCGTGGACAACATCGGCGCCAACGATGCGGAGAAGTTCACAGTGAACCTCTACGACGGAAAGACGCTCGTGGACTCAAAATCGAACCTTGTGCTCAATGCCGGCATGAGTGGCATTGTACGCTTCTCATGGAAGGCAAACATGGCATCTGAGACCACAGAGCTCAAGGGAGAAGTGGTATTCGACAAGGACGGCAACCAGACCGACAACACCGCCACGAAGACCATCACGGTGGAGCCGATAGACGGAACACCAGTGAACGACCTCACGGCAGTTGCCGTTGAGGGCGAGGGCGTGAAGCTCTCATGGACAGCCCCCGAGGAGGTTGCCGACGGTGCGCCTGTTACCGAAAGCTTCGAGAAATACGACCCGTTCACATACCAGGCACTCTCGCCATGGACTCTCTACGACGGCGACAAGGCACAGACATACGGATTCGGCGGCGGAGCGACATTCCCGAACAACGGACAGCCATTTGCATACATCGTGTTCAACCCGACGGCAACAGACTGGGATACCGAGGCACAGCAGGCGGACATGCTCGCACCGCACACTGGGAAACAGTATCTCGCAAGCTTCAGCGCATACCAGAAGGCAAACGACGACTGGCTGATTTCGCCTGAGCTGCCGGGAACGGCACAGACAATATCGTTCTGGGTGAAGACAGAATCGAGCAACTACGGAATGGAGAACTATGAGGTGCTCTACTCATCAACCGACAAGGACATCAAGTCGTTCCAGCGCATCGGCGATGTGAGGGAAGCACCGCAGACACAGTGGACGGAAGTCAACGTAGACCTACCAGAGGGTGCTAAGTATTTCGCTATCCGCTGCGTGTCAAACGACAAGTTCATGTTCATGCTCGACGACATCACATATATCGGCGTGAAAAACTACGATGCCACACCGCTTGCCTACAACATATACCGCGACAACAAGTTCGTGGCAAAGGTTGACGCCTCCAAGACCAGCTACACCGACATCGAGCAGATACCGGTGGCTGAACATACATACTTCGTCACGGTGGTCTACACACACGGCGAATCGGCGGCATCCAACAAGGTGACGCTCATGACAGCGGGCATCAATGGAATGCAGATTGCTGGCGGACTGGAAAATGCCGATATAAAGGTATACAGCGTAGACGGCAAGTTCGTAGCGGAAGGTAAAGGCGTGTTCAACATCCTACCAGCCGGAAAACTGTATGTCATCAAGGACAAGGCTACCGGCAACGTGGTGAATATCAAGAAATAAGATAATATTTCCGAATATCCTTAAGCTTAAAAAAGGTCATCCGGTGGACGGGCAGAGATGCAAGAGAGCATCAAAGCACCGTTCGCCGGATGTTTTTTTTGCAACTCACCCGGCATAGTCCTGTTGCGGACTATGCCGGGTGAAACATTCCTGTAAGTCAGACTGTATCTGACTTTATAGAATTACTTCCACATTATCTTGCGGCATGTGCCGTCGGTATATTTCACGATATACATTCCGCCCTGGCGAGGAGCATCAACCCGCTGACCGCTTATGGTATATACCGACTCTACCTTCGTCTCCGGCTGACAAACAGCGCCGGCACTCTGTATGCCGTTGCCCTTGTCCTTATATTCCACACATGGAGCAATGGCAATAGAAGTAGGGTCGTCAGTATTCTCAAACCACTTGAAGGTGCCGAGTCCTGCGCCCGTCTCGTCCTGGTCCTCCACAAGCTGCCATGCCGTGTTCTTATTTCCTTCACCGCGACGCAGACAGAAGATGGAGATGTCGTCACTTGTATATGGGGCTTCGTCGAGCGAACCATTAGGGAACGGACCGACGACAACGAAGAAACCTTCGCCAGCCTTCAGATTCACCGTCTTGTCGAGAGTGAAATCAGTGGCGAGGAAGTCGTTGTCGATATACTTCAGGTCGCTTGCCTTAACGGAAGCAGAAGCAAGCACATCGCCCGGCTCACCATTCCCGGCAACGGCATTCACAGTAAGAGTAACAGGATAGTCGGCATCTATTGCTGTAACGGAAGCGAAGTATACAGAAACCTTGTCTATCGTGGCGTCTGCCAGAGGAGCCTTGTATCTCTCAGCGAACTTATCGATGCCGAGCCAGTTGCTGCCGGCATAGTTGCCATACCAGCCGAGGGTTATCTTCTCAAGATTCTTATTCTCCTCGCTACTGATATTCCATACATACTGCGCACCACCAGCCTGCACAGCATACTGCAGAACGTCGTTGCTCTGTCCGGCAGCATTCTTAGCCGTAAGACCTACGCTGACGGTGCCTTTCTTTATGAATGTCACCGTAGGATTCTGCTCGGTGCTTGTCTCTTTGTCGGCAAACTGGAACACCCAGTTCCACTCTGTTGGATTTCCTGTAGATAGGTCTCGGAATGTTACAGGCACTTCTGTCGGTACGAATACTCCTACCCACGGGCTCTCATAGCCCTCTTCCGGCAAGCCGATCTGTGCCGTAGGTGCCTTCTGAGACACTACGACGAAGTGCTTGCGCTCCATCTTGTCAGTCTGTTCGCCACGCTTCACGGTGAGCGTAACATCATATGTTCCTGCCACATTGTATTTCACGACAGGATTCTCCTCCGTTGAAGTTTCCGTCTCAGCACCCGGGAACGCCCACTCCAGCGATTCCGGCTTGCCCGTAGCAAGGCTTCTGAACGTTATGCTCTCACCTTCAAAGATATGAATCTCATCAGCTGCAGCAGGGTCTGTCTTGACAAGGCGGAAACCGTCGATGGCAAGATTCTCGCCTCCAAACGGATAGTCGAACACAAACTTCACCTTCTTTCCTGTGTATGCGGCAAGGCCAAACGAGAATTTATTCCAGTTAGGTCCCGTGTAAGAATTATCCTGCGCCCAGTCGAAGGCATTCAGAAGAGTCGTGCTTTCATTGGTTTCTGTGTCAATGACGTTGAATGTCCACTTGCCATAAATAAGGAATGGTGCCTGGAAGTATGCGTAGAACTCAACGCTGCTCCCCTCCTCTATTGTCAGCTCAGGACTTGTAAGCTTGGCATTACCCGTTTTTTGAGCATCATAGGATATTGCGATGGAATATACATCGTCAGCCTTTATAGAGCCGAACTTCTTGTTTACGAGCTTCCATCCGTTGTCTACAGTCCAATCGCTCATCTCCTCTGCGGAGTCAAACTCCTGGTCATAGTAGGCAGTGGCGGCACTTTCGGTTGTGAAATCAGCCTTCAAAGGTTCGTTGATTACGAACTGCGCCGTAACCACCTCACTATTATGGTTGTAGCCACGGGTCATTACGTAGAGCGTGCAACTCTTGTCGACAATAAATGATGTGGTCTTGCCCTCAACGACAGTACTCTTTGTATAGTCGTCCTGAAACTCCTCTGCATCCTTTGCCTCAGTGGAATACCAGATAGTAACGGCATTCTCGTCGTCGGTAGTCACCGTCACCTCTTGTGGGGCATCAAACGTGCCACCCATCGGAGTAACGACAGGAGTCTTCAGCGGCTGCTTTGCCTCTACGGTGACAAACATCTTTGCCTCGCCCTGCTTATACTCTTCGTTTCCGGCAAAGGTGGCAGTAATTATCACGGTCTGTGTATATTCGACATACGAAGTGGCAAGGAAGCCCTTGTCGTCAACCGAGCATACGTCCCATTGCGAAGACGTGTATTCTATCGGCGATAGTTTGTTAGGATTCAGAAGGTCGGCATAGCCGTCATCTCCCGACGTGAGAGTGATGTTCTGCTTATAGAAGCTCAGTTGCGGATCTTTGCGGATTACGTATTTTGCCTCAACGACATCACTATAGTCCGCACCCTCTAGCACTACCGCCTTTACGGTTGTGGTTTCTGCTATATTCAAAGGTTCCGTATATGCCTTCCGGGTGCTACCCTCCTGCTTAGGGTTGCTGCCATCGGTAGTATAATATATGGTGCGCTCGGCTTCTACTGTTGCCGACGACTTTATCTCTACTGTCTGCGCCTCATCGAATGTTCCAGCAGCAGGCGTGAATACCGGAGGCATCACGCCGGTCTGCGTTTTCTCATAGTCAATCTCTATCTTCCGGAGATACAGCGGTCCCTTCTTTTCGCTTGTCTGGTTCAGAATGATTGCCACTTCGCCTTCCTGTGCATCAGCAGCATTGACGGTAAAGACGAACTGCGCTTCTGTAGACTGCAGAGCGGCTGACGCAGCCTCGTCGCACAGATAGCTGGTGCCATTCACCGTTACAGATATGTCTCCTGCATATTCCGGTTTCTGCACACGGGCAGTAACTCGTACCGTCGTCACCTTGCCCACGATGCCATCAGTCCACAGTCGTGCGCTTGATGCCGGCTCACCGGCAGAGCCTATATACTGTCCCATGTTGGCAGTAAAGGCATAAAGTGTAGTACCCACAGCAGAGGCATTCCACTGCAATCCATTAAGCTCCGTAGTATAGACATCCTTATCCTCACGGCTTGCGCCGAAGTTATAGAAGCCTTGTCCACCATCCTTCTTAGAAGTATTCCATTCAAACGACCATGTGGCGGCATTCATTGCCTGTGGCAACAATGAAAGCAGAACGGAAAAAATAAGCAATACGTTTTTCTTCATAATCATAAATGTTGTTGGTTAGGTATATTCATTTTTACTTTATGTAGACAAATCCATGCTACAAATATACAAAATTATACAATACAAGCAAATATAATTACGTTTTTAATCATAAAAACAATACATTTGCGACACAACAGGTTACTTTTCCATATATTACAATGTATTTTTTCTGAAATAAAATTCGTAGTCCGTCCATATCACACAATCTCCAAATATGATAGGCGGCATCTCAACAATGCAAAATCAAACAAGTTTGTTTTGTATTGTGCTCGATTTGCACTATCTTTAAATAAGAGAGGCTGCATCTCAACAATACAAAATCAAACAAGTTTGTTTTGTATTGTGTTCGATTTGCACTATCTTTGCAAAAAATATAATAAAGAAAAGAACTTATGAAACAGTATTTAAAATTATTCATTGCAGCATTTACCGCTGTTGTAGGAATAAGTATGCTCGCAGCATGCGGCGATGACGACAATCCTACACCAGAACCAAGCAAGGAGTACACTAAAGGAACTTTCTATTTCTGCTATGGCACACTTGAGAGCGAACTGGACATTGCTTACTTCAAATTCAAGTTTACATACATAGACGAGAAAGGAAACGAGAAGTCGCAAGAGGTTGTCGCCTCGAAGGAGGGCTTCAGCGAAAACATTCCCGACCCTACCCTTCAGACACAGAAAGACCTGAGATACTTCAAGTATCCGATAAGAATAAGCAGTCTACCATCATCTGTAAAATGCGAGACGCAGATTATTCTGAACAACGAAAGTCTTACAAAGGATAAATACGATATTGCACAGACTATGTTCATTTATTTCCAGCCCGACGGTTCTACGTTGGCGCAAACATGGTCTACCAGCAGCTTGACACGCTATACCGGAGTTCCGGCAGACAAAGTGCAAAGCGTATTTGAAATTCTTCAGAAATCAACGACAAAGACTTTCCTGATCCAAAAGTCTGGTGCTGTAAGTCTGTACAACTAAGCAAAAGCAACATTACCAAACGGACAAAAGCAATCTGACAAACCATAAACCTGTATCTGTCTCTTATACACATCTCCGAGCCCACGAGACGCTCATGAATCTC
>ERZ1027266.707-NODE-707-length-21413-cov-6.314823_pt1 | contig 21413 bp, 10 predicted proteins | sample MGYA00519257_ERZ1027266 | MGnify/ENA primary metagenome ERZ1027266 (study PRJEB26926, sample SAMN06164683) | human gut metagenome | biome: ENVO:00009003; feature: ENVO:2100002; material: ENVO:00002003 | host: Homo sapiens | place: USA | collected 2012 ... | reverse complement strand
ACGAGATTCATGAGCGTCTCGTGGGCTCGGAGATGTGTATAAGAGACAGACTTTTCCGAGGGCCGCAACATGGACGTGATTAACCAGATTACCCGCGAGGTCGAGTCTGTCAAGGGCGTCAAGCTCCTCGATGTCGATCCGGGTGAGGCCACCAACCGCACCGTGGTGACGTTTGTCGGCTCGCCCGAGGACGTCTGTGAGGCTGCTTTCCGTGCAGTCAAGAAGGCTGGCCAGCTCATCGATATGCGCCAGCACCATGGCGCACACCCCCGCTTCGGTGCCACCGACGTGTGCCCGCTCGTACCTGTAGCCGGCATCACGCTGGAGGAGTGTGCCGAGTTGGCCCGCAAGTTGGGTGAGCGTTTCGCCAACGAGTTGGAGATTCCTTGCTACCTCTACGAGGCCGCCGCACAGACCGAGGAGCGCAAGAACCTCGCCGTCTGCCGCCGTGGTGAGTATGAGAAGCTCGCCGAGCGTCTCGGTACGGAGGATGGTCCCGATCTGGGCAACCGTCCCTTTGACGAGAAGGTGGCACGCACGGGCTGCACCGCTGTCGGCGCACGCGACTTCTTGATTGCCGTCAACTATAACCTCAACACCACCTCCACCCGCCGCGCCAACGCCATCGCGTTCGACGTGCGCGAGAAGGGACGCCCCATGCGCGAGGGTGGTAGCCTCACGGGCAAGATCCTCCGCTACGAGAATGGATCACCCATCATGCAGCCGGGCACGCTGAAGGCCACAAAGGCCATCGGATGGTTCATCGACGAGTATGGCATCGCACAGGTCTCGATGAACATGACCAACATCAATGTCACCCCGCTCCACAAGGCCTTCGACGAGGTTTGCCGTGCCGCCGCCGAGCGTGGCGTCCGCGTGACGGGTACGGAGATTGTCGGTCTCATTCCGAAGCGCGTGCTCATCGAGGCTGGTGAGTATTTCCTGCGCAAGCAGCAGCGTTCCACCGGTATCCCCGAGGAGGACATCATCAAGATCGCCATCCACTCCATGGGTCTGGAGGACCTCAAGCCCTTCAACCCGAGAGAGAAGGTCATCGAGTATCTCCTGGAGGATGAGAACAAGACGGCGAAGCTCGTCGATCTCACGGTGAGCGAGTTTGCCAACGAGACTTCCCGCGAGAGTCCAGCACCGGGTGGTGGCACGATCGCCGCCTACATGGGTGCGCTCGGAGCTGCCCTGGGCACGATGGTGGCCAACCTCTCCGCCCACAAGCGTGGATGGGACGAGCGCTGGGAGGAGTTCTCTCAGTGGGCAGACCGTGGCCAGGATATCGTCCGCCGCGCCCTGCACCTCGTCGATGAGGACACCGAGGCCTTCAACCGCATCATGGATGCCTTCGGCCTGCCCAAGGGTACCGAAGAGGAGAAGGCTGCCCGCAGCCAGGCCATCCAGGACGCCACGCTCTATGCCACGAAGGTGCCTCTGGAGACGATGAAGACCGCCTATGCCGCCTTCGACATCTGCCGCGCCATGGCACAGGAAGGCAACCCCGCCTCTGTCAGCGACGCAGGAGTAGGCGCACTCGCCGCCCGCTCGGCAGTGCTCGGCGCATGGCTCAACGTCCGCATCAATGCTGCTTCTCTCAAGGACCGTGCCACTGCCGACGCCATCCTGGCCGAGGCCAAGGAGATGGCCGAGAACGCACAGCAGCAGGAGAAGGAGATCCTCGCCATCGTCGATACGAAGATCGAGGGATAAGACACCATATCGAAGCCCTTTGGCCGAAAGACGCCAAAGGGCTTTCACCATTGAACAAAAAGTAACAAAATAATGACCTTAGCAGAATTTCAGGCCGACATCCGTGCCGGCATTCCCGCTGAGCTGCCGGCATTGCAGCCCTACGACACCACCATCAACCATGCGCCCAAGCGCAAGGATATCCTCACCCCGGAGGAGAAGAAGCTCGCTCTGCGCAACGCGCTCCGCTATTTCCCGAAGGAACTTCACGCCCAGCTCGCCCCCGAGTTCGCCGAGGAGCTGCGCCAGTATGGTCGTATCTATATGTACCGCTACCGTCCCACCTATGAGATGAAGGCCCGCAACATCTCCGACTATCCCCATCGTTCGGAGCAGGCTGCAGCCATCATGCTGATGATCCAGAACAACCTCGACCCGCGCGTGGCACAACACCCGCACGAGTTGATCATCTATGGAGGCAATGGCGCCATCTTCCAGAACTGGGCACAGTATCGTCTGACGATGAAGTACCTCTCCGAGATGACCGACGAGCAGACCCTCGTGATGTACTCTGGCCATCCCTTCGGCCTCTTCCCGTCACACAAGCGCGCACCGAGAGTGGTCGTCACCAACGGTATGGTCATCCCCAACTACTCCAAGCCCGACGACTGGGAGCGCATGAACGCCCTCGGCGTGAGCCAGTACGGACAGATGACGGCTGGTTCCTATATGTATATCGGCCCGCAGGGCATCGTCCACGGCACGACGATCACGGTCCTCAATGCCGCCCGTCGTGTGATGCACGATCCCGCCCGTGGTGCCAAGAACCCCATCCCCCTCTTCGTCTCCTCTGGCCTCGGTGGCATGAGCGGTGCTCAGCCCAAGGCTGGCAACATCGCCAAGGTTGTCAGCGTCGTGGCCGACATCAATCCGCTCGCTGCCGAGAAGCGTCACGAGCAGGGTTGGGTCGATGAGCTCCACACCTCGCTCGACGAGTTGATTCCCGCCATCCGCGAGGCTGTGAGCACAAAGACGGTGAAGTCAATGGCCTACGTCGGCAATGTCGTCGATCTCTGGGAGCGCTTGGCCGAGGAGGATATCGAGGTCAATCTCGGTTCCGACCAGACCTCTCTCCACAATCCGTGGGCCGGTGGCTACTATCCCGTGGGTCTCACCCTGGAGGAGAGCAAGCGCATGATGGCCGAGGATCCGAAGGAGTTCAAGGCTCGTGTCGAGGAGTCTCTGCGCCGTCAGGTGGCTGCCATCAACAAGCTGACCGCCCGTGGCATGTACTTCTTCGACTATGGCAACGCCTTCCTCCTGCAGAGCTCACGCGCCGGTGCCGACATCATGGCTGCCGACGGTCACGGCTTCCGCTATCCGTCCTACGTCCAGGATATCATGGGTCCGATGTTCTTCGACTACGGCTTCGGTCCGTTCCGCTGGGTCTGCACCTCTTGCGATCCCGCCGACCTGGCACTGACCGACAAGATTGCCGAGGAGATTATGATGGACGAGCGCAGCCATGCCACACCCGACATCCAGCATCAGCTCGACGACAACATCCACTGGATCCGCGAGGCAGGTCCCAACCACCTCGTCGTCGGTTCACAGGCTCGCATCCTCTATGCCGACTGTGAGGGCCGTACCCGCATTGCGCTGGCCTTCAACGAGGCCGTCAAGGATGGCCGCCTCAAGGCACCCGTCGTCCTGGGTCGTGACCACCACGACGTCTCCGGTACCGACTCTCCCTTCCGCGAGACCTCCAATATCTATGATGGTTCTCAGTTCTGCGCCGACATGGCCGTACAGAACGTCATCGGCGACTCCTTCCGTGGCGCCACGTGGGTGAGCATCCACAACGGCGGTGGTGTAGGCTGGGGCGAGGTCATCAACGGTGGCTTCGGTATGGTGGTCGATGGCTCCGAAGAGAGCAGCCGCAACATCCGCGAGATGCTCTTCTGGGATGTCAACAACGGTATCTCCCGCCGTGCATGGGCCCGCAACAAGGGATCCATGGATGCCATCCAGCGTGAGATGGACCGCACGCCCGACTTCCGTATGACCATGCCGAACCTCGTCGACGACAACATCATCGACGCTGCATTCTAACATATTGTCTGGGGGCCGCAACAGGCTCCCAGACAACCTGTTGCGCGATATATTTTCAAGCAACGATAAAATCAAAATATCAACCCATCGGGCCTTCACGGGCCTGACAACACTTTAAGAAAGAAAAGAAGCAATGGAACGTAAAATCCATTATATCAGCGCAGAACATCTGACGCTCGATACCGTCCGCGCCATCATCCGCGAGGGCTATGAGCTGCGTCTCTCCGACGACGCCAAGGCACGCATCATCCGCTGCCGTGAGTATTTGGACAAAAAGATTGCCACCGCCGAGGCACCCATCTACGGTGTGACGACAGGTTTCGGCTCCCTCTGCAAGGTGAGCATCGACGAGGACAAGCTGTCCCAGTTGCAGATCAACCTCATGATGAGCCACGCCTGTGGCGAGGGCGACCGCGTGCCGACGGATGTGGTCCGTCTGATGATCTTCTTCAAGATCCAGTCGCTCTCCTACGGCTACAGCGGCATCAAGCTCGACACCGTGGAGCGTCTCATCGAGTTCTTCAACCACGGCGTGTGCCCCGTTGTCTATCAGCAGGGTAGCGTGGGCGCCTCTGGCGACCTCGTGCCGCTGGCTCACCTCTGCCTGCCGCTCGTTGGCCTCGGCCATGTAGAGTATGAGGGCAAGATCATCACGGGTGAGGAGCTCAACGAGAAGATGGGATGGAAGCCCATCCACCTCGCCTCCAAGGAGGGTCTCGCCCTGCTCAACGGTACGCAGAACATGCTCGCCTTCTTCGCCTGGAGCGTCCTGAAGGCACAGGATCTGTCGAAGTGGGCCGACCTCATCGCCACGATGTCCCTCGATGCCTTCGACGGCAGAATCGAGCCGTTCCTGCATCCTGTCCACGCCGTGCGCCCCCATCGCGGCCAGATGGAGACGGCAGACCATATCTACGAGTTGCTCCAGGGTTCTGAGCTGATCAAACAGCACAAGACCCATGTGCAGGATCCCTACTCCTTCCGCTGCATCCCGCAGGTGCATGGTGCGTTCAAGGATACACTCCACTATGTAGAGGAGGTCTGCACGACCGAGATGAACTCCGCCACCGACAACCCCACCGTGGTGCCCGAGGAGGATATGATCATCTCTGCCGGCAACTTCCATGGTGAGCCCATCGCCCTTCCGATGGACTTCCTGGCCATCGCCCTCAACGAGCTGGGCAGCATCTCCGAGCGCCGCATCTACAAGCTGGGTGACGAGCAGCGCGGTCTTCCCTCCATGCTTGTGGCCAAGCCGGGTGTGAACAGCGGATTCATGATCACCCAGTATGCTGCCGCCTCGATCGTCAGCCAGAGCAAGATGCTCTGCATGCCCAACTCTGCCGATAGCATCCCCACCTGCCAGGGTCAGGAGGACCACGTCTCCATGGGTGCCAACGCCGCCACGAAACTCTATCGTGTGGCCGAGAACACGGAGCGCGTCCTTGCCTTGGAGCTCTTCAACGCCGCACAGGCCCTCGACTTCCGCCGTCCGCTGAAGTCCTCGCCCGCGGTAGAGAAGTTGCACGCAGAGTACCGCAAGGTCGTCCCGTTCATCGAGATCGACCGCGTGATGTACCCGCTCATCGCCAAGAGCATCGACTTCATCGCCAAGAATCAATTCTAAACGTTTTATCCCCATCGATTGTTAGGCGCGGCCTCATGATCGATAGGGAAGCTAAAACGATAAAAAAGTAAGATCCGTGCGGGGGACGGCAAGGGTGTCCATGACGGGCGCGCTTGCTCTCCCCCGCACTTTTTTTATTGGTATCATCATTATTTATATTATACGAAGACAATGAGAACGATATACACCAACATCGCCCAACTCTGTGGCATCACCCACGGAGAGCTGCGCAAGGCGGGACAGGAGATGGCCCGCGTAGAGACGATGGCAGACGCATGGCTCGCCGTCGAGGACGACAAAATCTTGGATTTTGGCACGGGAAGCGTGCCTGCGGAACTGACGCAGGGCGCAAAGCTCATCGATACCAAGGGCGCCTTCGTCATGCCGCGCTTCTGCGACAGCCATACCCACCTGGTCTGGGCAGGCAGCCGTGAGCAGGAGTTTGAGGACAAACTCCAGGGATTGTCCTATGCCGAGATTGCCGCCCGCGGCGGTGGCATCCTCAATTCTGCCGACCGTCTCCACGAGACGAGCGAGGAGGACCTCTTCGAGCAGACCATGCGCCGTGCCGAGGAGATCTGGCAGAAAGGCACGGGCTGTGTGGAAATCAAGTCTGGCTACGGACTGACGACCGAGGATGAGTTGAAAATTCTGCGTGTCGCCCAGCGCGTAAAGGCCCATTCTCCCCTCCGCATCGTGACCACCTTCCTCGGTGCCCATGCCGTCGGCCGAGCCTACAAGGGACGCCAGTCAGAATATGTCGATCTCGTCATCAACGAGATGATGCCCCGTGTGGCTGCCGAGGGACTGGCCGACTTTGTGGACGTGTTCTGCGACGAGGGTTTCTTCACGCCAGAGGAGACCGACCGCATCCTCGAAGCTGGCGAGAAATATGGCATGAAGGGTAAGATTCATGCCGACGAGCTGGCCTTCTCGGGTGGATCCCGTGTTGCCATCGCTCATGGTGCACTCTCTGCCGACCACTTGGAGGCACTCCCCGAGGAAGGCATAGAGCAGTTCCGTGGTGCCGTCACCATGCCCACTGGTCTGCCGGGTACGTCCTTCTTCCTTAATATGCGGTTTGCCCCGGCCCGTGGCTTCATCGACGCTGGCCTGCCCATCGCTCTCGCCTCCGACTACAACCCAGGCTCCACGCCGTCGGGCGACATGAAGTTTGTCTGGTCCCTGGCCTGCACGAAGATGCGTCTCACCCCCGAAGAGGCATTCAACGCCATCACCCTCAACTCCGCTGCCGCCATGGGCCTGTCCGCGGAGTATGGCAGTGTGGAGCGTGGCAAGCACGCCTCCCTCCTCTTCCTCCGCGACGTTCCCTCGTTGGCATGGCTTCCGTACCAATACACGACACCGCTGCGCCACGCTACGTTTTAAGACCAAGCGCTTCAACGTCCGCAAAGAGGCCACACACCGTTGCACATAGCAGGGTAGTGGAGACTTTATACGATAGACAAAGCCACATTCGCAAGGGAGAAACCCGTTGGAATGTGGCTTTTTGCATCCCCATCGGGATGCTGCAAAACACTAATCAAACACAAAAAAGCTTGTGTGAGGAATGGCTGGCAACCGTGAAGGCAGAAGCTATGGACAGCATCTCCATCTCCTGCGGTAGCCTACCTCAGTATATCTTTGAAGGCAAGGTTGGCCAGCAGCGCTGTCGATTGACTGAGCATGCGGATAAACTCCTGGGCCGACGACTTCATATAGGAGTCGCGCAGCAGGTGGACACACCCGTCCATCTCGTTGCCCTCCGCATCGATAGGGATAGCCTTCATACCTGGCTGGGTGAGCGTGGTGGATTCCGAGAGGATGGAGACAAGCGAACTGCGGCTCAGCAAGTCAAAGATGATATTGACATTGTTGACCTCCACCATGATTTTGAAGTTGTTGTCACGCCCCTCCAGCAGGTGCTCGAAGGCGTTGCGCGCCTGCAAGCCCTTGTAGGGCAGAATGAGATCATAGCGTTCAAGGTCAGCGAGGGTGACGCTCTGCTGCCTTGCCAGCGGGTGGTGATCATTGACGATGGCTGCCAGGCGATTGCTGAAGATCGCTCTGCTATCTATCACCTTGTCCCGTTTCAGCGGCTTGAAGGCCAGCACAAGGTCCAGTTCACGCTTCTTCAGTCCGTCCATCAGTTCCTGCATGGAACGATATACGATGTTGAGCCTGACGTGGGGATAGGCGTGGATAAACGCGATGAGCGTCTCGGCCATAATGTTGCTGAAGGAGAATGTCACTCCGATGTTGAGTTCTCCAGCCAGCATCTCGCGCAGGTCGTTCATGTGGTCCGCACAAGCCCCGGCTGCATTGACCGTCTTTTGGGCGTAGGGCAACAGTTCTTTTCCCGCCTCCGTGAGATACACCTCGTGGGAATTGCGCTCAAAGAGCGGCATTCCTATCTCCTGCTCCAGATGGGAAATCTGCTGCGACAGGGTACTCTGCGTGACGTAGAGCTTCCGCGACGCCTTGGAGAAATTGAGCGTTTCGGCCACCTGGAGGAAGTATTTCAATTGTCTGATTTCCATTCTTATCGGTCTAAATCCGTTTGCAAAGATACTACAAGAGTTTCTATTCGTGCGTATCGCGGGCATGATTTTTTTCCTTTCTTGTCCTTCTGTGTGCCCCCTGTCTCACTCCCACGGCATGGGGCGTGACAAACTCTCCGTTGCGCTTTTTTCGTTCCACGAGCATGGCGAGCAACTTCCGCTTGCGCGTATCCTCGATGAAACGGCGGAAAAAGAGATTGGGCACAGCCACGCCGAGGGCGATGCAGATGATAGCCAGCGAGGCTTTGATGGCATTGTTCATGCCCACCGTGACTTCACCGACGACACCGTGCATCTCGATGAAAGCGAAGAGGGCGCGATACATCAGCACACCCGGAATCATCGGGATGACACTCGGGATGGTGATACACTGATGGGGCACATGAAACCAGTGGCGCGCCTTGATGACAGCGATACTCACCGCCGTGGCTCCCGCCAGCGACCCGATGGTCAGTCCCATGTCCAGGCCGAGGTTGCCATTGCTCGGACCGAGGTTGATAAAGTTGCGCACACACACGGCGATGATACCACCCACGGCCACGACGGGCAGCAATCGCCGCGGGATGTTGAAGATGGTGGAGAATCCCATGGCCGACACGGCGGCGGCAATGGCATACTCCCAATACTCATGATGGGGCGTCATGGTGAGCGTCTTGGCGAAATTGTCGATGCCGCAGACCTTGATGGCAAAGGCGATGCCGAAAGCCATGGCCAGCACCATGAGCAGCGTATTGACGGCACGGATGAATCCGGTCTCGATATAGCCGTCGAGCATGTCGCTCACAAAGTTGATGAGCGGCACACCTGGTACGATGAATAGCGCGCACGCCATCAGTGGGTGCCATGGCGTAGTGGAGATCATCCACGACGGCATGCCCGCCATCATCGCTGGATCAGTAGAAAGGAGTGCTGTCGCCCAAGCCAGCAGCGTGGCCACGAAGGCCGAGATGCCGATGGCGACGTAGTTGTTGCAACCCATCGTGGGGAGAAACATCCGCAGGCGGAAACCCAGGATGGCCGCCAGGGAGCAATAAAAGAATGCGGTCCAGTCGCAGCCAAACTGGATGCAGAAGCCACCGCAGGCAAAGCCGCCACCTATCGCCACCTGCCAGGGGGTGAAGCCACGTGGCGCATCGTGGATGTCGTCAAGGGCCTTCTCATACTGCACGAGCGAGAAGTCCTCGCGGATGGCCGTCCAGGTGAGGCGGCTCACCTTGGCGATGGTGGCCAGACTGATGCCGTGACGCTCGCAGCGCTGAAACTTCGTAAACGAGTGGAGCTCATCGCTGTAGTTGACCATGAGCACGTTCCAGTTGACATAGAGGTGTATGTAGCGCTCGTCCAGTCCCAGGAAGGCCATCGCGCGCTTCATCGTCCGCAGGATGCGCGAGGTGTCGGCCGCACTCTCCATGAGCAGGCTCCCTGTGCGTAGCAGCAGGTCGAGCTTGTGGCAGAGTTCCGTTTCGGCCACTCCGCGCCGCCGCCTCGGCTCTTCTACTGCCGAGGGGCGCACAGAAGGATTCTCTGTTTTGACGTTTCTCATTCGCTTATCCGAATACAAAGATCAGTATCTGAATCGTGACGATGCGCAGGAACATGGCGAAGGGATAGACCGTGGCGTAGCCCACGGCGGGCGCGTCAGCAGAAGTCTGCTCGCGGACGTAGGCCAAGGCTGCCGGATTGGTATGGGCACCAGCGAGCACACCGAGCATCGTGTAGTAGTTGATGTGGAAGACGTAGCGGCCTATCAAACCACCAACCAGGATAGGCACCATCGTGATGGCGGCACCATAGGCAATCCACTGCGCGCCCTCACCCGTGGCAAGGGTTTGTACAAAGGGCGATCCCGTGCCCAGTCCGACACAAGCCAGGAAGATGCAGATACCCACCTCACGCAACATCAAGTTGGCCGAGATCGTATTATAGGTCACGAGGTTATATTTCGGGCCGAAGAAACCGATGAGGATGGCCACCACCAGCGGGCCGCCGGTGAGTCCCAGTCGCAGGCTCTCGTTGATACCGGGAAGGAAGAAGGGGATGTTTGCCACGATACAACCGAGCATGATACCAAGGAAAATAGGGATGAGGTTGGGCGCGTTGAGCCGCTTCATCTGGTTGCCAAGGAGTTTCTCCGTATGGGCAATAGCGAGCTCCGTACCCACCACCGTCACACGATCACCAAGCTGCAGTTTCAGATGCGGGGTAGCGATGAGGTCCACACCGTTGCGGTTCACTCGCGTGATGTTCGTGCCAAGGCTCGTGCGGATACCCATCTGGCCGATGCTCTTGCCGTTGACACCCGGCTTCGTCACAAGGATGCGACGCGTGATCAGATCCTTACCAAAGGTCTCGGGCGCCACCTCTACCTTTTCGCCGACAAGGGCCACGATGGCCTCCACGGCCGTAGGATGGGCCACCACCTGGAGCAGGTCGCCCTCGTTGACTACCGTCGACCCGTTGACTACTTCACTCTTGCCACTGCCGTCGCTATGGATGATGCGCGAGATCATGAAGTCGCGTTTCAGCACTTCGTGGATCTGGCGCACCGTATCGCCAGCCACCATTTTGTTGGTCAGGCGCACAGAGAACGTGTGGAGCGTCATTTCCTTCAAGTGGCCTGCGCCCATTTTGGCAGCGTCCTCCTCATGGTGTCTATCGATGCGCAGGGCATAGCGGAGGATGACAAATGAGAGGATCACACCCAGCACACCCACAGGGTAGGCGATGGCATAGCCTGTGGCGATGGATGGGGCGTCAATGTGGCGCAGGTCGCTGAACGCCTGCTGTGCCGCACCCAGTCCCGGGGTATTGGTCACGGCACCCGAGAGGATGCCGACGAGGGTCGTAGCGGATGTGCCAGAGAAGGAATAGACCACGAGGGTTGTCACAATACTCAATGCCACAACTACAATACTGAGGATATTGAGACTCTTGCCACCTCCACGGAAGGAGGAGAAGAAGCCTGGGCCCACCTCAAGGCCGATGGAATAGACGAAGAGTATCAAACCAAACTCCTTGAGGAAGTGGAGCAGATGCTCATCGATGGTGATGGGAAGGTTGCCCATCAGCAGACCGATAAACAACACCCAGGCCAGTCCGAGCGAAACTCCGCGCACCCGAACCTTGCCCAAACACAGGCCGAGCGTGATCACCAGGGCCAGAATCATCACTGAGTGGGCCACGCCTCCTCCCCACAACTCGGGGAATCCGTAAAACAACTTTTCAAGTATTTCCATTTGTACTTTCTTATTTTGATTAATTTTCTCTGCCTTGCCGCAACGCCACACCTGTCTGAAGTGGCATCCGCGATTTTCGATTGCAAAGGTATAGACAATGACGAAAGCCGCAGATCATCGGCATTTAAAAAGCGCAAATGCAGCTATAAGCATTTTCGATAAAGTAATTTCTGCTTGTTTCCTTTCCATTTTACCATTATATATCAATAGGTTACACGCTGATTATACACCGTCTTACTTTAATTTTTACCACCCCATATTCCTACTGACTTTCACCCACACATCAGCCATCGCATTCTAAAAAACTGATAGCCGCATACAGATTTACTTTCTTTACTTGCAAATTCTTGATTCAAAAATCGAATGGAAACGGGTTAATTAGATGCTAAAAACGCAAAGCGGGGCACCACGATGGGTGTCCCGATAAATTTGATACATATATATATTGTGTCCAGTAAGTAGAGCCCGCAGTCGCTGCGGGTGTGCCGTTCCGCTACGGCAACTAATCGTGTTTCATATATTAATGAGGAGAAAAGGGGAAAAGTAACCCCTGTTTTGAGAAAAAAAATCAAAAAAAGTTTGTTGAGATTTGGTTATGCGATTTTGTTTACTACGGTTTTATCTTGAATACCAGCAGTTTAACGGGTCTTTTTCGTAAGTTCTCTTTTTTATTTCGTAGATGCTTTTTCTGCGCTTTTTGTTCGTGAAGCTATCAGTTTGGGTCGTGAGCAAGGAGTGAATAGATGCAAAACGGTGGGAGACGACCCCGACTTCACAGTCGACATTCGTCATCCCACCGATAGAATGAAATTCATAAAGGGAAACAGCTTACGAGATTTTCACAAACCTCAGTAAGCGTAAAAACCCCAAACGAAGTTATACTTCCAAGGTTGTTTCCTTGAAGTCAGAATGATGAGAAACCGATCGTAGCCCCGTTGGGGACGGGGCAAGTCTTTTGATAATACTGGAATCCAAACAACAGGCAACGACGCATGCGCTGTCCATTTCACCTACTTCGCCGACTGCGCTTTGACTTCCAAAGACCTTCCAAAACATCGAGAACTGACTTCTCCGGTTCAACTGGAATTGATAGTATGGTAAACTCTTTTACCATAAGGCTGGCTCTAAAATCAGACCGATAGACCTTTCACCCTCAATGGTTTCGGAAGTCCCCGAACTAATTGTTAGAACCAGCCTTAACAAGCATTGATTACTTGATATATACTTTCTTGACACTTCCGTCAGCATGACGGATCATATATATGTTGCCCTTGCAAGGAGCCTCGACCTTCTGGCCGCCGAGCGTATAGAACGTTGCGCCCTCGCTCATCAGCCTCTGGATGGAACCGATGCTGTTAGCCTCTGCCGCAGCCTTGGCATCAGCGAGCAGCTGCTCGATAGCAGTCTTGATAGTCTCCAGGTCGATGGTGCTATTCTCGTCGAGTTCCACGGCCTCATACAGAGCCTTCAGCTCATCCTTCTTCTTGTTGATGTCATACTGGATACTGGACTCCACACCGACAAACTGTGCGGCTACATTGGCATAGTCCTTCTCAATGGTGGCCTTCACCTCGTCAAGGCGAGCCTGCACGGCGGCAATCTCGTCGCTCAGGCGCACATAGGCAGCCTCATTGGCTACGAGCTTCGCATCGGCGACCTTTGCATCAGCGAGAAGCTGCTCGATAGCTGCCTTGATGGCCTCCAGGTCGATGGTGCTGTTCTCGTCGAGCTTCACGGCCTCATACTGAGCCTGCAGCTCTGCCTTCTTCTGGTCGATATCACCCTGGATAGCGGCCTCAGTATCAACAAACTGTGCGGCTACATTAGCATAGTCCTTCTCGATGGTAGTCTTCACCTCGTCAAAACGGGCCTGCACAGCAGCGACCTCCTCGGTCAAACGCACATAAGCAGCCTCGTTGGCAAGCTTCTTCAGATGCTCTGCCTGTGCGGCAGCAGCTTCATTAATATATTTGGCTATAGCATCATTGACACCCTTCACGGCCTCGGCGTCCAGCGTAGAAGTCTCCGTGAGCGCACAGTCGGCGTTCTTGGCATCAAGGTCTGACTGGATGGCATTGATCAAGCTCTGAATGGTCTCCACAGTCTCAGCGTAGTTCTCGGCCACATCCGGGCACTCCTCGGCCACCTTCGCCTTGGCGTCGTCAAGAGCTTTTTGCAGGGCAGCCACCTCCTCAGCGAGGCGCGCATAGGCAGCATCGTTGATGGGCTTGAGACTCGTCACAGAGACATGGGCGTCCGTGATGTCGAGTGAGTACTCCGTCGTCTCGTTGGCAGCAAGTACATTGGAGAATACGATGGCAGAGTTCTCGTCCGTCACAAAGTCCGGGTCGGCCACGACATTGAACGAGAAGATCACACCGTCGCCATCCTTGTAAGGCTGAATCTTGTCAATGGGCAGAGAGGAGAGCACGACACGCACGATGCCATTCTTCTCAATGGAAGAGATGGCGAAATTGCTTGACAAGCGCTCACTATACTGGAAATTCATTTTCCCGTTGCTCTTCTTCTCGATATGCAATCCCTCAGGCAGCGTGATGTCGGCCTGAAGGCCACAGAAATAAATATCGTTCTTCAGCACAACGTCTACCTTGTGGGTACCGCCAGGCTTGATAGAGAACGCCTGCTCGCCCGTGCAAAGACTTCCCACCATCGGCGTGATAGCCTGATAGTTGGGGCAGTCGATAAGCACCTTCTTGCCCTGACGGTCGCCTCCACTGCAAGTGGAGAACAAAATCTGTGCATTATCAGCAGAAGAGAAGTTGGACGTAGCACGAATTTTGAATGTACCCAGTGCGCCCTCAGTGCCCGCGATGGGGGTGAAGTCCTTGGTAAGGAGGGCGATACGCCACTTCGCATCAGGCTGCTGGATCATCGTGGCGATAAAGCACTCACGATCTATGCGGTCCTCGTTGATTTTGAAGCTACCCGGCACTATCTCGACATTCGGGGAAGTGAAGTCCATATCAAACTGCATCGCATAGATCACCTCGTCATTGACGAGGTTCACAGTGATCTCTTTCGTCTCGCCCGGCTTGATGGCAATGGGACCACCGTCGTTGAGCACAAGTCGGTTGCCAGCAAGGACAGAGATCGTCCCGCTTATGGCCAAGACCATCATCAAGGCCATTCTTTTGAAACTTGTTGTAATCTTAAACATAACTATTTACGTTTAGAAGATGTATGTTGTCGTTGTTGTTATCAAAAATAGGCGCGGCTGTCACATACGTGGCAACCACGCCCTCGTAATTGAGAAAAAATTACCGATGTATATGATTATTTACCAGTAACCTTCTGGGTCTTGCCGTTGGCGTTGCGGACAATGTTGATGCCCTGCTTCACCTTATCCAGCAACTGACCGCCCACAGTATAGATCTTCTGCTTCAGGCTGCCCTCGGCCTCCATGCCGCTGATGCCGGTCGCATCACTGCCCGTGATGTACGTCTCACGGCCATTGGCCTCGGCAAAGATAACCTTGTCGAGCGCCACCTTGTCGATGCTGCCGCCCTGCATGTCGAGGTAGAGGATGGCGGAACCATTGGTGAAGCAGTTGTTCTCTATCGTAGAGATGACCACGCGGTGCACGCCGTCGATGTCCTTGGAGTAGAGTGCGTGACCGTTGGCACGGTTGCCCACGCTCTCACCCACCACCGTCATGCCTGCGGGCAGAACGATGTCCATCTGGCAAGCCACATAGTCCTTGCGGTTTTCGAGGTTGATGGCGATACGCTGTACGCCGTTGTTGTCTTCTGCCGAGACGGTGAGGTTTTCGGAGCCCACCATCGGAGCGTTCAGACTGCCACCCAGCGACGGCCAGAGACCATTGGTCACCTTGGCAGCAATGAGGGTCACATCAGCGATGGAGATCTTGCCGTCGCGGTTGACGTCGGCAGCGGCAAATACCTTGCCACCCTCCAGGGTCTCCGGATCGAGCACAGCGTTGAGCACGGTGAGATAGTCGTCGGTCAGGACAACGCCGTCCTCGGTGACGTCGCCGAGCACATACGTGTTCTCCTCGATGGAAGTTCTGAGAGCATTCATCGACTCGACCAAAGACTCAGACGTAGCAGCGACCAACTTCACGCCATACTCCTCGTCCTTCGGATAATTAATCGGCTTTACCGCAGCTACGCTACCATCAGGATTCAGCCATGCATTTCCGTTGATGTCCTTCGTGGGAAGGATAAGGTCAATTTGGCCCATCTCGCCGAAAGCGAGATAATTGTCGAAGTTTTGCCGAGCGAGCTTCAAGTTATCAAACTGTTCGCGCAGCGCACCGTCCTCGTCATAGATCTTCGTTCCAGACTTATTGAACGACTTGTCCATGTCGTAGAGAGCGCTGAGAACATTGAACTGATACACTTGCTTTGTCTCATACCAAGCTCCTAACACCTCTACCGTTTCAAGCTTTGCATAGGCATCTTTAAGGCTACCGTCCTTGTACGACTCCACCTGGCTGTCGGTCAGAATGGCCGACACAGGGCCTTCCTCCAGCGTCTTGGCAGCCTGCTCAAGGACGCCGCTGACCTCCTCGGCCTTCTCACTGGCCACATTGAAGAACAGCTTCTCGTAGTTCTCCATGTAGGACTTGCCGCGCTCAAACACGAACACCTCATTCCCTACCTGTTTATAAGATGACTCTTCAAGCACTGTGGAGCTATGCTGGTAAGACGCTATCAGCTCCTTCACTCTGGTCTGCTCAGCCACCAGAGCGTCATAGGCGTCCTGAAGGTCCTTCATTGCCTTGGCGTGGGCAACATAGGGTTTGTTGGCCTCGATGATATCCATGCTGGTAGCACCCATGCGGTCTATCAACACGTTGAGGAGATGAATAACCTTCGTCTTGTAGGTCACGATCTCGTCGCCATAAGAGGTGATGAGGTTCTTCACGCCGTCGAGTTCCTCGCGGCAAGCGTCCAATGCAGACTTGTACTCCACCTTCACGGGCGCATATACTTGGTCGTAGGTCGTGTTGACACTACTGTAGGACGACTCGGCCTGCGAAACCAGTGTACCCAAGCTGCTGGCTACACCATCGATCAGTTCGGCATTCACGAGCTTGATGAGACCCATGCGAGCCTGCGCCACCTTCTTCTCCAGAGCCAGCAAGCCAGCGTCTTTCTTCGCCTCTGCCGGGGTAGCGTTTTCATCAAACTCCTTGAGCAGATCGTCAAGTTCCTTGGCGAGGTTCTTGCAGTGCTCGTCATAGTATGCCTTGACCTCGTCAGCCGCTGTTCCCGTGAGGTTGTCCAAAGCCTCGCGCTTCTGGGTCTCGATGGCAACAATGTCGGCCTTGATTGCATCGACCTCGGCCTGGTTGGCTGCATTATAGATGCCGTCGATGCTGAGAATCTTGATGCTATGGCAGTCGTACCACTGCTTGTCCTCACCGATGATCAGTCCATAGACGCGCTTGCTCATCTCCTGCGAAGCGTTCTGGCGTGTGAGGTCAGCCTGCCAACGCTTCACCTGATTAAATGCTGAAGCGATGTTGGCCTCGATACGGCTGCTTGCCACATTGAATGCGCCATAATACTCCTGCGCAGCCTTGATGCGCTCCGTGACGGTATTGTAGTCGATGGTCAGCTGGTCGAAGTTCTTGATATTGGCATCGTATGCGTCGGCCTTGGCCTTGGCGCTGGTATAGACAGCACCAGCCTCTGCGTAGAACGCATTGATATAGCGCTGCAGATCAGCGATCTTGCCCGTGAACGTGCCATCGGCAGCCTTGGCAGCCAATTCCGTGGCCGGAGTGAGGTATTTAGCGACGCAGTCCTTGTAAGACTTGAGATCGTCATCCTTGCCCTCATAGGCGAAGCCTTCCAGGGCGGCAAGCCACTTCTCGTTGTCGGCCTTGGCACCAGCGTAGCGGTCGTCGCCCTCTGTCAGCGTGCCGTCCACACCGACATAGACACCCTCGTAGAGGGCCTTCCACTCGTTCTGTGCAGCCTGCTCCAGGTCGGCGACGAGCAAGTTGGGCACCATGCCAAAGAAGCTCCAGTCGTCATCGAGGTTGCTCACGAGCAACTGCGACTTCTTGTAATCGTCGGCACTGACTCTGTCGTAGAACTCCTGTACGTTCGCAAAGGCGTTGTCGCGTACGTTCTTGTCGAAGCCAGCCACCTTCTCCTTGGCAGGAGCGAGCTGGTTGTCGTTGAGGTTGGCAAGCATCTCCTCCAGCTTGGCTCTCACGGCCGTATTGACTGCCAAGTCGAGATCCTTCTTGTAAGCCTCGATCTGAGCCGTGTACTCCATGGCTTTCGCAGCGTTGGCTTCGTCGATATCCCAAAGAGCGGGCGACGTGGTCTTCGCGTAGGTGGCAGCAGCATCGTCCTTCAAGTTCTTGATGAGAGCGGCATATTTATAGATGTTCTCCTGGGCAGCGATGATGCTCTCCACATTGACCAGCTCCTTGAGCTCCTCCGTAGAAATATTCTGGTAGCCAGCAATCTGGGCCGTACCCTCACCATACTTGTTCTCCGTCTCCTGCACCTTGGCACAGAAGGTATTGTAACGGGTGAGGTTGTCTCCAGCGATGACAGCGTTATATTCGCTATTGCCCTCGATGAAGGCCTTCAAACCGTCGAGTTCGATCTTGATGCGACGGTAAGCCTCGCTGACCGTCACGTTGTTGGTGGTGGTCAGACCCTCGGCATAGTACTTCTCCACCAGCGCCTTCTGCTCCTTGATGCGCTTCAAGAGATCGCCGAGCTGACTGAGATAGGGCTTCAGCGTCTCAGGACGAAGATCGGAAGCGTTGAACAAACCGTTCACCTCATCCCAAAGTTCCTGTTTCAGGTTGAGTTCGTACACCTGGGTTTTATAGTTGGTGCAGTCATCATAAGCCTGCTTGGGAAGCATCTTGAGCACGTTGGAAAGATCCGTCATGCGTCTGACTATCTCCTTATTGAGCACCGGCTCATACTTATAGCTACTGTAACTGTACTCCGTATAACCCGTCCAGGCTTTACCAGCCTTGTAGGCATCCTCGATGGCCTGCTTTATAGCCTCGCGCTCCTTGAAGTGCACGCCGTCGGGATAGGCGAGCAGTCCGCGGTAATAGGCGGCGTTCGTACCATCCGTCTTTTGGTTGATACGCGTCCTCACCGCATCGAAAGCACTGACGAAGCCATAGTGCGTGGAATAGTAATTTTTCGCGTAATAGCCAGAGCCATAGGTATAGTTCCAAATATCTATCTTCTGTCCGTCAAAGTTTTCCTTCAGCTTCTGGTAGGCATTATAGTTGGCCGTGGAGTCGGTGGCCATCTCCTTGAGCGCATTGGCCTCCAGCTGCAAGTCGTTGAGACGACTGGTGATGCCCTTGACGACATGGCCCTCGGCATCATAGCTATCCTTGCATGATTCCTGGAGGATCTCCTTGGCGCGCGCCGTAGCAGCCTCCGCCTTCAGTGCGTCGAGCTTGGTGGTTGTGGCCTGGATCTGTGGGGCGATGCTCTCGCCAGGTATCTTGAATGCGTTCTTTGCCTCCGTCAGCGTGCGGCTGACCAGCTCAGCACCCTTCGGGTAATAATAATACTGATTTCCGATGAAGTCGGTATAAGCTTGCTTCTCCGCATTGACATGTGCTTTTTGGGCGTCCACGCGCGTCAGCAGTTCGCTCAGAGCCTCGTTGATGGCGTCCACGTCACCCTTGATGACGCTCAACAAGGACATAGCCTCTACTGCGTTATCCTCGGTGATGTCGTCCTTGGTGGCTGCTACAGCCTGGATCTTGGCCTTCTGCGTGTTGGTGCTGGCCTCGATATCATTGAGATCCTGGAGCAACTCGTCATACTTCAGTCCGAGGTTGTCCTCCGTCCACGTCACATTGTAATACTCATAGGGCACGCCCTTGTACTTGTCGATGTCGGCCTTGATGGCGTCAACGATTTCGCTGGCAGCATCATACATCGCCTTGGCAGCCTCTATCTTGGCAGTCTTGTCGGAATTGACCTTGTCATTGGCGAAGGCATCATTGAGGGCCTGGGCATCGGTGAGGATGGTCTCCTTGAGCTGTACGGCCAGCAAAGCAGCAAGGTGCTCGGCATCGAGCTTCTCTTTGGCGGCACTGAAGTTGCCTGCCACACGGTCGATCTCTGTCTGGAGCTTGGTGATGCGCTCTCCGTAGGTCTTGCCCGTGACCTCCGTGGCCGGAGTGGCAACGACGAGCGTCTTCGTACCGACGGTCGCACGCAGCGTGGCCAGTGCGTCCTTGTAGTCCTTGATGGCGGTGTTCACCACATCGTAGCGGACCATAGCAGCCGTGGCGTCATCCTGATATTTGACGACGGCCATAGCAGCAGCGTCTATCTGACTCTGGAAGTCCCCGCGCACCGTCTCGGTCAGCGTCTTCTCCTGATAGCTCTTCTCTACGGCGGCCTTAATCTCGTCGATGGTCTTCTGCAGGCCGGCAGCCGTCTTCTGGAAATGGGCAGCCACATCATACGTATCCTTCTCGGCGGCTGGCTTCATCTTGGCCACAGCAGCCTTGGCGTCGTCGAGTTTCTTCTGCAAGCCCGTCTCAGTGCCCAATGCCTTGAGCAACTTCTGATAGTTCTCGTAGTTCTGGATGATGGCACCAGCATCGCTGCGCAAGCTATTGATCTTGGCCTGAATGGCATCGCGGTCGGCATCATAGCTGGCCGTGCGGATATTGTGGGGTGCCTTGTAGTCCTTGGCCACCTTGTCCTTGAGGGCATTGATAGCGGTACGGATCTCCTTGACGCGGTTGGCATACTTCTGGTTCACATCGTCGCTCTTCTCCAGATACTGGAAGTCGTCCTCCAGAGCGGAAAGGAGCTGGTCGGCGGCAGCCTTCTTGGCTTCGGCATCGACATGCTTGGCGAGATACTCGTCCTTCGTGGCATTGATGACCACCACCTGTGCTTCCTTCAGTGTGCGGAAGTTCTCCTCCAGCTCAGAAGCCTTCGTCTTGTCGGCATCGATGGTCTTGTACAGGTCGCTCACCTTCTTCCACGCTGAGCGCATGGCGTTGAGAGCCTCTTCGTTCCAATCGGCATAGTTGCCGTCGTCCGGCATCTGGGTGTGTATCTCCTCCTGAGCGGCGTTGAAGACACGCAGACCGTCCTGATAGACGGCATAGATATTGATCCAAGCGGCATCAGAAACACCAATGTTGGCCTCCAACTCATTCAACATGCGGTTGAAGTTTTCCGTAAACTCAGCCGTTTTCAGTTCCTTGGCCTCACCAGCGTCGTACTTCTCCCGTGCCAGCGCTTTAAAGTCGTTGATGCTTTGCTGTATCTTGTTGTAGTCTGCCTGATAGGTAGCTCGGATTTCTTCGGCTACAGTATACCACGTCGAAGAGAAACTTCTAAACTGATATTCAGCAGCCTCGTAGGCGTTCTGTGCACTAAAGTAGGCATTCTCGTTGTCGTTGGCTTTTTCTACGACCTTGGCCAGGGCACCAATGCCTTCGGCCAGTGCACGAAGCTCGGGGCTGTTCTTTCCCTGCCAAAGGTGGTTCTTCACATACACATCATAATCACCCTTCTCAATGATGTCAAGCTGGCTGGCATAGTCGGCCACCTGCATCTCCAGGCTGGGCTTTCCGTCCTTGCCCTTCGTCCAAGCATCGGTTCTACGGAAGTAGTCGCTGGTACCGCTGACGATTTCGCCGAGCTGCGCACCGAGTTCCTTCACCGGAGCGGCGAAGTCAAAGATCAAGGTAAACTTGACACCAGAGAACTTGAATTCGCCCGGGGTCACGGCACGAACCTTGACTTTTACTTTCGCTGGCGCGTCACTATCGATAGTAAAAGCGACGCTGGGGGCATACTCCTTGCCCTTATAGACAGCGACAATCTTGGCATTGTCGGTAAACGTGGCTGGCTGCAGCATATACTTGCCAGGAGCCAGTTCTTTCTCGATGGAAACTTCCTTTCCTGTGGAGACGGTCACAGAACCGTCTTCCGATACGGTCAAATCATCTCCTGTCCATGCGGTCTTGTCGATCACAACATCGGCGTCGGCCAATGCTGCAACGGGGGCGCCTGTGATAGCAAGGAGAGAAATCAGTACATCTTTTCTCATAATCTTATTTAATTGTACAAATTAATTATTTTCTTTTCTGTTGCTCTTCCCATATATATAATCTGTCTCTTATACACATCTCCGAGCCCACGAGACGCTCATGAATCT
>ERZ1027266.687-NODE-687-length-21916-cov-8.992224_pt1 | contig 21916 bp, 20 predicted proteins | sample MGYA00519257_ERZ1027266 | MGnify/ENA primary metagenome ERZ1027266 (study PRJEB26926, sample SAMN06164683) | human gut metagenome | biome: ENVO:00009003; feature: ENVO:2100002; material: ENVO:00002003 | host: Homo sapiens | place: USA | collected 2012 ... | reverse complement strand
ATTCTTGTCGCTTGCTTATGTTGTTTAATCTAAAATGGTTCTTGTTGTCTTTGAATTTGTTAATCGGGTGTTATATCCCAACGCCCCGTAAGCCTATGGCTTATGCCTCGTTACCCTATGGGTTATTGGACATAAGAATATAGATTATAAGGGGAAAGTTATAAGGTTATACCTTATTATATATATGGTTTCGCAGGTTGGGAACTTGTAAAACAAGTTGACGAGTAGACGAGTAAACCTGGAGATTTGTTTCCTTTGATAACAGCTGTTCGCAAGCCTTAAACAAGTAATGCTAATATCCTTGTCTACTCGTCTACTTGTCTACTTGTCTACTTATATCATAAAATCCGCTTAGGTCTGTGGCTTCAAAAAGCGTGAGACCTAAGCGGATTTCTTTGTGAATTATCTGTGTTGCACAGACTGTAGAAAAACTGGCGTCGCCCCAGTCTATGCAAGAAAATGGCAATTACTTCTTGTAGTTGTCGAGACCCTCCTGCAGGAAGTTCAGATAGTCAGTAACGTCTTCCTTATATGAGAACGGACGTGCGAGCGGATTTCCTTCTGCATCAAGAGCCACATAGTATGGCTGTGCAAGGGCTCCGAACTTGCTCTGCTGCAAGTAGCTCCACTTGTCTCCTACGGTACGCAGTGTGCGCTTCTGACCATTCACCGTCACCTCTATATTCTTTGCCAACGGCTGCTTGTCGTCAACATAGAGAGAGATAAGGATATAGTCGTTGTTCAGCTTCTCTGCCACGCGAGGATCAGTCCATACGGCAGCCTCCATCTTACGGCAGTTGACACAACCGAAGCCTGTGAAGTCAATCAATACCGGCTTGCCCTGTGCTGCAGCTGCAGCCATACCCTCCTCGTAAGAAGTGTATTTCGGCTTAATTTCGTTGGTATTGAGATTGAAGTCCTGAGTGTTTACAGGAGGTGCGAAGGCACCGACAGCCTTACATGGAGCGCCCCACAATCCAGGTACCATATATATAGCGAAAGCGAACGATACGAGACCCATCATCACGCAAGGTACCGGCATCGGCTTGCTCTCACCCATCATAACGTCGCTCTGGAACTTGAGCTTGCCGATGAGATACATACCGAGCAGGAAGAAGATTGCAATCCAGAGGGCGAGGAAGGTCTCGCGGTCGAGGATATGCCATCCGTAAGCGAGGTCGGCAACCGACAGGAACTTCAGCGAGAAGGCAAGCTCTACGAATCCGAGAGTAACCTTCAGAGTGTTCATCCATGAACCTGACTTAGGTGCAGACTTGAGCCATGCAGGGAACATGGCGAACAGTGTGAACGGCAATGCCAAGGCTATAGAGAAACCCAACATACCGACAGCAGGTGCAGCGATATTACCGGATGTGGAGAACTCTGCGAGCAGCAGTCCGATAATAGGTGCTGTACAAGAGAAGGAAACGAGCACGAGCGTGAATGCCATCAGGAAGATAGAGAGCAGTCCGCTTGTTGCAGAAGCCTTGTTGTCGACAGAGTTGGTCCACTTAGACGGCAGTTCCAGTTCGAACCATCCGAAGAACGACACTGCGAATACCACCAATACGAGGAAGATGATGATGTTGAAGACAGCGTTTGTAGACAAGCTGTTCAGTCCGTTACCACCCGAGATAAGAGTGATGAGGAATCCGAGCAGCACGTATATTACGATGATAGACACACCGTATGTTATAGCATCTCTGATGCCCTTCGCCTTGTCCTTGTTTCTCTTCAGGAAGAAGCTTACGGTCATCGGTATGATAGGCCAGATGCAAGGCATGAGCACAGCGAGGAGACCGCCTACGAAGCCCATGATGAGGATGTAGAAGAGGGAGTGTGAAGTAGCGCCACCGTCCTGGTAAGCCTTCAGTTCGTTGATAACCGGCTTCCAGAGGTTAGCGTCGTCACCTACCGATGCAGAAGCGACAGCAGTAGAGTCTCCTTCCGCATTCTGTGCGGCAGCCACCGTATCTTTGGCAGCCTCATCAGCCATCTCGTCAGTAGCCTCCGGAGCGTCGGCAGGTCCATTGCCCTTATAAGAGAACTCCACCGATGTAGGTGGCATACAGCCAGAATCGTTGCAGGCGCCATACTCCAGATAGCCCTTCACGTTGTAGGTCTTGCCCGTAATCTTGTAACGCTGCACAAATGTCACGCTGTTTTCATAATAGCGCAGCTGCATACCGAAGATCTGGTCAAACTCCTTGATCTCCTTACCCTGTGCCTTCAGCTTGCCCATAGCCTTCACGCCTTCCGCCTTCTCCGTTGTCAGAGTGGCAGGTATCGGTCCGTCGGCAGGAATGTTAGGGGCATAGACGTGCCATCCGGCAGCGATCTTTCCCTTGAAGATTACGTCGATCTCCGTGTCAGACACTTGCTTCTGACTTACGGTGAAGTGCACCGGATTGCTCTGAGCCCATGCCATTACCGCCATGAGCATCATGAAGGTGGTCAGAAACACCTTCTTCATAATTTTCTTTTTCATTGCTTATTTTTGTTGTTATTGTTTCTGGTGTAGCATTTATTATTCACGTTTCACTCCTTTGTGCGTCATAATGTCGAGCACGAAGCGGTCGGTATCGTCCATGCCTCGGCTGCCGATGGCAGTAAGGTTGCGTATGCTCTGGTCCACATCGTCGTCGATGATGCCCTCCACCGATGTTACATACTTATGCTGCATGGCAAGCATAGCGCTCAGCACAGCGGTGCTTACTCCCGTTGTCAGCTTCAGGGCGCAGCTTGGCTTGGCACCGTCGCATATCATACCCGTAAGGTTTGCTATCATATTCTTCACGGCAAATGATATCTGTTCGAACGAGCCGCCCATCAGATAAGTGATTCCGCAGCTGCTTCCTGTGCTTGCCACCACGCATCCACAGAGTGCAGACAGCGCACCAAGGTTCTGCTTTATGTATATAGCCGTAAGGTTGCTCATGATGAGAGCCCTTATCAGTTCCTCCTCTGTATTGTGGTTTTCCTTTGCGAACACTACCACCGGCATTGTCGTACAGATGCCCTGGTTTCCGCTTCCGCTGTTGCTCATCACCGGAATCATGGCTCCTGCCATACGGGCGTCGCACGCACAGCTTGTTGCGGAGAGTATTCTTGAGAAGATGCTCTCGCCCATTATGCCATGTCCGAGCGGGCTACACAGGGTCTTGCCCAGCTCATGACCGTAGTTTTCTTTCAGTCCTGCCTCTGCAGCAGCCTCGTTGAGCTTCTTGGCATCGAGTATGAAGCGGATGTCGTCCAGGTCGGTTGTCGATGCGAACTCATACACCTTGCCGAGGGTCAGTTTTATGTCGTCGGTGGCAGCGCCCGTTGTCTTGTCGGCGCATGAGCCTCCGTCAAGGAGTACATCATTGCCGTTGCGCAGGAACACGAAGTTGGTGTGTGCATGCTTTATCCTTGCTTCCGCCTCCTTGTCGCCGGCAGAGCATACCACATTGATGTACAGTTTGTCTGCATCTTCCTTCTCCAGCGTGATGTTTATGCGGTTTTCGGAGATGTATTTCTTTCCCTTCTCCACATCGTCCTTCTTGCAGTCGCGCAGCACCTCAAGCTGCAGTTCCGGTTTTCCTGCCAGCGCTCCAAGAGCAATTGCGATGGGCAGACCGATCATTCCCGTGCCGGGTATGCCTACTCCCATAGCATTTTTGAAGATGTTTGCACTTAGTCTCACCTCGATGTGTTCCGGTTGTGAACCAAGCATTTCTGCAGCCTTTGCAACGCAAAGAGCCACGGCAATAGGCTCCGTGCAACCGATTGCAGGAACCACCTGACGATGTATCAGGTCGAGTATCGCCTTCTTTTCCGATGATGTTATCATAGCTATTAAATATGTGTTATTATAAATAATGTGCAAATTTAAGCATAAAAACAGTAAGAAACATGCTTTTCCGCATTTTTTTGTTTTGACATTCAAAAATAATTGCCTAACTTTGCATCGGAAACAATAAAAGAGGGCACCCAAGATAATGGATTTCGGCATATATTGCTGCCGGAATCCATTATCTTATTTGCCTGAAGAAAACACGTAAAATCTAAAAGAAAGGAAAGTTTAAATTATGGCTTACATGTCACAGGATGGCTACGACAAGATGGTAGCCGAACTAAAGCGTTTGGAAAGTGTAGAGCGTCCGAAGGCGTCTGCTGCGATAGCAGAAGCTGCCGACAAGGGCGACCTGAGTGAGAACTCGGAGTATGATGCAGCAAAAGAGGCACAGGCTCACCTCGAGGACAAGATCAACCAGCTGAAGCTTTCTATTTCGGAGGCCAAGATTGTTGACGTCTCACGCCTGAGCACCGATGCCGTACAGATCCTCTCCAAGGTGCAGATGACCAATCTCGCCAACAATGCGAAGATGACCTACACCATTGTCAGCGAGAGCGAGGCTAACCTCAGGGAGGGAAAGATTTCCATCAAGACCCCTATCGCACAGGGACTGCTCAACAAGAAGGTGGGCGACGAGGTGGAGATAAAGATACCTCGCGGCACTCTGAAACTGAGAATCGACAACATCTCCATCGACTAATTCTATCATTATGGATATTTTCGCAAAGATTGCAGCCGGAGAGATTCCGAGCTGGAAATGCGCCGAGGACAGCGAGTTCTACGCTTTTCTCGACATCAACCCGCTGGTGAAGGGCCACACTCTGGTCATTCCTCGCCGCGAAGTGGACTATTATTTCGACATGACAGACGAGGAAATCGCCCGCATGGCGGTGTTTGCCAAGAAGGTGGCAACTGCCATCAAGAACGCTTTCCCGTGCCGCAAGGTGGGAATGGCAGTGCTTGGCCTTGAAGTTGCCCACGCACATGTGCACCTCGTGCCTATGCAGAACGAAAAGGACATGCTCTTCTCCAACCCTAAGCTGAAGCTTTCTGACGAGGAGTTTCAGGAGATTTCCCGTAAAATCTACGCTGAGTTCCAGAAGCTGTAAAAGGCCGTTCTGCCACAAACAGGAATACCAATGACCGGTTAACGGACTGTCCGACGTTTAAGCACCCATATCCGTCTTCAACGCCGACATCCATTAACCGGTCATTTCTTTACCAACATACCAAAAACAAACAACAAGGAAAACGAGGAAAACACACCAACCGCCACCCTCGTTTTTCCAATCTTCAAAACAGCAAGAAATACAACCCGAAACAGAAAGTTACCGAATTTCTAAATAAAACGACTTTTGTTTTGGGGGGTTGGTATTAATTTTGGTACCAAAACGGTTGCCGATATCAAAAAGAATGCTTATCTTTGTGGCATAACATAAAGGTATATAGACATGACAATAGTAAGTGCAAGAGATTTTAGAGCCAATCAGGGAAAGTATTTCTCTATGGCAAATTCTGGTGAGCACGTGATTTTAAAGTCACGTGAAGGCAGCTTCCGTTTAGTCCCTGTCATGCCTTCTGACTCTGTTTCTGAGAATGCTCAGAATATTGCAGAGGATTTGAGAGGAGCACTTCGTGAGCTGAAAGATGTCATTGCTGGCAAGAAACAACTGAATACACTTGATAATTTGATAAATGAATTATAGTATAACAACTTCAAGTTACTTTGATGTAGCAGCGAAGAAACTTGCAAAGAAATACCCCTCATTCAAGGATGATCTGGCTAAATTCGGTAAATCGCTTCTTGAAAGCCCCAAACAAGGTGCTGAATTAGCGCCCGGCATCCGCAAAATACGAATGGCTATAAAGTCTAAAGGCAAAGGGAAATCTGGTGGTGCAAGGGTCATCACTTACAATTTCATTACACAGGAAATGGATGGAAAGATCGTTCTTTTGCTTATTTATGACAAGGAGGATGCTTCCACTGCAAAGGTCAATGTTCTCAAAGAAATCATTAAGGAAGAAGGCTATCCTGTTGAATAAATCTAACAAGTGTATTTATAATCACTGACAAAACCGATGACATCAAGAACAAATGGTGTCATCGGTTTTTACATTCATCTTAAAAAGACAGAAAGACCTTGCTAATTTAAGAAAACAGAAAGTTACCGAATTTCTCATAGAAAGTCTCCGAATTCCACATAAAAAGTCCCCGAATTCCACATAGAAAGTCCCTGAATTCCTCATAGAAAGTCACCGAATTCCACATAGAAAGTCACCGACTTTCTAAAATAGCCCCTACGGCAACACCCCACCTTATAAAATAGATACAGGGAAAATGAACGTTTTTCCGAATAATTGTGTACTTTTGCAAAATTAGAAACATAATGCAAAAAACATGATACAGTCAATGACAGGCTACGGCAAGACCGTGGTGACGTTTGGAGAAAAGAAAATCAACGTAGAGGTGAAGTCGCTCAACAGCAAGACGCTCGACCTCTCAACACGTATCGCACCTATCTACCGCGAGAAGGAAATGCAAATCAGACAGATGCTTGCAAAAGCACTGACAAGAGGAAAAGTGGACTTCAGCATCTGGATAGAGAAGGAGGCTGTGGTGGACGCAACACCCGTAAACGGAGCACTCGTTGCCAACTACTACAAGCAGATAAAAGAGATTGCCGAAAAGAACAATATCCCTGAACCGGAGGACTGGTTCAACACTCTGATGAGAATGCCCGACGTGCTGACGAAAACAGAAACGGAAACACTATCGGAAGAGGAATGGGAAGCTGCGACAACAGCCATCAACGAGGCGGTGGAAAAACTCAACGACTTCCGAAAACAGGAGGGAGCGGCACTGCAGAATAAGTTCAACGAGAAGATCGACAATATCACCGCTCTGCTCGAAAGCATCGAACCATACGAGAAAGCCCGCGTGGAGAAGATACGACAGCGCATCGTGGACGGACTGAAAAGCATTCCGGAAGTGGAATACGACAAGAACAGACTGGAACAGGAACTCATATACTACATCGAGAAACTCGACATCAGCGAGGAGAAACAAAGGTTGGCTAACCACCTGAAATATTTCCGCGAGACGATGAACGAGACGGAAGGAGTAGGAAAGAAACTCGGATTCATCGCACAGGAGATGGGACGTGAAATCAACACCACTGGCAGCAAGAGCAACAATGCCGAGATGCAGAATATCGTGGTGAAGATGAAAGACGAACTGGAACAGATAAAGGAACAGGTGCTCAACGCACTATAAAAAGCCTGAAGAAAGATGCAAGGAAAAGTGATAATATTCTCCGCACCAAGCGGAAGCGGCAAGAGCACCATCATCAACTGGCTGATGCAAGAGCACAAGGAACTGAACCTCGCATTCAGCATCTCGTGTACAAGCCGACAGCCAAGAGGGACTGAGAAGGACGGAGTGGAGTATTTCTTCGTCACACCCGAGGAGTTTCGCAAACGCATCGCCGACGGGGAGTTTCTCGAATACGAGGAGGTGTATGCCGACAGATTCTACGGCACACTGAAGGCACAGGTGGAGAAACAGCTCGCCAAAGGCGAGAATGTGGTGCTCGACGTTGACGTGAAAGGCGGATGCAACATAAAGAAATTCTACGGAGACAAGGCTCTCAGCGTGTTCATACAGCCACCATCGATAGAGGAACTGCGCAACAGACTCAACGGCAGAGGCACAGATGCACCTGAAGTGATTGAAGACAGGATAAAGAGAGCGGAGTTTGAACTCTCTTTCGCACCTAAGTTCGACTGCGTTGTGGTCAACGATGACCTGAAGAACGCACAGCAGAAGGCTCTCGAAACGATAGCGGATTTTCTGAACAAATAAAACATAAAGAGACATGAAGACGGGCATTTTCGGCGGATCGTTCAACCCTATACACAACGGACACATAGCACTGGCAAAGAGCATCAGACAACTTGCCGGGCTGGACGAGGTGTGCTTCGTAGTGTCACCCCATAATCCTCTGAAAGACGCTGAAGGACTGATGCCCGACGAGGAGCGGCTGAGGATGGTGGAGATGGCACTGGAAAACGAAGAGGGACTGCTGGCAAGCGACTATGAGTTCCGACTGCCACGCCCTTCCTTCATGGCAAACACACTGAGAAGTCTTTCGCACGACTACCCCGACAGGGAGTTTACGCTCATCATCGGGGCGGACAACTGGCTCTGCTTCGACAAATGGCGCGAGCCGGACTTCATTCTCAACAACTTTAGAATCGCCGTCTATCCAAGACTGGGATGCGAGATTGACAAGAACAGTCTGCCCGACAACGTGGACTTCTATGACACAGGACTGCACAACGTAAGCAGCACTCAGATAAGACAATTGCTGAAGGAGGGCAAACCGATAAACGGTCTTGTGCCGGACTCCATAGCTGCCTATCTCGAAGGAAAGGCAATAGCGAAGGAGAAGAAACCACTCATCTCCGTCATCATACCCGTATACAACAAGAGAGAATATGTGGAGGACTGCCTCAACAGCGTGCTGACACAGGACTTTGATAGCTTTGAAGTGATTGCCGTTGAAGACGGAAGCACCGACGGGTCGGGGGAAATCTGCGACAGAATGGCACGGGAACACCAGAACCTGACCGTGGTACACCCCGAAAACGGAGGCGTCACGGCGGCGAGACGACTGGGGTTCGAACTGTCAAAAGGGGAGTTCATAACCTTTGTGGATGCCGACGACAAGATGCTGCCCGGCGCCTTGCACATGCTTTACGACGAGATAATGGCAACGGGAGCCGACGAGGTGGTGGCAAGATACATCGACCAGTGCGACAATCTGTGCGGACACGAGGGCGGACAATACATGCAGCCCTCATGGATGATAAAGCAGCTGCTCGCATCAAGGGCGGACTTCTGCGTGTTGTGGGCTGTGCTCTTCCGCAGGAAACTACTCGAAGGATGCCTCTCCACGCCCCGACTCATCCGTTCCGGCGAGGATATTCTCATGCAGATAGAATGTCTGCTGAAGGAACCGAAGGTGTGGTTCTCCGACGAAGTGGTATATATGTACAATGTGGGACTGCCCAACGACCGTCCGCTGAGTCTCGACGAACAGCAGATGTATGACGACATCCTCTACTCCATCTTCAAGGACAGGATGGAGGAATATGCCCCATATATCGTGTTGCACCAGACGAAGATGTACGAGAACTTCATATACAAGAAGCAGTTTGATGTATACGACAAATACTACAAACTGCTGCGGAAAGCCGACAAGAGCCGTCTCAGCATTGCCGACCGCATAGCAATAGCATTGCCGCCAAGCATTGCCTACTACCCTATCGCACACAGGAAAAACAAATAAAACATATTAAAACATCTACTATAGCATGATTCTTTCAAGACTGAAAATTACGCTGCTCTCCATGGCAGCACTATTGTTGTGCGTCGCAACAGCAGATGCACAGAAGAAAAACAACGTTTCCTTGAAGAAGGCTACAGTCTGGACTGAGGCTGGAGAATGGAGAAACGGATTTGACGCAATGCCCGACAAGACGGTAAATCTGCAGGAGTTCTATTCGCAATATCATAAGAACAAGGCGCAGTGGGATGCCGCCTTCAAATGGCTGGCAGAGACCGACTTGCTGAATATCCCGAAGGGAAAGCTAATGATTCCGGGAACGAACATCAGAGCATCTGTAGAGGACAGCAGCAACGAACCGCTGGAGAAGCGCCGCTCGGAGTCGCACAGAAAGAAGATTGACTTCATGTATGTAGTGAAAGGAACGGAGGGTTTCTATCTGCTCGACCACAAATCATCGAAGCCTAACTGCGAATACAGCGACGAAAAGGATGTTATACGCTACGACTACGACAAGTGGCAGTCGCACTTCTTCATGTCCATGCCGAAGAGATTCATCATCTGCTTCCCTTCTGACTGGCACATCGCCAAGGTGCAGACCCCACTCGCCGACCAGTCGCTCCGCGTTATCGTGCTGAAGATTGACTATGTGGAATAAGCCATACTGCCCCAACAGGGCAATACGACCTATTCCAACCGGCATAATCATGAGCACTCATGGACGTCAGCAACAGCTCTGCCACTCGGCTCGTTCATATTCCTGAACGACTCGTCCCAGGCAAGAGCCTCCGCCGTGCTAACACCATCGGAGAACTGTTCTTTCTGTCGCCAAGCCACTTCGTCGGGCAGTAAATCGGCAAATGCCTCTCTCACTATCTTCTTTTCTATCGTAGAACCGGGACACATCTTTGCCTCCGGGTTGATACGCATGGCTATATCAAGGAACTCCTTGTCGAGGAATGGCACACGTCCCTCCACGCCCCATGCCGACAGACTCTTGTTGGCACGGAGACAGTCATAGAGATAAAGCTTGAGAACACATCGCTAACCAAAACTATTATTTATCTATTGTATAACTATGACCGGCAAGAAAGCCGCCTTACCTGTTTTGTTGCATTATCTTTTAGTTATAGCAGCTCTCTCCATGCTCGTAGATGTCGAGACCTTCCTCCTCTATTCTCTTGTCTACACGCAGACCGGCAATCTTGTTGATGCCCCAGAAGAGGAGGAAACCCGTTACTGCCGCCCACAGGTCTATACTGATTATTCCGAAGAGCTGTGCACCGAAGAAACCGAAGCCATGACCATACAATGCTCCAGAATCCAGAGCAAAGAGTCCGGTGAGCAATGTTCCGAGGATACCACATACTCCATGAACGGAACTTGCACCTACAGGGTCGTCGATATGAAGCTTGGCATCAATGAACTCGATTGCAAATACAAGAACGATTCCACATATCAGTCCTATAATCAATGCCCCTAACGGAGAAACAAGGTCGCAACCGGCGGTTATTCCTACCAGACCGGCAAGAATACCATTCAACGTGAGGGAGAATGAAGGCTTGCCATACTTTATCCATGAGGTGAACATGGTGCCGAGTCCCCCTGCTACGGCAGCGAGGTTGGTGGTAAGGAACACGTGGGAGATTGCCACACGGTTCACTTCGCCAGATGCTGCAAGCTGAGAACCAGGATTGAAACCGAACCATCCGAACCAGAGGACAAACACTCCGAGGGCTGCAGCCATAAGGTTGTGACCTGGAATGGCATGACTCTTACCGTTCTTGTCATACTTGCCGTGGCGCGGACCAAGTACTATAGCACCAACAAGAGCAAGGACACCACCAACGGAATGCACTATTGCGGAACCGGCGAAATCATGGAATGCAGCACCGAACGTGTTCATCATGAATGAACCTTCATCTGAATTGCACAGCCAGCCGCCACCCCACGTCCAATGGCCTTCTACAGGATAGATAAGGAGCGAGATGAAGAAGGAGTACACACAGTACATCGAGAACTTTGTTCTCTCTGCCATAGCACCCGAAACGATAGTGGCTGAAGTGGCACAGAACACTGTCTCAAAAATCAGGAAACCCTCTGTCGGCAGATTGCTGGAATAGAACGAGAGGTCACCGAAGTTTGGCATTCCAATAAATCCGGCACCGTCGCTTCCGAACATGAAACCGAAGCCTACAAACCAGAACAGGACTGAGCCAACCATAAAGTCAACGAAATTCTTGAAAAGGATATTCGCAGTGTTCTTGCTTCTCGTAAAGCCTGCCTCGCAAAGAGCAAAGCCGGGCTGCATAAAGAATACCAACATTGCTGCAAGCAGCATCCATACTGTATCTAACGAAATACCAAGATCGGCTACACTCTTTGCTACTTCGGCAACCGACTCCGTGGCTAATAATATTGTTGTCATGATCTTAATTTTTTTAATTGTGCGTGTTGTTATTATCCGTATTATACACCTTGATTGTTTTTCAGGTGTTTCCTTTTACCTTATATTATGTAATGTGAATCCTAATACCATATAACGGAAATCTTTTTACCTTAAAAAAGATACCTTATTTTTCCTGTTCCGCATTATAAAGAGCTATGTCGCCACGCTCGCCGGTACGGATTCGGATGGAATCCTCTATTGGAATGATGAAGATTCGTCCGTCACCTATCTCACCCGTACGGGCTGCACCCTGTATGGCGGCAACGGTCTTCTCTACATTTTTGTCACGTACAACAATGCTTATCAATACTCGTTCGATACTACTTGTGTCGTACATCACACCACGATAAATCCTTGCCTGACGCATCTTGCCTTCTCCTCTTACATCATAATAAGAAAACCACTCGATGTCGGCAGCAAGCAATGCCTCCTTTACATCTTCAAATCTCGTCTTGCGGATGATTGCTTCAATCTTCTTCATACTTACCTTTTTTATTGGTTTATACTATTCTTTCTGTCTATTTGTTATCTTTCGGCTGCAAAATTACAACTATTTGATAATTTAAAATAGATAAGTTAAACTTTTTGATTATCATTCCTTCTAATTCCTTACAATTAATCAATATAAAGAAAAGTATAGTTTCACATTGTAAGTACCATTGTGTAAATTTGTTACAATTTGGCATCCCCAAGAAAATAAAACATAAAAATACCATATACATTCAATGGGATAAAGACAAATTGTTGTATTTTTGCACCCGGAAACGAACAAATAGAAACTTAACAACAATATATAGCAGAAAGATGTACAGACAGAGGATACAATTCACAAAGATGCATGGCGCAGGAAACGACTATATTTATGTTAACACCTTATTATATAATATAGAGAATCCGGAAGCTTTGGCAATCAAATGGAGCGACAGACATAAAGGTATCGGAAGCGACGGACTTGTACTTATATGCAAACCCGACACCGATGATGCCGACTACAAGATGCGGATATTCAATGCCGACGGGTCGGAAGCCATGATGTGCGGAAATGCTTCAAGGTGTATCGGAAAATACCTCTACGAAAGAAAACTGACCGACAAGACGGTTATAAGACTTGAAACATTGTCGGGTATTAAGATTCTAAACCTGCACCTCTCTGACGATGCAAAAAGTGTGGAAAGCGTCACCGTTGACATGCTGGAACCAAAGCTCGTAAACCCGGAACAATACAACAAGCCAGAAAACGAAACACTGACAGCAGACGACAGGACTTTTGAAGGAACATTCGTATGCATGGGCAATCCTCATTTCGTAATCTTCGTTGATGACGTCAACACTCTCGATATAGAGAAATACGGAAGGATTCTTGAAAGGGACAGATGCTTTCCGGAAAGATGCAACATAGAATTTGCGCAGCCTCTTGAAGACGGAACAATAAGGACAAGGGTCTGGGAAAGAGGCAGCGGAATAACAATGGCTTGCGGCACAGGAGCTTGCGCAACGGCTGTGGCTGCTGCCGTAACGGAAAGAAACGGAAGGACAAGCCGTATTAAAATGGACGGAGGAGAACTGGACATCGAATGGAAAGAAAACGACAACCACGTTTACATGACGGGACCGGCAACCATTGTTTTTGACGGAGAAATAGAAATTTAACAACAATAAAAGAGAAACAAGAATATGGCATTATTAAACGAACATTATCTAAAGCTTCAGAAAAGCTATCTCTTTGCCGACATTGCAAAGAAAGTGAATGCTTACAAGATATCGCACCCGAAGTCAAAGGTCATCAGCCTGGGCATCGGTGACGTGACACAACCTCTTGCTCCTGCCGTAATCGAGGCTATGCATAAAGCTGTGGACGACATGGCACACAAGGAGACTTTCCACGGATATGGTCCGGAGCAGGGATATCTCTGGCTCAGAGAGGCTATTGTAAAGAATGACTTCTTGCCACGCAAGATTCATATCGACCCAAGCGAGGTGTTCGTTAACGACGGAGCAAAAAGCGACACTGGAAACATCGGAGAACTCGTGAGATGGGACAACAGCATCGGAGTGACCGACCCTATATATCCTGTATATATCGACTCCAACGTGATGTGCGGAAGGGCAGGAATACTCGAAAACGGTAAATGGAGCAACGTGACATACATGCCGTGTACGGAAAGCAACAACTTTGTTCCTCAGATTCCAGACCACCGCGTAGACATGATTTATCTGTGCTACCCCAACAACCCTACAGGAACGGTCATAACAAAAGAGGAACTTAAGAAATGGGTGGCTTACGCATTAAAGAATGACACTCTGATTCTGTATGACGCAGCATACGAAGCATATATAACGGAACCAGACATTCCTCATTCTATATACGAGATAAAGGGCGCAAAGAAGGTGGCTATAGAATTCCACAGTTATTCAAAGACTGCCGGATTCACCGGCATACGTTGTGGATACACCGTAATACCAAAGGAGCTTACAGCCGTTACCATCGACGGAAAAGAACGACTGCCGCTGAACCCCTTCTGGGACAGACGACAGTGTACCAAGTTCAACGGAACAAGCTATATCAGCCAACGTGCCGCCGAGGCTATATACACTCCAGAAGGAAAAGAACAGACAAAAGCCACAATCGACTACTATATGGGCAACGCAAAACTGATGTACAATGCATTGAAGAGACTCGGCTTCAGAGTGTACGGAGGAGTTAACGCACCTTATCTCTGGGTGAAGACACCTGACGGAGTGGACAGCTGGAAATTCTTCGAACAGCTACTTTACGGAGCGCAGATAGTATGTACGCCGGGAGTGGGATTCGGACCAAGCGGCGAAGGATACGTCAGATTTACATCCTTCGGCAACCGCGAAGACTGCGAAGAGGCGATGAAAAGAATCGAGCTGTGGATAAAAGGATAACGGCAAGATCCTCCTGACTGCCCACAAGCAGACACAAACACAGTATTAACATATAAAAGGCAGCCACGTCATACGAGAAAGCCAACGGGTTTGCAGTGACATACAAGAGAGAAACGAACAAAATCGAAAGATATAAATGTCGGCAACGTCAAAAAGACAAATAAAACAATGAATATTATGACAAAAGGTATGCCGAAACTGAAAAAAGCATTACCTTTGCAGCAAAATCAAAAAAAACATTCAAACATATAAAAGCTTTAAACAATGGCAAATTTAAGATTTCAGGTTGTTGAAGAGGCGTTCAAGAAACGCCCTGTTGAAGTTATTGCACCAGTTGAGCGTCCTTCCGAGTATTTCGGAAAGTATGTCTTCAACCGTGCCAAGATGTACAAATATCTGCCTGCAGATGTCTATGACAAGCTTATTGCCGTTATTGACAATGGCGCAGCATTGGACCGCTCTATAGCAAATGCTGTGGCTAACGGAATGAAACAGTGGGCTGAGGAAAACGGGGTGACACACTACACTCACTGGTTCCAGCCGCTTACCGGAGGAACAGCAGAGAAGCATGATGCCTTTATCGAGCACGACGGCAAGGGAGGAATGATTGAGGAATTCTCCGGCAAGCTGCTCGTACAGCAGGAGCCTGACGCAAGTTCTTTCCCAAGCGGTGGTATCAGAAATACTTTCGAGGCTCGCGGATATTCAGCATGGGACCCAACATCGCCTGTCTTCATCATCGACGATACGCTTTGTATCCCTACAATCTTTATTTCATATACAGGTGAGGCTCTTGACTACAAAGCACCGCTGCTGCGCGCTCTTCATGCTGTAAACGTGGCAGCAACCAACATTTGCCATTATTTTGACCCGAATGTAAAGAAGGTGGCATCAAACCTTGGATGGGAGCAGGAATACTTCCTCGTTGACGCTGACCTATACAGCGCACGTCCTGACCTGATGCTTACAGGCAGAACACTGATGGGACACGACTCTGCCAAGAACCAGCAGATGGATGACCACTACTTCGGAACTATTCCTGATAGAGTACAGGCTTTCATGAAGGATCTTGAGATTCAGGCTCTTGAACTCTCCATCCCTTGCAAGACACGCCACAACGAGGTTGCGCCTAACCAGTTTGAAATCGCTCCTATCTTTGAAGAGACAAACCTTGCTGTTGACCACAACATGCTTCTTATGTCTCTCATGAAGAAGGTGGCACGTAAACACGGATTCATAGTATTGCTTCACGAGAAGCCTTTCGCTGGCATCAACGGTAGCGGAAAGCACAACAACTGGAGTCTCTCTACCGACACAGGCGTTCTGCTCCATGCTCCTGGCAAGACTCCAGAAGCCAACCTGCGCTTCGTGACATTCATCGTAGAGACCCTGATGGGTGTTTATCGTCACAACGGCCTCATCAAAGCTTCTATCATGAGTGCTACAAATGCTCATCGTCTTGGAGCCAACGAGGCACCTCCAGCAATCATCTCTTCATTCCTTGGCAAGCAGCTCTCAGAGCTTCTCGACCATATAGAGACGAGCGACAACGAGGATGTATTCAAAATGGCTGGCAAACAGGGCATGAAGATGGACATACCGGAAATTCCAGAGTTGCTTATCGATAATACCGACCGTAACCGTACTTCTCCATTTGCATTCACAGGAAACCGTTTCGAGTTCCGTGCCGTTGGTTCTGAGGCAAACTGCGCTTCTGCAATGATCGCCTTGAACTCTGCTGTTGCTGAAGCTTTGGTTGACTTCAAGGCTCGTGTTGATGCCCGCATCGAGAGTGGCGAGGATAAGGTTAAGGCTATCATCGACATACTTCGCGAGGATATCAAGACCTGCAAGCCTATCCGCTTTGACGGAAACGGATACTCTGACGAATGGGTTGAAGAGGCAAAGAAGCGCGGCCTGGACTGCGAGACAAGTTGCCCGGTAATCTTCGACAACTACCTGAGCGACTCTTCTGTTGAGATGTTCACAAAGCTTGGCGTCATGACACAGAAGGAGCTTGCTGCCCGCAACGAAGTAAAATGGGAGACTTATACAAAGAAGATTCAGATTGAGGCACGTGTAATGGGCGACCTCACAATGAACCACATCATCCCTGTAGCTACCCACTATCAGAGTATGCTGCTGAAGAATGTCGAGAACATGCGTGCCGTCTTCCCTGCCGAGAAGGCTGACAAGCTTAGCTCAAGCAACATCAAGATTATCGAGGACATCGCAGAGCGTACACAGATTATCGAGAAGGGTGTAGAAGACCTCGTTAATGCACGCAAGGTGGCAAACAAGATTGACGACGAGCGTGAGAAGGCTATTGCCTACCACGATACCGTAGCTCCAAAGATGGAGGAGATTCGTTATCATATCGACAAGCTGGAACTCACAGTTAGCGACGAACTTTGGACTCTTCCTAAGTACCGCGAACTGTTGTTCATAAGATAAAATAGTACAATCTATTTCTTTTATTGGTTGTTTAAGTTGAGGGCTGCGAGGTTGTGAAATCAAGCAGTCCTTTTATTTTTTACACCTCACACTTATAAACCCTGATACAAACAAGAGGAACAATGACCGGTTTTTAATTGCAACGGATAAGGATTTTCCTTAAAAAGTTTGTATTTCTCATCAGAAGTGATTAATTTTGCACTCACTTTAACAAAGTGACATCATCATTCGGGATGTAGCGCAGTTGGTTAGCGTACACGTCTGGGGGGCGTGTGGTCGCTGGTTCGAGTCCAGTCATCCCGACAAAAAGCGAGGCAGCTACAATGTGCAGCTGCCTCGCTTTTTTATTTCCCTTCCGTCTTCCTAACACCAATCATCCGGCTTTCACTTCCCGTATCTGCTTCAGAATACGGTTCATCCTATGCAGGTTCTGAACATAGTTCACTATACCGAGTGTCCCTCCTATAACGCCACCGATAATGCCACCATAGACAACACCTTCCACAAACTCCGACTCCTTTCCCTTAGTAACGAAATAGAAGAACGTACCAAGCCAGAACAGGAGGAACGGAATGGCATAGAAGAACCAATAAATGCCGAATCTCTTGTAGCGTACAATCTTCAGCGCCACATCCGTAAGGTTGCCGTTCATCAAATCCCCCGAAGCATAATGCAAAAGAGAATATACCGAGGCTGCCAAAGCCGAAAGCAGGAACAACACCGTAACAGCAACAAACCACAACGGCAAGCCCAACATAGGCAGCACATACCACATCATCGGCAGCGCCAGCACTTCAAAGACTATTGAGAACTTCATATCATTGCGCATCCGGTTGTAGTCGCTCTTCATCGCCTTTCGCATCATCTTGCCATTGACGATCGACTGCTCCTTAAGCATAGACTTCAGCTCTACCATCTGCGAACGCATCTGTTCCAAATCCGACAGACTATTATTTTCATTCATTGCTTTATGAGTATTAATCGTTAGACATTTTTTTCAATTGCTCTCTAATACGTACAAGACGAACAGAGACATTGGATGTTGAAATACCAAGAATCTGCCCTATCTCATCATAGCTGATGTCTTCAAGCCACAATAGGATTATGGCACGGTCAAACGGCTGCAGCTTGCTAATGCGCTTATGCAGCATATCCACCTGTGCCGTCCTGTTGTCTGAAGAATCAAACGGGTCTATATCCATGGTCAGCCTCACCGTAGGTCTGCTCTTCTTCTTTCTTCCTAAAGAGATACAGGTATTCAGCGCAACCCTGTATATCCACCCCTTGACATTACCGTCAGGCTTCATCTGCGACAAACCCTTCCATAGGTTTATCAGCGACTCCTGATACAGGTCAGCCACCTCATCCTGGTCTTTCGAGAACATATAGCAGACAGTATATATCGTGTCTTTGTTCTCACGGATAAGCCGTTCAAAATCATTCTTCTTTACGTCCATCACATTTCATTTTCAAGAAACCTTTCATCTTATATACGCAAAACCACACCGTATAACTACATGAATTATAATATTTTTCCTCTAAAGCGAGAAAAAGGGGTAAGTCTGCATCCAAAGCGAGACCGTACCCCCTAAATCTTTTCTTATATGACCATTACATTATATATATAATGCCATCTATCAATTGTCCTACAAGAACTCCTCACCTTCGCTCATCTGAACCTCATTGATGTATTTCCTCACGAGAGCCGAGGAGTCTTCCTTCTTGCACACCAACAGCACATTACCCTTTTCCGCCACGATATATCCGTCGAGATTGTTCAACACGGCAATATGGTCGTCAGGCAGTTTCACTATGTTGCCCCGACAGTTGTCCAGCATCACACGCTTGCTCAACACCACGTTGTCGCCCTCGCCCTTGCTCATCGTCTCATACATCGAATGCCAAGTGCCAAGGTCAGCCCAACCGAAAGAGCACCTCATGACATACACATTGTCACTCTTCTCCAATATACCATAATCGATGGAGAGATTAGGATACATGGAATAATGCTCCTCTATGCATTTCACTTCCTTCTCCAAAGTATACTCCACCTCCTCGGCATCTATCATCCGCAATACAGGAGGGAATATTTTCTTCAGACACTCTCTCAGATAATCGCATCTTGCAAGAAACAGACCCGTATTCCAATAGAACTCTCCGCTCTGCATAAACACCTTGGCAAACTCACGCTCCGGTTTCTCCGTAAAACTTTTCACCTTATATATATTACCGCCGTCAGACTGCTCCTCACCCATCTGTATATATCCATAACCGGGTTCCGGACGTGTCGGCTTCACTCCCATCGTAAGCAGTCCGTCGTTCATTCCGACCCAGTCCAAACCAGCCTGTATGTCTTTTTCGAAATTCCCCTCCTCCATAATCATCTGGTCGGAAGGCACCACAACAAGTCTTGCATCCTTGTTCCTGTGCAACACCCTGCATGTGGCCCAAGCCACGCTGGGTGCCGTATTTCTGTTTACGGGCTCACCCAATATATTAGCCTTTGGAACCTGCGGAAGCTGCTCCGCCACGATACTCACGAAATCACGGTTTGTGGCGATAAGGATATTTTCGGGACGAACAATTTTTGTCATCCTTTCATAAGTCTGCTGAAGAAGCGTCTTCCCCACAGAGAAGAAATCAAGAAACTGCTTTGGCATATTCTCTCTGCTCACGGGCCAAAGCCTCTTACCCTTACCCCCGGCAAGAATCAAGCAGAAGTTGTTGTCATTAAATTTTTCCATCTTAAATCCGTATCAGATTAGTATTATCACAAAGTGTATTTAAAAGCGTCCTGTCTTTTCCGCCTTGGCAATAAGCTCTGAACGTTTCTATATATAATAGCGCACGAAGTTACTTTTTATTGTGTACAAAACCAAGAAATTAAGCTTTTTTCTCTATTGTAATAATCTTGAAGAAAAGTTTTTTGCCATAATGTTTGTCCATTACAAAAAAAGTATTACCTTTGCACCGCATTTAAGCCCAGATGGCGGAATCGGTAGACGCGCTGGTCTCAAACACCAGTGGGGCAACCCGTGCCGGTTCGACCCCGGCTCTGGGTACTAAGAACGGCTAAGGAGTTGGATTTCAACACTTAGCCGTTTCTTTTTTATAATATGTTTCCCCTTGTCGCTTTCCATGCTCAATACAGCATACCGAACATCCAGAGCGGGATGATGTTGCCATATCCGGTTTCAATATCATCCTTCACCACATATCCGTTCTCTATATTCTGCAGTTGACTTTGCTTTTTCTTCTTTCCACCCACCTCGAATGTATATTTCTCGTCTATGAGGAAATCTGAAATCGGAGAAGTGGCAACAGAGAACAGAAAACGCGTCTGGTTGAAGAAGAACGTCTCGCGCACAGTTCCTATCTCCACATTTCTGTTACCTAAAGTATAGATAAGCGCCGTATTGTCAAGATAGATCTTGTCCACTTTGCCAAGTCCCTGTATTCCTCCAGTAGAGATACGCAGCTGTCCTATCAGCCCTGCCTTTTCCAGATAAACACACAGTTCTGCTATGCTGTTTCGCGAAACCTCCAGTTGTCCGCCTATCTGCGTCATATTCGGTTTGAAGGGAGCACTTTGGGCAATAATGGCAAGCAGGCGCTTCAGCTTTCTTGCCGTAGCAACTGAGAGGTCGGCATATTGCGGTATGTCTGTTTCTATCGTGGCATTCACCACTTGCTGTATATATTGGTTTATGTCTCCGTCTGCAAAAGGATAATATCCCTTTTGCAGATAATCAGAGAAATGCTGCAGGGGGAGGAAGCCTTCGGGCATCTCCACCTCTTGCCGCAGCAGCTGCTGCAACGTACATACGGGGAAGCGGATACCATGGAACAGTTCCAGATATTCGCGGTAGGAAAGTCCCTGCATCTCATACATCAGCGCACGTCGACTCAAGTCGAAAGCCCCCTTGGCAATATCGAGTACCGACGACCCTGTGAACACCACATGCAGCTCCGGATAATAGTCGTATATCAGCTTCAGCTCTCTCGACCAGTCCTTGTATTTATGGATTTCATCTATGAAAAGATATCTGCCACCCGTTTTTTCAAAGCTGCCGGCAAGGTCTACAAGCCTGTTACTGGCAAAATAGAAATCCTCAGCCTGTACATACAACGACTCGTTCAGAGGCAAATGCTCCTTTATATGCTGAAGCACAAGAGTTGTCTTACCGATGCCGCGCGGTCCCATAAGCCCTATCATACGGGCATCCCAGTTGATACGCTCATGCATATAGCGATGGAATGTGGTATCGGTTCCATTCAGCAGCTTTCGGAATGTAATTTGCAGTTGTTCCATAATATTTCGTTTTATAGTCCTATACTGCAAAGATAATGATTTTCCGCGATATTGCACTCACTTCAGTGCAATATTTGCAAAAACTGCACTCACCTCAGTGCGTTTTTACTTAAAACTGCACTAAACACAGTGCAATTTTCTATTCTAAGCAGCATTCACTTCAGTCTGCTTTTAGTCCGTTCGGGATAAAAAGGATGTGGCTTAGACGTGAAAGATACGACTTTTACTTATTAAAGATACTACTTTTGAGCCGCAAAGATACTACTATCAGATCACAAGTCATAGGTTTACAATCCTATCTCACGTGTTTACGATTTTATCTTACGTGTTTAGAAATTTATCCTGCGTATTCATTCTTTTATCCAATCAATCAGCGTTCACATGCCGAGAGCATACCGAAATCAGAAGGACACCCCGCACAAACGGAATGCCCTTCTTCATCAACAAACACTGTTTTCAATGTAATAATAACTATATATGAGACTATCCTGAAACGTTTAACTCATTGAGTAGGAGGAAAACGAAGCAGTTTTCTTCCTACTTTCGTTTTCCGACCTCTCACACCACCGTACGTGCGGTTCCGCATACGGCGGTTCCTATTTTGG